>JFJP01040830.1_pt1 | contig 10840 bp, 7 predicted proteins | sample 431651 | NCBI WGS metagenome assembly JFJP01 (sample SAMN02602958, study PRJNA72255) | Microbial mat metagenome, whole genome shotgun sequencing project. | biome: fresh water; feature: sink hole; material: water; isolation source: purple microbial (photo- and chemosynthetic) mats found in...
GCCAAACCTTTAAGCACAATAGCCCGTACAAATACCAAAACCACCGACGATGCTGCATGCAAACCGTTGGTGTCGGAAAACAAATCGATACTTAAACCGAAGAAAAAGCCAATAAACAGCATGATCCAAGCAGGCGTTTCGAAAGGCAATAATAGAAAAAACAACACATAAAAATGCGGCGTAATATTCAACGTACCCAAATTAATATTATTTACTACTGCTACCTGAAGCAGCAGTAAAACAAAAGCCTGAATAAGTATTTTTGGTAGCAGCCTAATCATTTTCAACCGATTTTTCTAAGGTTTCTTGTTCTGTTTTCAGCAAATTATTTACAATATTTACAAAGCTCAAACTTTTAAAATCGGTAGTAAGTTCAAGTGTTATTCGATGAAAATTGCTGCCTTTGTCAATGCTGTGGTTTTTAACCAACCCAATAGGTACACCTTCAGGAAAAATAGTAGAGAAACCACTGGTAACTACCGTATCGCCTACCTGAATCGAAATATGCGACGGAATATCAATCAATTCAACATATCGATAATCGGTGCCGGGCCACACCACCGGGCCAAAATAATTATTCCGTTTAATTCGTCCGCTTAAAATAAGCTTAGTATTTAACATCGAAATTGCGGTTGAAAAATTTTTTGATACCGAATTAACAATACCAACAATTCCATTAGGTCCAACAACCGCCATATCAACCTCAATTCCTTGGTCTGAACCTTTATCTAAGGTAATATAATTCTGATTTTTATTGGTCGAATTATTAATAACTTTAGCCGGAAAATAAAAATATTGTTGCCGGTACGCCGAATCATGAATTTCGACCTTTCGAACCATATTGTTTTTAAACGACGTTTTAAGTAAATTACTAAAACGAGCATTTTCCTGGGCCAATAATTTATTGGTATTTCGCAACGACAAATACTCGGTTACCACATTCAATTGGCTATAGAAAGCCCCGGCAACGGCATTTGCGCTGCTCACAGCTTTCGCCTTTCTGTCGCTGTTGCCGTTTATAACTATGCCCAAGGCAAGCATTTCGACCAACAGAAACAAAAAAAACAAATGAAACCGAATGATAAACCGAATAAATGCTTGCATTCTTTAGTTGAAAACGGTATTAACGTAATAAGAATTGGAATCTGTTTACATTTTTAAGTGCAATTCCGGTACCGCGAGCTACAGCGCGCAACGGGTCTTCGGAAATATGCACGGGAATGTTGGTTTTTTCCGACAGTCGTTTATCTAAACCGCGAAGCAAGGCTCCTCCACCTGCCAAATAAATACCTTTATTATAAATATCGGCATACAATTCGGGCGGTGTTTGTTCAAGTACACTTAAAATAGCAGCCTCAATTTTATTGATCGATTTATCTAAACAATGCGAAATTTCTTGGTACGATACCGGAATTTCAACCGGCAAAGCAGTCATTTGGTGCGGTCCGCGAACCAAATAATCGGCAGGCGGATTGTCTAGTTCGGGCAACGCCGAACCTACGGCAATTTTAATAGCTTCGGCAGTACGTTCGCCAATTTTTATATTATGTTGATGACGCATGTATTCCTGAATGTCCTCAGTAAAATCGTCGCCTGCAATACGTATCGAACGATTTACAACAATGCCGCCCAAAGAAATAACACCAATTTCGGTGGTTCCGCCCCCAATATCCACTACCATATTACCTTCCGGGGCTTCTACATCAATACCTATACCCAATGCAGCCGCCATTGGTTCATAAATCATATATACTTCGCGTGCGCCGGCATGTTCTGCCGAGTCGCGAACTGCACGAATTTCAACTTCGGTACTACCCGACGGAATACAAATAACCATTTTTATTGAAGGGTTAAATATACTCGACTTGGTGTCTGCCATTTTTATTAGTGCACGAATCATCATTTCAGCAGCTTGAAAGTCGGCAATTACTCCGTCGCGAAGCGGTCGAATGGTTTTAATGTCTTCGTGTGTTTTACCGTGCATCTGTTGCGCTTTATGTCCAACAGCAATCGGCTTTTTTGTATTTCGGTCAATAGCAATAATCGAAGGCTCATCAACTACAATTTTATCGTTTTGAATAATAATTGTATTTGCGGTGCCAAGGTCAATGGCTATTTCTCTGTTCAGAAACGAAAGTAGTCCCATGTTTCGTTTTACTTATATTTTATATTACTTTTATTTGCATCTGCAATTGAATCGACGAAAGTATAAAATAATTTATATATTTCATTCAATCGATATTAATAATGCAAATAAAAAGCCAAAAACTTTTCAACAAAGCTTTTGACTTTTTATTTTACTTATTTTAATGTTTAAAATGACGAATGCCGGTAAACACCATGCTTATTTGTGCTTTATCGCAAAACTCGACAGAATCGTTGTCGCGAATTGAACCGCCGGGTTGCACAATGGCAGTAACGCCTGCATTATGAGCAATTTCTACAGAGTCGGCAAACGGGAAAAAAGCATCGGATGCCAACACTGCTCCGTTTAAATCGAAGTTAAAGTTTTTTGCTTTTTCTATGGCTTGTTTCAAAGCATCAACGCGCGAGGTTTGCCCTACTCCACCTGCACACAATTGTTTATTTTTAGCCAATACAATTGCATTGCTTTTGGTATGTTTTACTATTTTATTGGCAAAAATAAGGTCTTCAAACTCCTGCTCGGTAGGCATTTTAACAGTTACCGGTTTCATTTGCTCTTTCTGTTCAGCCAAGGTATCGCGCTCTTGCATTAATATGCCGTTCAGTAACGAACGAAACAATTTTGGTTGCACCTCTTTTTTCTTCTGAATAAGTATTATCCTACTTTTTTTCTGCATCAGCACCGTTAAAGCATCGGGCTCGTAGGCGGGCGCAATAACTACTTCAAAGAAAATAGCATTCATTGCCAGGGCAGTTGCATTATCAATGGTTGCATTGGTAATAAGTACTCCGCCAAATGCCGAAACCGGGTCGCCTGCCAGTGCGGCATTCCACGATTCCAATACCGTACTTCGCGAAGCTACTCCGCAAGCGTTGGTATGTTTTAAAATGGCAAAACTTGTTTCGTTGAATTCTGCAATTAGGTTAACCGCGGCATCAATATCCAATAAATTATTGTACGACACATCTTTGCCTGCCAACTGCTCGAACATTTCGCTAAAATTTCCGAAGAAAACCGCCTGTTGGTGCGGATTTTCGCCATAGCGAAGTTTCGATTTATCGCCTACACTGTGCTTAAATACATTCATTGACGTATCGCCGGCAAACCAACGATAAATTGCCGTATCATAATCGGAAGAAACTTGAAAAGCTTCGGTTGCAAAAGCTCTGCGTTCTTCCAATGAAGTTTTTCCTTGGTTGTTTTCCAAGCAGTCTAACAAATCGGTATATTGATTTCGCGATGCAATTATTACAACGTCTTTGAAATTTTTGGCTGCTGCACGAATAAGCGAAATTCCGCCAATATCAATTTTCTCGATAATACTTTGCTCGACGTTGGTAGTTTTTACGGTATCTTGGAAAGGATATAAATCGACAATAACCAAATCGATTTCGGGAATATTGAATTCGGTAAGTTGCTGTAAGTCGGTAGCATTTTCGCGACGAGCCAAAATACCTCCAAAAACACCGGGATGCAATGTTTTTACTCTGCCGCCCAAAATAGAGGGGTATCCGGTAAGACTTTCAACCGATGCTACCGGCACATTTAACTGCTCGATAAAGTCTTTAGTTCCACCGGTAGAAAACAATTTCACCCCGAGTTCGTTCAACTTCAGCACCACTTTATCTAAGTTATCTTTATGATACACAGAAACAAGTGCCGAACGTATTTGTTTTAAATTATTCATAAACAAGCGTTTGAATGGTTTGCGCAAAATTAGAAATTATTTATGTTTTTTTTAGCACTATTTATGTTTTAAATTCAATTTTTGGAAACTATCTTTGAAACATAATTTTAACCTGAATTTACACGTTATATTAAGTCGGCTTTCGACTTAGAATTTGGATTTACCTTAGCTATATAAAAGAAAAATTGAACCTTAAAATTAAGAAATTGTGATTTTACGAAGATTTAAAATTATGGCAGAAAGTGTTTTTCTTGCCATGAATTCGCTAATTATCAATAAACTGCGTACTTTTTTATCGTTGCTCGGAATAACCATTGGTATTTTTGCCATTATTTCGGTTTTTACGGTAATTGATTCGTTGGAAATGAAAATTCGCGATAGCGTTGCTTCACTCGGAAGTAACGTAGTATACGTTCAAAAATGGCCTTGGGGTGGAGGCGGAGGCGAATACCCTTGGTGGAAGTATTTAAACCGACCTGTACCTAAACTGGCAGAGAAAAAAATGATAGATGACATGTCGCAACTTGCGAAAAATTCAGCATTCATGGTTTTTTCTTCAAAAAAAATACAATATGGCGGCGATTATGCCAAAAATATTGAAGTAATAGGAACCAGCCCGGAGTACGAACAAATACGAACGTTCGAAATGCAATCGGGCAGGTGGTTTGCACCTTTTGAATCGCACAACGGGCGAAATGTGTGTGTAATGGGCGCAACGATAGCTGATGAACTAATGCCGGGAATAGAACCGGTAGGCAAAACCATTAAAATTGGTGCCAATAAAGTTACGGTGGTTGGTGTGTTTGAAAAACAAGGCGAAGACATGTTCGGAATGAGTGCCGACAAGCAAATACTGGTGCCGATAAACTTTGCAAAATCGTTTATCGACATTAAATCGGAACAAGGCGGACCGATGATTATGGTGGCTGCCAAAGACGGCATAACAAATGCCGAACTGATAGACGAATTACGCGGTGTAATGCGTACCATTCGTAAGCTAAAACCACTTGCCGATGACGATTTTGCACTAAATGAAACCGATATTCTTTCAAAAGCTTTCGACCAACTTTTTAGTGTTATTGACGTTGCCGGTTTAATTATTGGCGGTTTTTCTATTTTGGTTGGGGGTTTTGGTATTGCCAATATTATGTTTGTTTCGGTTAAAGAGCAAACTAAAAACATCGGTATTCAGAAAGCGCTCGGGGCCCGACGGTCGTTTATTCTTATTCAGTTTTTGGCCGAATCGGTTATGCTTTCATTGGTAGGCGGCATTTTGGGTTTACTTATCATTTGGTTCGGAACTTTTATTGTCGAAAAAGCATTCGATTTTGAATTGGCACTTACCACCGGAAATATTTTATTGGGCTTAGGAATTTCGGTTTCCATAGGAATAATTTCGGGATTTGCACCGGCATATACGGCTTCAAAACTCGACCCGGTAGTAGCTATTTCAATGAATTAAAGCAACTTAAATAGTTTACAAAAAAATGCACTGTTTGAAACGCAAATTTTCGCAGTGCATTTTTTAAAATAGTAAAATTCAGCATCAATTTTGTTTTGTTTTTCATAATAAAAACTCGGTAAAAAAAATTAATGGTTCGATATGTTGCACATGCCGCACTGCTTATATTCAGTTTGTTTGTAACATGCTGCGGAACCGCATTTGCGCAAAGTACAACAAACAACAATACAATAAACTACTCGAACACCGACAGTTTAAAGGTGCTAAATTTGCTTAACGATGCCTATACCGATTTTTCGAAGAAAAATTACAAAACATCCTTTGCTGCAGTTGAACAATGCTTGGAAATTTCAAATTTACAAGGGTTTGAACTATTAAAAGCCGAAGCGAATCAGTTACACGGCGATTTATTTTTTTCGACACAAAACTACAACGAAGCAGGCAAAAGTTATTTAAAAGCACAACGAATATATGAACGACTCTCGCACTCCGACGGGGTTTATCTGAGTTCACTTCGATTGGCAAATTTGTACAAAAGCTTAAATTCGGAAAGCAAAGCGAACGAATATTTAAATACCGCACTAAAGTTTTCGCCATCCGAAGCCAACAGCATAGAATTAAGGCAAAAACGAGCCGATAACTACCTTACGCTTGGCAAATTTGAGTTGGCAATTGCAGATTTCGATATTTGCATTCAATTTTTCGACCTGAAAAGCAGAACCGTTGAAGCTGCTAATGCGCTTATGATGCGCAGCAACGCCGAACAACTTAATAACCAAACAGGTAAAGCCCTCGAAAGTGCTAATCAAGCACTTGTACTTTATACAGAAGCCGGTAAATTATATGCTATTTCGGCATGCCTTAATAATATTGGGTATTTGTACTTTTTGCAGAAAAACTATGCAAATGCAATTGATGCCTTTAAAAAAGTGCTTACCATCGATAATTCCGACGCACAAAATCAAACGATTCGTACAGAAGCGATGCTTAACCTGGCTGTTTGCTACCAGAATATGAAAGAAACGGCAAAAGCTACCGAGTACATGAATAAAGCCTTTGAATTAAGCAAAAGCCTTGCCGATAATGCTGAAACTTCGCGCATTGCAAACGTGCTTGCGCTTTCGTATTTATTTCTGAATGACAAATATAACGCTGAAGTTCATTCAATTGAAGCAATAAATTTTGCCAAACTTGCAAAAAACGCCGAACGTTTGCGCGATGCCTACGAAACACATTCGAAAATTTTGCAAGCCTCTATAGACTATGAAAAAGCACTTGACTATTACAAACTTTACCTAAATGTTCGCGATTCGTTGGTTTTCGAAAAACGATTGGCACAACAAGCCTTAGAACGCGAGCAAAACCGAATTGCAACTGCCAACGAAAATATAAAACTTGAAATTGCCGACGAAGAAAACAAAGACTTGGCAATGAAACAGATGCAATTGGAAGCCGACAGAAAGAACAGACAATTGGCATTTTTAGAGCAGGAATCGAAAGTTAAAGACCTTGAAAAACAGCAAATTGAACAAAATTTACGACTTGCTCGCCAACAACATGAAGCCGAAATTAGGGAACGACAAATAAGCGACCTTGAAAAGGAAAAACAAATTCAGGCTTTTCAGCTTAAACAAAAAGAATTGGAGGAACAAGAAGCTGCCAAAGCAATTGCCCTGTTGCAAAGCGAAAAAGAAGTGCAGGAACTTACCATTGAACGGCAAAACCAAGCGAAGCGAATGACCCAATATATGGGTATTTTATTTTCGGTTATTTTCATAATAATTCTGGTTGCACTTTTGGCAACTCGTCGATTAAACAAAAAATTGGCTTCGCAAAAGAAAGAAATTGAATATAAAAACACCGACCTGGAACAAAAAAACGAGGAAATTAATGCGCAAAAAGAATTTTTGGTGATAGCAAATGAAGAAATTCAACAAAAAAACAACGATTTAGAGCAAAAAGCAGAGGAAATACTGGCGCAAAACGAAGAAATTTTAAAGCAAACCCACATAATTGAAAAGAAAAACGAAGCCATTACTTCGAGTATAGTATACGCCAAGCGGATTCAAGAAGCAGTCCTTCCGCCGGCTAATTTAACCACCGCTTTTTTTGCCGAACAATTTATATTTTTTAAACCGCGCGACATTGTGAGCGGCGATTTTTATTGGATTAAAGAAAAACCTAACTTCATTGCCTTAGCCGCTGCCGATTGCACCGGACATGGGGTTCCGGGTGCTTTTATGAGCTTATTGGGTATTTCATTTTTAAACGACATTATTGATAAATACGAAAAACCAAATGCCGCAGAAATTTTAAACGAATTGCGCTACCGAGTTAAAAATGCACTTAAGCAAAAAGGGTTGGGTTCGGAAGCTAAAGACGGCATGGATATTTCGTTTATAATTATTGACAAAGAAACCATGGAAATGCAATTTGCCGGTGCGTACAACCCGCTTATGCTGGTTCAAAACAACGAATTAATTGTTTTAAAGGCCGACAAAATGCCTATTGGAGTTCATATTGCCGAAAAAGAATCGTTTACAAACCACACAGTTGCAATTAACAAAGGCGATTGTATTTACCTTATGTCCGACGGTTTTCAAGACCAAACAGGTGGCGAAAACGGACGAAAATTCATGGTAAAAAACCTGCGCGAAATATTATTCGAAAACCGAAATATTAGTTCTAATCAACAAAAAGAAGCACTCGAAAAAACCTTTGCTAACTGGAAAGGTTCGAACTACGAGCAAGTAGATGATATTTTGATAATTGGATTGAAAATTTAAACTACCTTATGATTGAACTTACCGGCAAACAAACAAATGCCATAGCCGACGAACTGGAATTGGCAAACCGTTGTTTTTTAAATATAAAAACCCACGAAATAAAATTTATTCCTACATCCGATGAGGCATACTTAGACCCGGATATTGCTAAAATTTACGAAGAAGAGTTTGACTCAATTGTAATAAATTCGTCTGATTATGTTGAATTTGAAGAACCGGCAACCGACGAAATTTACCGAATCATGCAACAATTTAGTGCAACCATAACCAATACCGCCTTAAAAGACAAACTGAATTTTGCCCTCAGGGATAAAAAACCACTGCGCAGGTTCAAAATGGTACTAGAATTGCATTCCAACGAATATGCACGCTGGAAGCAGTTTAAGCGTGCAAAATTCATAGCAAATATTGAAGAACAGATTGCACTGTTCAACTTAAATTTATTCGATGAATAAATGCTAACGTTCCAAATTGTAGCTTAGTCCCAGCCTAAAATGCCTGCCCAATTGCGGGATAGTGTTTTCGTCTAACAAACCGGTGGTTAACGATGCGGTGCCGTAGGCGGTATTAAAAACATTAATTACTTTGAATGAAAAAAGCAAATTTGGACTAATCGCATAATTAAATACGGCATCGAGCGTATAATAGCCTTTTGCCATCGATTCGGGTTTCAATAAATCTTCGTCGTTCCTTACATTATTCAGAAACCAACCGCTCATAAATACATTATCTAAGCGCAAATAACTCGATGGAAACAACTGCGCCGAAACATTAAACTGCCCCGTAAACCAAGGTACTCCCCTATAGGCAGCCAAACGCGAACTGTCGGGCAATACTTCAGAACCCCACGCCAAATTTAAATTAATATCGGTATTTAATTTAATGGAAGGTATAATATTTCGGGTTGTAAACAACACTTGAATTCCAAATAAAACAGAATTCGCATCTTTTACGTTTTCGCTTACAAAGTCATTTACGTCTGTAGCGGTAAGCGATTGATTGCCAACTTCGGTTGCAATTAAATTTTGCAGCGAGCTGTTATAAATAGCTATATCCAAATAACTGCGTCGCGAAATTTGGTGTCGGTATCCCGCTTCGAACGTGCGAGCAGTTTCGGGCTGAAGAAACTTTGTTTGACCTTTAGTTGTTTGTTTTAAACTGTCGTCGGCAAAGTTAAGCCGAAAGGTATTATTTGATACAGCAATTGAAGGTGCTTTAAAAGCAGTACCTGCCGAAACCCGAAACGAAAATTTATTGTTTGGCGAATACAATACGGCAAAACGCGGATTCGATGAACCGCCATGTCGCGAATCGTAGTCGAATCGGGTGCCAAGAATAAAACTGAACTTTCCGATTTTATTCACCATTTGGGCAAAAACACCTCCGTTATGGTACAAATACGGAGTTATTCCTGCGTCGTTAAGCGCTTGCACGGCATTTTCCAAATCGGTATCGAACCAATTATAATTAATATCTTCCAAGTACCCCGAAAAATCTTGCGACAGAATAAAATTGCCCGACATTTTATATTGTACCCCGGCAACTATTTCCATACTTTCAGAATAATTATATACAGCAAGCTGATCGAAAATCAAATCGTCGGAAGCCAAATAATTGCTTGTTCCACCACCCGAAGCATCACTTTTAATCAGTTCGGGCCTATCGGATCGCATACGCAAATAAGAAAGTGTCGAAATAGCTGCCCATTTCTTTCGGTTCAGCGAATAAGTTACACTCATTCTGCTTATTGCTTCACCTACGTTACTGCTTTCACCTTGCCCATCAACCAGCAATGCTAAGGCATTTAGCGTATTTTCGTTGCTGCGATGCATATAGTCGAGCGAACCCGACCAATTACGGTATTTAAACGTAGTACCAATAGCTTCCGAATTTTGCGCATATTTTATTTTAAAATCGCTTTCTGCCCAAGTATTATATAGGTCATAAAAGCTTTTTTCGCCACCAAAAAAATCATACATTCGAGCCGTATCCAATTGCGTTCCGTTTGCGGTAATATTGCTGAACATTTGCGTTAAAAATGCCATTGGGTCGCTTAATGTATCCATTTCCGATTTCAGATTCATATTGCTAAATTGCATTCGGTTGCCATAGATAGTATATTGCAATATATTTCGGTTTTTGCCGGTTTTTCCTCCAACCGAAAAGTTCGAGTAATTGTACCCATTGTTTCCAATTACCGCATCGGCTTGTGCAAAAGAAAGCGATTCGGGCATTTTGGTAACAATATTAATAACTCCGGCAGCGGCATCGGAGCCATAAATTGCCGAAGCAGCACCGTAAATTATTTCAATCCGTTCGGCCTGCCTAATTGGCAACTGAGCGCTTATAGGCATTCCGTTTAATACCGAAGGCAGAACAGCCACATTATTAACCAATATTTTAGTGTAATAATTACCTGATAGTCCGCGCATGCTGAATTTTTCGCCTTCATCGCCGGTGGCAGGTTGCTGTACTTTTATGCCCGGCAAGCTTTTAAGCACATCGGCAAGCGTTGTATAGCCTCTGCTTGCCGAAACCACACGCATTTCATCTTGCATCTGTTCTTCCGATAAATTTTCGAAACCTAACTTGTATCTATTTAAAAAAAGTGAATCCTGGGCTTTTAATTCCATGACGCCAACCAGCAGTACACAAATCAACAAGTAGAATATTCTCATTACAAAAAGGTTTAATTCAAACTAAGTAATAACGAAATTAATCATGCATTTATGTCGTCAAAAATACAGTTTTTTACCATA
>JFJP01002379.1_pt1 | contig 10839 bp, 6 predicted proteins | sample 431651 | NCBI WGS metagenome assembly JFJP01 (sample SAMN02602958, study PRJNA72255) | Microbial mat metagenome, whole genome shotgun sequencing project. | biome: fresh water; feature: sink hole; material: water; isolation source: purple microbial (photo- and chemosynthetic) mats found in...
ATGTTGCCGGCCGCTTTATTGTTGGTAGGTCATTTGCTGTTGACGACCAAACGTTTCTTGGTGACTGAGCAAGGCAAGATTAAATCGGATGCAGACTCAGCCGAAAGTAACCGCATGTTGGGTTTGGCCTTTCAAGGTCAAGGGCAGTTGGATATAGCTTTCGACAAGTTACGAAAAGTGCCTATCGATGATAGCTTGATGGACGTGTTGTACAACTTGGGTTTGGATTTTGAGCGTAAGCGCCAATTTAATAAGGCGGAGTCGGTGTTTAAATACATGTCTGACTACAACCCAAAGTTCCGCGATCTTGAGCAGCGTTTGAACCAAGCGAAGGCGATGTCAGAAACTGTTATTTTGGGTGGGGCTTCTGGCAAGAGTAATGCGAGCACCATGATGTTGGATAAGGCAGGTGTGAGCAAACCAATGCTAGGCCGCTACGAAATCGAAAAAGAGTTGGGCAAGGGCGCGATGGGTGTGGTTTATTTGGGTAAAGACCCCAAGATCAGCCGCGTGGTAGCGATTAAGACAATGAATTTGTCGCAAGAGTTTGACGCGGATGAGTTGGAAGACGTGAAAGCGCGCTTCTTCCGCGAGGCAGAAACTGCTGGTCGTTTAAATCACCCGAATATCGTGACGATGTACGATGCCGGTGAGGAGCATGATCTAGCCTATATCGCAATGGAATTTTTAAAAGGGAAGGATCTCGTCCCCTACACCAAGCGGGATAATTTGCTACCCTTGCCTAAAGTGTTGAGTATCATTGCACGGGTAGCAGATGCGCTTGGTTATGCACATTCGCTGCATGTGGTTCACCGTGACATTAAGCCGGCTAATATCATGTATGACATGGAAAGTGATACGGCTAAAGTGACTGACTTTGGTATTGCACGCATTACAGATTCGTCAAAAACTAAAACCGGTATGGTACTGGGGACGCCGTCCTACATGTCGCCTGAGCAGTTGGCCGGGACAAAAATTGAAGGGCAGTCGGATTTGTTCTCATTGGGAGCAAGTCTGTACCAAATGGTGTGTGGTAAGCTACCCTTCGAGGGCGACTCAATGGCGCAGCTTATGTTCCGAATTGCCAACGAGCCACATGCTGATATTCGTACGATCAGCCCAGATGTGCCAGCCTGTGTTGTTGATGTCATTAACAAAGCTTTGGCAAAAAAGGTAGAAGATCGTTTTCAAACCGGACAACAGATGGCAGAGGCGATACGCCAGTGTGCGGCGACTTTGCACTAATATGAATTGCAGGAGTGGAGTGTGAAAATTCAAGACGCGCTAGAGATGGTAAGCCAGACCCATCCGGGAATGGTCAGGTCGCATAACGAAGATAGTGTGGCGTTTGATTTGCCCTCGGGCTTGGTGGTTTTGGCCGATGGCATGGGCGGCTACAATGCAGGTGAGGTCGCTAGTGGTATTGCGGTTTCAGTGGTGGCAACCGAGATCAAGCATCGTTTGGAAAGTGTAAAACCCGAAGAGCAGGATGCTTTTAGTGGTGAAGATGAGGCGGTGGTTTTATTGCGTGATAACGTACAAAAAGCCAACGCGTCGATTTTTCACGCGGCGGAAAGCCAACCGCAATATTCCGGCATGGGGACAACGATAGTCGCGGCACTATTTTATGATGATCGTGTGGCGGTGGCTCATGTGGGCGACTCCCGTATGTACCGTTTGCGCGGCGAAGAGTTGGAAACAATCACGCGTGATCACTCTTTGCTGCAGGAGCAAATCGATAGCGGCATTATTAGTAAGAAAGATGCACGTACTTCTAAGAATAAAAATTTAGTGACACGTGCGGTGGGTATTGATGATGACGTGGAGGTTGAAATCCACATTCATGATTTACAAGTGGGCGATATATATTTGCTATGCTCTGACGGGCTGAACGATATGGTCGAAGATGAAGAAATCGGCGCGACACTGCAAATGTTGAAGGCGAACTTGCCTTTGGCAGCAACTCAGCTGATACAAATGGCAAATGATAACGGCGGACGTGATAACGTCTCCGTTATCCTAGTGAAAGTAAATGGTAAATTTGCAGCCCCGAGTGGATGGGTGCAAAAATTATTATCTTGGTTTAAGAATTAACTACGGGGATTGATGATATGCCGGCTAAATTGATACTCAGCATGGATGGAGTGGTGCTGAAAGAATATGTGCTGAATAAAGAGCGCACGACAATCGGGCGTAAACCACATAACGATATTGTGATCGATAACCTTGCGATCAGTAGCGAGCATGCAGCAATCATTACGATACTGAACGACTCTTTTCTGGAAGACTTGGAAAGTACAAATGGTCTTGCAGTGAATGGAACGACGACTAAAAAACACTTTTTGCAGAACAATGATCTCATCGAGATCGGAAAATATAAACTGAAGTATTTGAATGATCAGCCGGCGCAGGTTCCCTCAGCTGATTTTGAGAAAACGATGGTGTTAAGTCGCCCCGTTAAGACAGCACAAGCTGGCCCTGAAACAACTGACTTTACTCGCACTCAAACCAATGTAGGGGCGGGAGACGTGACTGGCAAATTTGTCCAAGGTGGCGAAGGAGAAAAAGCTGCGGCAGCACCAGTGCAAGCGGCTGTAAATCAGGTGGCCGCGGTGCAAATTTTAAATGGTCCTAATGCAGGCAAAGAGCTTGAGCTGGTTAAAAGTTTGACTACACTGGGTAAGCCAGGTGTTCAAGTGGCCGTGCTGGCCAAACGTCCACATGGTTTCTTTATTACCCACGTCGAGGGTGCAAAATTTCCAATGGTAAATGGGGCCTCAACTGGAGAGCAACCACATCAACTTAATGATCATGACATTATTGAGTTGGCAGGAGTAAAGATGGAGTTCTATTTTAAAACTTGATTAACTACATTGAACTATCAAACATTTCATAATTATTTTGACGAGGTTTGAGTGAAAAAACATGCACTGTTAATTGCACTCGGTCTCGCAATAGTCTTTTTGTTCCTCGGCAACGCAGCCAAGTTTTATCAGCTTGGCTTCGTTAGTTTTGTAGAGGCGAAATTGTATGACACGCGCTTGCGCCTTACCTTGCCGCAGGTGGGTGATGATCGTATTGTCATCGTTGATATTGATGAAAAGAGCCTGAAAGAAGAAGGGCGTTGGCCTTGGGGGCGTGACAAGCTGGCCTTGCTGATGGATAAGCTGTTTGATAAGTACAACGTCGCAGTGGTGGGTTTCGACGTGGTGTTTGCAGAGAAAGACAGTAGCTCCGGCCTGAAAGTATTGCAGGAGCTAGGCAAGAATCAACTCAAAGATGTTGCCCAATTTCAAACTGTTTTATCACAAATAAAACCTCAACTCGAATATGACAATCTGTTTGTCAATAAGATGAAGCAGAGAAATATTGTTTTGGGGTACTACTTTAATTCTACAAAAGATGTTTCTGGCGCGTTGCCTGAGCCAGTCTTTGATGCGGGCACATTCAAAGGTCGAGCAATTAATTTTTCGAAGTGGGACGGCTACGGTGCCAATCTTCCTGAGTTTCAAGCTAGTGTGGCGTTGGCAGGGCACTTCAATCCAGAGATAGATTTCGACGGTATTGTGAGACGCGTTCCAATGGTTGTGGAATACGGTGGTGCTTACTACGAATCATTGTCGCTTGCAGTAGTAAGAGCAGCATTAGGTATGCCTCAACTAATTCCCGGCTATGGCGAAGGAGCCAATGCAAAAGATTATGCCGGATTGGAATGGTTAGAGCTTGCTACTTCGCAGGGCATATTGACTATTCCTGTCGATGCTAAAGTTAATGCGCTGGTTCCTTACCGTGGCGGGCGTAATACCTTTAAATATGTTTCGCTAGCTGACGTTCTCAATGGGCGCGCTGAACTGGATGATTTGAAAAATAAAATTATTTTGATTGGCACTACTGCCCCAGGCTTGTTAGATTTGCGGGCAACCCCAGTTGATGAAGTGTTCCCAGGGGTTGAAATACATGCCAATATGATTAGCGGCATTCTCAATCAAGCGATTAAATCTAACCCCCCTTATGTTCTCGGTGTGGAAGTTTCACTCATTCTGTTGGTGGGTGTGGCTTTGGCTTTCTTGTTGCCCTTGTTGAACCCATTGCAGAATACCTTGGTGACAATTGTCGTATTGATTGCGACAGTAGTTATTAATGGTGGGGTGTGGCAATACGGTAATGTGGCATTGCCAATTGCTGGCGGCTTCATGATGATCGTTGCGCTTTTTGCCCTCAACATGTCCTATGGCTTCTTTGTGGTATCGCGTTCTAAGCGGCAGATCACTAATTTGTTTGGGCAGTACGTACCGAAGGAAGTGGTCAGTGAAATGAGCGAGCGTCCTGAGAGTGTTTCGATGGAGGGTGAAGGACGCGAGATGACTATTCTGTTTTCTGACGTGCGTGGTTTTACCACTATTTCAGAAGGACTAGACCCGAAAGAGTTGTCGTTGCTGATGAATGAGTTTTTGACTCCCTTGTCGCGCGTTGTTTACAAACATCGCGGCACCATCGATAAATATATGGGTGACTGCATTATGGCTTTTTGGGGTGCGCCGTTGCCCGATCAAACTCATGCGCATCACTCCATCTTGGCTGGTATGGAAATGCTACAAACACTAGATGCGCTGCAACCGCACTTTAAAGAGCGAGGCTGGCCGCCTATTCACATCGGTGTGGGCATTAACACGGGAAAGGTAAGTGTTGGCAATATGGGTTCGGAAGTGCGTGTGGCATACACCGTGATGGGTGACGCAGTGAATTTAGCTTCGCGTCTGGAAGGCATTACCAAAGAATATGGCGTAGGTATCGTTGTAGGTGAGAAAACAAAAGAAGCTGCGCCAGACTTTGTTTATCGTGAGCTTGATCTGGTACGTGTGAAAGGAAAGGACAAGCCTGTAGCGATTTTTCAACCGCTGGGGCTGAATGGACAAGTCGAGAAGGATGCTTTGGAAGAGATGAAGCTGTTTCATCAAGCGCTACGATCTTATCGTAAACAAGAATGGGATCAGGCTGAGCTCCAGTTATTTAATTTACACAAAATTTCTCCGCAAGAAAAACTATATCAAGTCTATGCGGAGCGTGTTGTTTACTTCCGTCAGAATTCGCCAGGCAGTGATTGGGACGGCGTTTTTGTATTTAAAACTAAATAGGTTGTTAACTGCACTTTAAGTTGGCAATTTAATCGGCCAAGGATGTTTTAACGATGAAGCTAAGAATTCTGGGTTGTAGTGGTGGAATAGGCGGAAACTTACGCACGACTTCGATGTTGCTCGATCACGATATATTGATTGACGCAGGAACCGGTGTGGGAGACTTAAGCTTGGCTGAGATGATCTTGATCGATCATATTTTTGTCACTCATTCCCACTTGGATCACATCGCTTGTATTCCCTTGCTGATTGATAGTGTTGGATCTATGAGAGATAAACCGCTCACCATTCATGCAACAGCAGAAACAATCGCTATTCTCAAGCAGCACATTTTTAATTGGTCGATTTGGCCGGACTTCAGCATGATTCCGGATGTGCAGAAGCCTTGTATGCGTTATGAGGCAATAGAATTGGGAAAAACAGTTGATTTGCAAGGACGTAAAGTCACGGCAATACCGGCTAATCATGTTGTGCCTGCGGTGGGATTTTTGCTAGACAGTGGTGCGGCGAGCTTGGCTTTTAGTGGAGATACTTCTGCGTGCACAGCTCTGTGGGATACCTTGAATGCGATTGAAAATTTACAATATCTTATCGTAGAAACCGCTTTCTCCAATGCTGAATTAGATTTGGCACTGATGTCTAAGCACTTTTGCCCAAGTTTGTTGGCTAAAGATATCGTTAAGCTCAAGCGTAATCCGCAAGTTTTTATCACGCATTTAAAACCTGGTGAGGTGGAGTTGACGATGCAAGAGATCAGTGAGTGTGTGGCTGGATTTATTCCAAAAATGCTGCAAAACGGACAAGAGTTCGAGTTTTAAAGACGGATAAACAGAATCGCATGCATGATATTTTAGATATTCGAGTGCTCGCGGCATTGGAGCCTATCTCTTCATTTGGTCCTTCGCGACTAAGAGAACTGCTCGAGTATTGCCATTTGGAAACAATTGCGCAGGGTCAAGATCCATTTGCGGGGCGCTCTTTACAAGGCCAGTCTGTCTATCTGGTGAGAGGCGAGCTCGAAATAAATTATGCAGATGGCAATAATGTGGTGATGTGCGCAGATTCTGAATGGGCTCGTCATCCAATTGGTAAGCGGCAGCCAGAGATTCAGTCCGCCACAGCGCTAACGCGTATTCAACTGTTGCGAGTGGATGATGATCTGCTCGATCAGATGGTTACGTGGGATCAATTTTCGTATCACGATGACAGCAAGGCACCGCAGGCGAAAAAGAGTTCGGAAACGGTGGTTAAAAGATTGTTGAATTCGGGGATGTTCAGTGCGGAAAATCTGCACAACAGCCCATTCGCCCATTTACCTTCCGCCAATATCGGTATGCTACTTGATCGTATCGAAGTGGTAGCGGTGTGGGATAAAGAAGTCATCATCCACGAAGGCGGCGAAGGCGATTACTACTATCTGATAGAGAGTGGACGCGCGCAAGTTACGCGAATGGTGGGTGGCACTCAGATGGTGTTGGCTGAGCTTAAGGCTGGCGATGTGTTCGGTGAAGAAGCGCTCATCTCCAATTCAAAGCGTAATGCAACCGTAACCATGAGAAGTAATGGAGTGCTATTACGCCTGAAAAAGCACGACTTTTTGGAGTTAATGCAAGAGCCATTACTACATAAAATTAGCTATGCGGAAGCTAAAAAAGAAGTTGAAAACGGCGCAGTTTGGTTGGATGTTCGGCATCCACCTGAATATCGTTTCGACAAATTGCCGGGGGCGATTAATGTGCCCCTAAACGATATTCGCAATGCGGTTGGCGCCCTAAGTAAAGATGTGCCCTATGTTGCTTATTGCCAGAGTGGCCGGCGCAGTGCGGCTGCCGCTTTTATTTTGGCTCAAGCTGGTTATAAAGTGAACGTATTGGAAAATGGACTTTGGTCGATTCCAAAGTCAGAGCAGCAATAACAGGAAAGTTAGAATAGTTATGAATAGTGCGGTGCAAGGCAATGTGAATGAAATTGGTGCGCAACTTGAGTTCACAAAAAATCTGAACCAGGTTACCAATAAGATTCATGCGACGAATAATATCGACGAAATTATGCTGGATGTCAGTAAAGACATCTGCAACCTATTTAATGCGGACCGTTTAACGGTATATGTGGTCGGTGACGACAAGGCTTCATTAATCTCCAAAGTCAAAACAGGGCTGAATTCTTTCAAGGATTTAAAACTGCCTATCGCCGAACAGAGTATCGCCGGCTTTGCCGCGTTTAATAAAAAATTACTTAACATTAAAGATGTGTACGACGAACATGAGCTGACTTCGTTCAGCGCTACGTTGCGCTTTTTGCAAGACGTTGATAAACGTACTGGCTATCGCACCAAGCAAATGTTGGTTGCGCCAATTCTCGAAACGGCTTCTGGCGAGCTAATCGGCGTCATACAGGTTATTAACAACAAGGCGGGCATTCCTTTCCCTGAATTGGTCGAGGAGGGTGTACGAGAGCTATCCCAGACGCTAGCGGTTGCCTTGCGTCAGCGCCAGCAGCAAGCGGGTGTGGTTAAAACTAAATATGATTATTTGGTGGCTGATGCCGTGATGTCGGCAGCAGAATTTGAATTGGCAACACGCACAGCAAGGCGCAAGGGCGTTGACGTTGAAGACGTTCTGATTGATGAATTTCAAGTAAAAACAGAAGCATTAGGTAAAGCATTATCCAGCTTTTTCGGCGTGCCTTATGAGCCGTATAAGTCTGACCGTATTAAGCCGGGCGAGCTTCTTAAAAATCTACGCCGCGAATATGTAGAGAGTAGCCACTGGGTGCCGATTGATGATTCTTCAGATGGATTGCTCATTCTCACCACCGACCCGGAGAGGATTCAAGCTTCGCGTGTTGTAAACAATATCTTCCCTAAGCATCGACTGATTTATCGTGTTTGCCCACAACGTGAATTCAAGGCCACTCTTGATCTGTTTTATGGAGGAAGTAGTAGCTCAGAGACCACCGGTAGCATGGAAGACATGGGGACCATGGATGACCTGCTTACTTCGCTTGGGTCGGATGAAGATGAATCCAACACAGTTAGCCAAGAGGATGTTAGTGCGGCGGCAGATAACGAGCTGGTCAAACTGGTTAATAAGATTATTGTGGATGCTTACAAGATGGGTGCTTCCGACATTCATATTGAGCCGATGCCAGGCAAAGGTAAAACTGGAATTCGTTTGCGTAAAGATGGCTCTTTGCTAAATTACATTGAGGTTCCTTCAACTTATCGAAATGCACTGGTAACGCGCTTAAAAATCATGTGCGATTTGGATATTTCTGAGAAGCGTAAACCCCAAGACGGCAAAATTAAGTTTAAAAAATTTGGCCCGTTAGATATCGAGTTGCGCGTTGCGACCATCCCATCGCAGGGTGGTGTTGAAGATGTGGTGATGCGTATCTTGGCGTCAGGTGAGCCTATCCCGCTCGACAACATGGGTTTCTCGGTACGCAATTTGGAATTGGTTAAAACAACGGTCAGCAAACCTTATGGTTTGTTCTTCGTATGCGGTCCAACCGGTTCCGGTAAAACGACCACGCTGCACTCCATTTTGAAGCACATCAATACACCTGAAACTAAAATTTGGACCGCAGAAGATCCGGTCGAAATTACGCAAAAAGGTTTGCGCCAAGTTCAAGTGAATAAAAAGGCCGGCCTCGATTTCGCCACGGTCATGAGAGCCTTTCTGCGTGCCGACCCAGACGTAATTATGGTCGGTGAGATGCGCGATAAAGAAACTGTTTCCACGGGTATTGAAGCTTCGCTCACGGGTCACTTGGTGTTTGCGACCTTGCACACCAATAGCGCACCCGAGTCGATCAGTCGCTTGCTCGATATGGGTATGGACCCGTTCAACTTCGCGGATGCGCTATTGGGTATCTTGGCGCAGCGCTTGGCCAAACGTCTGTGCAAAGATTGCAAAAAGCCTCACACTGCTTCTCAGGAAGAAATTAAGGCGCTATTGGTTGAGTATGGAGCCGAGTTGATGAGCACTGAAGGTTGGAAAAAAGATCCTAATGCTGCCTACAAAGCGCAATACGCCGAATGGGTAAAATTATTTGGTGACGATAAAGGTCAGATCACGCTTTACGACCATGTGGGTTGCGATAAGTGTTCAGGTACCGGCTATCGCGGGCGCGTCGGCTTACACGAATTGTTGATTGGTACTGATCCAATTAAAAAAGGTATTCAAGAGCACGCGCGTGTCGCCGAGTTATTTGCTATCGCGTTGGAAGAAGGCATGCGAACGCTGAAGCAAGACGGTATCGAAAAAGTGCTGTTGGGTATTACCGATATTCATCAGGTTCGCTCTGTTTGTATTAAATAAATCGCAAGCGATGGAAACCTCTAATCTAACCAATCGTGAGCAGCAGGTTCCGCTAGCAATGCTAGAAGGCTTGCTGGCACGATTGAGCGATTTGAATGAGATTGGGGCAGCGCTGTCAAATGAAAAAAATATCGACAAGTTGCTTGAAGATATTTTATTGGCCGCCAAAAAGATTACCAATGCAGATGCAGGAACTCTTTATCTAGTCGATCCAGACAAGCAAGTATTGACCTTCGAAATTTTGCGCAATGATTCTTTGAAGATTGAAATGGGTGGCACGACTGGGGAGAAAATTTCTTTTTACCCCATTCCTCTTCATGTCAATGGTAAGCCAAATTTGGCGATGGTTGTTTCCTACTCGGTATTACGAGGGGAAACGATCAATATCGAAGATGCCTATCTTGCACAGGGTTTTGATTTTTCCGGTACGAAAAAATTTGATGCAAAAACAGGCTATCGTTCGTGCTCATTTTTAACTGTGCCAATGCGCAATCATGAGCAAGAAATTATTGGTGTCTTGCAATTAATTAACTCGCTTGATCCGCTAACCAAAGCGGTTCGGCAATTTAGCAAAGATGATCAGCAGTTACTGGAATCACTGGCTTCACAGGCTGCCATTGCGCTGAGTAATCGCCGTTTGATTCAGCAGTTGGAAGAGTTGTTCGAGTCATTTATCAGCTTGATCAACACGGCGATTGACGATAAGTCCCCTTACACGGGAGGTCACTGTGCACGTGTGCCCGCACTTACCATGATGTTAGCCGAGGCAATCATGCACGCTAAGCCTGGGACGTCATTGCAAAATTTCGCAATGACTGAAAAAGAAAAATACGAGCTGAAAATTGCAGCCCTGTTGCATGATTGTGGCAAGATCACCACGCCAGTGCATGTGGTGGATAAGTCGACCAAGTTGCAAACAATTTTTGATCGTATTCATCTATTAGATACTCGATTTGAGGTGCTCAAGCGTGATGCAGAAATTAAATTGCTGCGAGCAGAAGTCGCAGCCAAGGGTGAGGTTGAAACGCTAGAGAAAAATCATCAGGAATACACCGCATGCTTGCTACAGCTTGAAGATGACCGAGCTTTTTTGCGTGAATGTAATTTGGGCTCGGAAAAAATGAGCGAAGCAGACCAAGAGCGCGTGCGCACGATTGGACAACGCCCTTGGCGCAACGTTGCGGGTGAGCAAGCCAATTTCTTAACTGAAGATGAGATGGAAAATCTAACGATTCGTGCGGGTACGCTAACAGCAGCGGAACGGGGCATTATTAATCATCATATTGATGTCACTATTAAAATGCTGGAATCTTTGCCGTGGCCGCGCCATTTGAAAAATGTGCCCGAGTTCGCAGGTGGGCATCACGAACGCATGGATGGCA
>JFJP01027592.1_pt1 | contig 10839 bp, 9 predicted proteins | sample 431651 | NCBI WGS metagenome assembly JFJP01 (sample SAMN02602958, study PRJNA72255) | Microbial mat metagenome, whole genome shotgun sequencing project. | biome: fresh water; feature: sink hole; material: water; isolation source: purple microbial (photo- and chemosynthetic) mats found in...
TAGCTAAAAGATTTCCTATAATGTCAATTTCTTCCATCAAATCCCTTCTCAGAGACCTTCATATCTTAATAAACTCTGATCCGAACTCCATTCAAATCCCTTCCCTTCTAAAAGACCTCAAATTCCAGACATCATCCCTTTCATACACCGTCCATTCCCTTTCTTCAATCAATCTTGAAGAGCTTTCTCTAGTGCGAGACTTCAATGAATTGAATGTGATTTATAGTTTAAAAACCAGAAACCAGTTAGAATACGATAATTCAATGTCTCGTTTGAAAGTCACTTATGAAGATTCAAGACATATTTTACCTAAATCTCCAAATGAGAATCTTTTGATTGCAGTTTATTTGCTTTCTTTATTATCAAATAATAAGTACATTTTCCATAAATTCCATTAAATATTTTGCTAAATTCCTTTGAATTTTAAATAAACTTATTTCTAGGATACGAGATTTCTATGTTGGAGTTGAATCAGTGCCTTTGAAGGAACTTTCTGATAAACATTTGGAATTTGTGGTGTCGATAGAACAATCTTTGACTCTAGGAAATTATAAAGAGGTCTTGAATTGCAAAAGAAATTCAACTCATGAATTTTTTAACCTGTTTTTGGATAGAATATTGGAGACTATTAGATATGAAATAGCCAGAAGTGCGGAAAAAGCCTATGTTTCTTTGGCATTAAAGGATGTTTTGGAGCTGTTTCAGATCAGTTCTGAAGAAAATTTGGTGAAATTCGTCAAATCTCAAGAGAATTCTGCTTTGGAGAATGGGGTGGTTTGGAAATTTGAAAATAAAAGACTGCATTTCGATGTTGTTGGACAGACTGGGAAACATATTAACGCAGATGGATTGATCTCTACGATGTTGAATTATGCTCAAGATTTAGAGAAAATCATTTAAATATAACAAAAGAAATTAGAATAGAAAACTATATTTTTCATAGAACATTTCATTAAAAATTGAGTAAATTGTGAAGGATTTCATTTTTTTAACATATTTTCTTTTATTTTTTTGCAAGCAAAAATTTATAAAATTAAGCAAAAAATTATAAAATTAATTGAGTTTTTAAGTAATTTTTCCAAAATCAAAATTCAATTCCAAAATTAAAAAATTTTCTTACAATAAAAAAAACAGTCAAAATTATTTTATTTTTATTTATCTGCGTACCTAATAATCTTTTATTAAAAAAACAAAACAAAAAAATTGCCATTATTTAGCTATATTACTAGAAATGAATGGTGAGCCTATTTCTTTGAAAAACACTTCAATTCAAAGTTTTTCTTCTTTTTCTTTCTTAAAAAATGAGCATTTTTCATCGAAGATAATGAATTGGAAGCCCGCATTTCAATTCGAAATTTAATTTCTGAAAACGAGCATTTAGAAAATTTACTTCCGAAAAAGAAAAAAGAGAAAAAACATAAGGATTATTGTTTTAAGCGTTTATTTGCCTATCTTTTCCCTCAAAAGCAAACAGTCCCCCGCAGAATCCATTTGTCTGGCAAAGTGCATCCTCCAAATTATTTTGAAAATAAGGTGGAAAACCGCAAATATTCGATCATTACATTTGTTCCATCTGTTCTTTACAATCAATTCAAGTTTTTCTTCAACATGTTTTATCTATTATTATCAATTTCTCAATTTTTTGATGCTTTAAAAGTTGGTCAGTCAGTCTTTTTAAACTTTTTAATTTCGTTTATAAATTTTTTAGGTCTTTTGTTCACTTATATCGCTCCATTAGCTTTTGTCTTGATTCTAACAATGTTGAAAGAAGCTTATGATGATTTGAAACGATACCTGAAGGATAAAGAAGCAAATTCAACAAAATACAGGCTTCTTTAAATTTAGTTATTCCACATAACTTAATTGAATTTTAGGACTTTAAGAAAAAATAAATTGGAGTTTAGTCCAAGTTCTGACCTTAAAGTTGGTGATATCATTGAAATCAATGCAAATCAAAGGGTTCCAGCAGATCTCCTTTTGCTTTATACATCGTTAAATTTCATTTATCTTTCTATAATACAATAAATTCATTTTTAAAAGTGATAAATCAGGCAATATCTTCATCAGAACAGATCAACTGGATGGGGAAACTGATTGGAAATTGAGAAAACCAGTGAGTTTTACACAGAAATTTTTATCAAGTAACCCACTCACAAGCCTTGTGGACTTGCCTTGCTATATAAAAGCCTCTCCCCCAATCGAAAACATCTACAAATTTGAAGGAGTTTTTGTTGGAAGGTTGGATTTGCAAGAAAAGAAAGAAAAAGAAGGCCTAAATTTAGAAAATACTCTATGGGCAAATACTGTTTTAACAGCAGGGAAGATCTATGCTCTTGTTCTTTATACAGGAAAAGAAAACAGAATGTCTTTGAATTCAGAAGTCCCGAGAACAAAGATTGGCAAATTAGATAGAGAACTGAATTACCTTTCGAAACTATTATTTGCATTTTTGATGTTTATTTCAATTGTTTTAGTGATTTTTTCTGCTGGAAATTTCGATTTCTCAAGAATTTCCGTACAGTTCTTTAGGTATTTGATTCTTTTAAGCAGCATTATACCTATTAGTATGAGAGTTAATTTGGATTTCGCGAAGATCTTCTATTGTTATAAGATCAATAAAGATAAAGATATTCTTGGAAGTATTGCAAGAAATAGTGTAATCCCTGAAGAATTAGGCAGAATAGAATTTCTTTTAACTGATAAAACAGGAACTCTTACTCAAAACGATATGATTTTCAAAAGGATTTCATTGGAAAACAATAGATATTCCCATGAAGATATCGAAAAAATCACGAATAATTTGATTAAAAGCTGCAAATTTCTTTATGCGAAAAACAAAATTCAAAATGAAAACAATCAATCAATGCAACCTTCGAATAAATCCCATGAAAATGCTTTGGAAACAAATTCTTCAAAAGACTCCGACAATTTTTTTTCTCTAGAAAGGAAAATTCCAAAAAGAGACAAAAACTTTTCTTTGTTAAACATGGTTAAAGCCATGGCTTTATGTCACAATGTGACCCCTATTTTCGAAGAAGAAACCGATGATTTGAATAGTAATCTAAATGAAATCCAAATTCCAATGATTGATGATACTTTTGCGATGCCCATGAAATTAAAGAAAAAAAGCTTCCAAGCTTCAAGTCCTGATGAAGTTTCTTTGGTGCAAACAGCTGAGAAAATGGGTTTTGATTTGTGCGAAAGAACACAAAGTAAGCTCAAGATTAATAATCCAGGTGGATATGAAGAAAATTATGAAATTCTAGCTAATTTTCCATTTTCTTCTGATACAAAGCGAATGGGAATCATATTGAAGAATTTAGAAACAAATTCTATTGTATTTTATTTAAAAGGAGCTGATGCCGTGATGAAAACACTTATTCCTGAAGTAAAAAGAGGATTTCTCATGGATGAATGTGATAATCTTGCAAAAGAAGGGTTAAGGACTCTGGTCTTAACACAGAAGAAATTATCACAGGAACAATATGATACATGGAAAGGTGAATATGATGATGCTCAAACAAGTCTGATCAATAGAGAAATTCTTATCAGAAAAGTAATAGATAAATTGGAACAAAATATGGATTTATTGGGAATAACTGGGGTTGAAGATAAATTACAAGAGGATGTGTGTGCAACATTAGAGAACCTAAGAAGTGCTGGTATTCACATATGGATGTTAACTGGAGATAAATTAGAAACTGCACAATGTGTAGCTATTTCAGCCGGACTTCGGTCTATACAACAGGAAGTCTTTGTCATAAAAGAGCAAGAATCAACAGAAAATCTAAAGGAACTTTTGTTGCAATATGAAGAGAATTATAAGAATAATAATAATATCGTGATTGTTATTGACGGAATCAGCTTGAAAACTGCGTTTGATGCAGATCCTAAACGGTTTTTCACTGTTACTGCGAAAGCCCCTTCTGTGATTTGTTGTCGATGTTCACCTACACAGAAATCCATGATAACGGAAGGCATCAAAATATATTGCAAGAAGCAGACTGCAGCTGTTGGAGATGGCGGTAATGATGTGGGTATGATACAGAAAGCTGATGTGGGTATAGGCATAAAAGGAAAAGAAGGCATGCAGGCAGCGTTGGCATCAGATTTTTCTATTGAAAAGTTTAAATATTTGAACAAATTATTGCTTTGGCACGGAAGATTGTCGTATAAAAGATCAGCGAATTTGAGTCAATTTGTCATTCATCGTGGCTTGATAATTTCAATAATTCAAACAGTTTTCATGTGTGCTTTTTATTTCGTCCCCATTTCGATTTACAGTGGTATGCTATTGTTAGGGTATTCAACAGCGTTTACTATATTGCCAGTCTTCAGTCTTATATTTGACCAAGATATTGATGTCTCAAATGCCTTGAAATATCCACCTTTGTATAAAACTTTACAAAAAGGAAGAGAGTTAAATGTAAAAACGTTTATGATTTGGATTTGGGCTAGTGTTTTTCAAGTAAAAAGCTAATTTTTGATTTATTTTTTTTAAGTTGTTTTTAATTATTGTTTATTATCAAGAAATTTTTTAATTTTTTAAGGGAGTTATGATAATGATCATATCTTTGTTTGTCTTTTCAAATGCCTTCTTAGATATAGTCACTATTACATTCACCACGTTGATTTTGACTGAATTCTGCAACATTTATACTTCAGTCCGAATTATTATTTTTAAATTGAATTCAATTTTTATTTAATTGTAGCTCCATAAAATGCATGTGGCAATGGCTGTTTCTCAAATTTTCTCAGTCATTTTGTATTTTTCCACGATTCTCCTCATGAACAATGTTTTCTCAGTTTCTATTATTACATGGGGTTTTCTACTAAAAATACTGCTTTTGACTTTTATCACATGGTTTCCTTTACATATGATCAAAATCTTCAAAAGATACCTGGACCCGAGCGATTATGAAAAAATTATGAAATCAAGTGGGCAACCACGCTCGATTCTCATGAGTTTAATTTAATATAAATAATATTAATTAATGCTAAATAAGTAAAGGGAAAAAAAAATTGAGAAATTAAAAATTTTTTTTCATTAGTTTCAAAATAAAACTCCCATTTTTTTTATTTTAGTTAAAAATAAAATATTTTTTCTAAAAAAAGGAAAATTGATCATTTTAATTTTAAAAATCAAAAAAACATGAATTTATGTTTATTTTTTCTGATTTCTCTCAAGTTTTTGGCAGCTTTTCCCTCTTCTAAACAAATTGTGCTTCTCAAAAATGAGAAAAATATAGTCAGTATTCCCTCCCCTTCATATTTTGACCAAGAAGTTTTTTCAATCCAATTAGATAACCAAACCCAAGTAGATATGCCACTCTTTTCAATAACTCCCTTTTGTTCTCCTGAAAAAATTGATTTAAATATACAAACTGTTGCATCTTTTTTGAATTATGATAGTTATTATCGAAACCCTGAATTCATTGTGATTGATGACTTTTTATTCTTCATCGACCTTTCAGAAATTTTAAGAGTATTTCATTTGGATGAAAAATCAGATACTTACATCAATGAAATATCTGAACAAAACATTTTAGAGGAAATAAATGGTCTGAGCTTTTTTCGGATCTTTTATAATAAAGATTTTAATAGACTTTATTTGCTGATAGATAACAGTATTATTTTTTTTTCAATCGATGATTATTATAAACCAGTCAAACAAAACAAAATTGCCTTCGAAAAATTTCCAAAAAATCAACCAATTCAAGCCACTTATGAACGAGATTGCTTTTATCTCTTGATGGATGATCATTTAAATATAAATATTTATTGTTTGAACAATCAAACTAAAGATCTACAAAAAATATCGATAAACGAAGTTCTATCAAAAGAAGGACTAAAAATTACTAAAATTCAGGATTTAGTGATTGATAATAATATTTTGGTCATCAGTGAAATAAATATTGGGATTATTCTCTTAAATTGCACTGATAAAAATAATATATCCTTGATTTTGATTGATCAAAAAATGTACGTCAATAAAATTTCTTTGTTTGGAAATTCACTTTTAATCATTCGGTCTTTTCCTCAAGATCATGGTTTTTTTAGCAATTTTTTAGAAGAATATTACATCGATTTTTCAAAAAAAAAGGGCTATGTTTATGAATTTAATAGAAATTTGACTTTAAGCACTTCAATTATCAATAGCCTTCATATATCTCGAAAATTCATGTTTTTATTGCAAGATAATCAAATTAAAATTTATCGACATTCAATCCCAAGCAAAATAGTTTTGAATGGGGATGATTTCCTTAAAAGCCTCTTTGCTAAAGATATATTGTTACTTGAAAGAGCTCCAAATATGGGGAAAAATGATTTGATAATTGGAGTTTTCGGATCAAAGATTACTTTATTTAAAATTATGGAATTGATTCCTAAATTGATTTGCACACCAAATGAAACACTTATTGATAAAGCTCCTGGCAGAATAAATTTCTTTGTTTTAACAAAAACCTGCAAAAATCAAAATGAAAGCATAATAATTGATGGTCATTTTTCTTTTTGCAATTATAGTGGTTATCTTGATGTTATCGTTACTTCGTCAGAACAAAGTGGTATATCAGGAAGCACTGTTACTGCTGGAGTTATTGCTGCTCTCGTGATAACAAGTGTTTGCTTTATTTTAATATTAAGTTTATTTGTGCATTATTATGGTAAACTGAAAGAAAAGTTATTGAAGCTTCAACAAAAACAATATGAAAATGTTAAAGATGAGTCTTTTGACAAGAGCAAAAATCTGAATCCTAAAAAAAATTCACTAAAGGAAATTGAATTAAGTTAATTTTTTATGATAAAATAAGATTTCTGAATAAATATTATAAATAATAGTTGAATTTTCAAAATTTGTTTTACAAAAAGTGAATTTATTTTTTATAAATTAATTTTAAAGCTTTTTGGGGTTAAGAATTCGGAAATAATCACTTGGTATATTGTAAATAAAATTCAGGATCTTCTTAAATATCACAACCGATGTCCTATGCTTTTGAATTTTATTTTTGGATAACGACTGCCACAAAGCAATATTTTTATAATTTTTATTAATTTTCAAGCTTCTTGAACAACTTGAAATCAAGAAAATAATCTCTTTGATGCTATTGCAATCATTTGCGAAATTTTCATTTATATTCAAACCCAGAATTTCGCTTAAATTTCCACAAAGCTTTTTTGAATTATAAGAATATAAATTTTAATAAAAAATAAAAATTAATAACCGTTTTTTTGATAGTAGTAAATGCTGCATTGACTGGAAAAATTTCTTTATTGTTTTTAACAAAATGCAAATGCTCTATTTTTTAATAAAAACAGATGGAATATATATTAAAAATACAATAGTGTTTACCTGGAAAATTTTGTTTGAAGAAAAAATCAATCACCACAGTGCAGATTTTTGAGTTTTCAACAAAAAGACTTTTGAAAGAGTTTATCCCAGCAAAGAATTTATAACAAACTATAAATTTAAAAATTAATAATATTATGAATAGATTTCGTTAAGAAGAAAATTAAGATTATGGAAAAACTATAAAGCCAATGTTTTTTTTACAATTAGGTTTTGAAAATTGTCTGTTTTAAAAAAATAAATAAAATTATGTTACTAGCAAAAATGAAAAAATATCGAAACGGAAATCTGACCGTAAAGAAGAAACAAAAGATCACAAAGAGATAAAAATTCAAAGTTTTTTGTGATTCTTTCCAAATGATCAGATTTGTAATTTTCTCTAACAAATTGCAAGTATAAGTGATACAAATTTGCATTTTAGTCAATGATTTTTTCACAAGTTTCAGTTTATCAATCATGCTTCTTTTGCTTGATTTCAATTTTCCTTTGAATCTATTAATATCTGCGAATTTTTTATTTTCTGATTGATCAATTGTTTCAATTTTAGGCTCAATAAAGTTTCTATTTATGAGTTTTTTATCGAAGAAATTTTTTAGAAAGAAATCATCAACATAGTTTTTGCAAAGAGGGGAGTAATAGCTCATTAAAATTATCAATAAAATCAAGAAATAATTCCATAATTGATTCAAATCGAAATAAAATAAGAATAAAATGCTGGTCTAAAAAGAAATAAAACAAAATTAAAAGAAAATTTATTATACAATCCAGCATAAATAAGAAAATCGAGGGTATTTGAAATTTATTATCGCTTCACAATCATACAAATTCAAATAAAATATTGAGGAAATTCTTTTGAATCGATTAAAATTTATTTTAAATTCTTTCTTATCGACATTTTCAGGATCGATTCTTTTTCCTTCGATATAATTCGTCAATTGTGGAGCGAAACAATTTCCAAAATGTGATAAATTTTGAAATTTTATCAATAAAGTTGGATTTTCATTGCATTTATTTTTTTGTTCTTCAAAAACCTCCAAAGTTAAAACAATCTATTAAAAGATAAAATTTTTGGTTATATTTTAGATTGTAACTGATTTTTCTTTTCTTGAAAATGTGCTTAATATATCAGCCATATTAAGAGAACAAGAACCGAAAAGTTCCTCTTTTAGATTCTTAGAAATCCAGCCATCATTATAAATGTTAAAAATTTCAAAGGTAATGTCGAAATAATGATTTGTTATAGGACTTATTATAATGAAGAAATCTTAATGAAAGGATTTTGGCATTTATTACATCATAAATTTTTGATTCCATTTCGGGTTTTCTGTTGAAATTACTTTCCTCGTCTCTAAAATATAAGGTTTATGTGTGATTCTGACCAAAAGAGTGGAATTTTCTGAAAAGCCTTGTAAATTATTTGCTTCTAAAACTTATTTTTTTTAAAAAAAACTGTTTTATTTAGAGATTGCTGCAAAAATTTACTTTGAAAATATATTTTCCCGATGGTTTTAAATGTGAAATCCTTCAAATTCAAATATTGACTCTAAAATTTATTATTGAAATTTAAATTAATTGTACAATTTTTACAATTTGTGAGGACCGTCGTAAATGCTTCAATAACTCTTTGGTTTCTTTTTCTTGGAGCGATTTTTCTTCATTATTTGTGCAATTCTGAATATTATTGAAAAGAGTTAAAACAGTGTTTTCTCTATCATATTTATGGCTGAATTCCTTAATAAAATATATTAATATCCATCTTGAATTCATAATTTATAAACAATAAAATATCCAAATTTTTCTTTTATCATTTCAAGTTTGACATTAAAAATTGATACAAGCACAGTGAATTGATTTTCCTACATAAAAAATTATTTTGATTTTTAAATAATCAAAGCATTAATTTTAATAAAATTTACTCCCATTGAATTAAAAAGCAATAAATTTGAACCCGATATTTTTGCATAAAGTTTTAACCATTTTGTAGTTAAAGGGAATTTTATAAAACTTGAAAAATTGAAAAAAACAATTTAAAAGATTAAAATTAAGGAAAAATTAAACATATAATTAGCGAAATTCAAACTTTCAGATTTCATATCATTATAAGACTCATCCTCTATTTCAAAATAACATAAACTATCCTAAAATGAATAATTTGGTAATTATTTTAATTTTAATAGAACTGTTGATTCTTTTCTTTCAGCGAATGTTGAAATCAATTCACAAGCTTTATCGAAAATTGCCAAAATTTTATTATTTGTTCTGCCTTTTTCTTTTTTCAATTTTTCTTTCTCCTCGTTTTTCTGAAATATTTCTTTTGAACTCTGGTTTTTTTCTTCTGAATAAATCCTGGAACGAATTACCTCTGTTTCTTTCTGCTGATCGTTGTTTATTTGATCTTTCTTCGAAATAATTTCAAAAACTTCTTCCAATTTTTTTTTCTCATTAAATTTGAAATCAATTTGTAAAGAATGCTTTCTTAGAAAAGCTTGTGATGATTTAGATGCTTCAAATTGTTTTAGTTATAAAATATTAAAAGAAAAGTAAGGACTACTCATTTTTTGCTCATCATCACGTAAATCTTGATAAGAATTCTGAGAAAGAAAACTTTGGTTCAAAATGTTTTCTTGCTCAAAGTAGGTGTTTGAAGCTTTGTATTTAATTTATTTTTTAAAAAAATTTATAAGAAGAAAAATTACTTTTTTTCGTCAGAAAAGTAAAAAGAATTTTCAAAATGCTCTCTTGAATAGAAATATCATTAATTGAAATCTCTATTATCCTAGTCATTAACTGCTGAAAAGCGACTATTCGACTGTTGATCTTATTGGTGATCTGAAATTTAGAAGGAAATTCGGGCAATTGAATATTTTGAAATTTAATTTTGAACTAGAATATGTTTTAAGACCAGAAAATAGACAAAATAAAAAGAAACAGCTTTGTAAAGTGCATTAAACTCATTATATCTCCTATAGCTGTAAAATGTTTGAAAAAAAGTAGATTTGACTTCAATTTTATAAGACTTATACAAAAAATTAAAATAAATATTTAGAAGTGATATTTTGAATTTTACCACATGTTTCAATAATTCTGTTTGGGCGTGTAGGATTTTGATTGAGATTTCTTTAGGATCTCCAAATGCAAATTGCTCAAAAGTGATTTCATAGCAGCTATCTGAAAAAGATTTGACCTCTATTTTTGAAGGTTTTAACATGTTTTTTAAAAGACTAAATATTCACTTAAAATAATCTTAAATTTAAAATAAAAAAAAAAACTTTTTTAATTATCAGAATATAAATTTTTAAATTTTTTATATAGAACAAAATTACTTTCAAAAATCAAAATGCTAAATAATTTTTTTTTTATTATTTTCAAATTGACACAAATTTTCTTTTGATTGATCTGAATTTTCTTAGTTAACAATACCAATCTTTTCTAGCAAACCATTAAATAATAGTAATAAATAATTAAATATATTTTTAAAATTAGTGTTTTAA
>JFJP01046367.1_pt1 | contig 10839 bp, 2 predicted proteins | sample 431651 | NCBI WGS metagenome assembly JFJP01 (sample SAMN02602958, study PRJNA72255) | Microbial mat metagenome, whole genome shotgun sequencing project. | biome: fresh water; feature: sink hole; material: water; isolation source: purple microbial (photo- and chemosynthetic) mats found in...
GTCCCTTTTGTTTCAGCAACACCCGTCGAAGTCAGGTTTTGCACCACGGTCACGGCACCGGTGGCTGGAGTAGCTGCACCAATAATGATGTCACCGCCCGTCGTGACGTCAGTGGTGGTGGAGGACACGGTAGCAGTGACGTTGACGGTTGTGCCGTCGTCAACAACGATGTCGTTTGTACCTTGCTTGGACGATGTGAGGTCAACGGCACCCGTTGAGCCAGCCAATTCAATCTTTCCACCTTGAGCGGCCACGCTCACTGTTTGTGAAACACCGCCATACAGTTCCACCTTTCCGGCTGGGTTGGTAAAGGTGATGGCTGCAGTCGAAGGGCCTTTGACATCAGCTTCGGTACTGCCTGTGAGTGTCAGCTTGGTAGTACCGGCAAACAGCGTGGACAGGTCGAGGGCTGCTGCCGTGTTGTCAGTGTATGTACCCAACTTTTCGGCGGCGTTGATGCTGACGGTCTCAACGCCAGTCACGACGGCACCACCAGGGGCAGCGAAGTCGGTGATTGCCGTAATTTTCAAGATGTCGTTATTTGCACCGCCATCGAGGTCATCGAGGGCAGAGAAAGTGGTATCGCCGACCGAGTCAATCGTACCGATGATGGTGTCATCGCCAGCATTCGATGTCGTGTTGGCGGAACCCTTCAGGCCATTCGGAATGGTGTCCGGACTTGTAGTGAGCGTGAACGTTTGGCCGCCAGCAGCCGAGCCGCCGTCGAGCAAAGTAGTTTTGATCGGGGTTGCCAAATCGGTTTTGGTGCCCGACTCGACGGCCCTGACCGTGTAGGTTTCAGGCGACTCGGTAATGTCGTCAGTCCTTGTTGTCACGGTGAAAGAGGCAGAACCCTTCCCTGCGGCCCCTGCGGCAATTGTCTTGGGAACAGGGTTGAACGTGCCTTCGGTGAAGTCATTCGCGTTGGTCAGGGTACCGCCCTGATCTGAATTTGGAGCGGTTGTACCCGCTTCAATCAAGAAATCAAAAGTTTTGGCAGCGTCCAGATCCACCGGGGTGTCACCAACGTAGGCCTGTAGGGTGTAGACGACGGGCGCACCTTCGTACACGCTGGTCGGGACGCCTGTCAGCTTGTAGGTGACCGGCATATCGGTGATGGCCACGGTGGCGCTATTCGTCGTGTTGACTGTCGCTTTACCATCGCCCGTGCCACCGGCAGCATTAGTCAAAGTGACCTTGACACCTTCAGGAGCAAGTTCAGTGCTGGTATCAGGAGTGACCTTGGTGGTCAGCACGGCGTTGCCGGTAGCGTTGGCATTGCGGGTCAGCACGCCAGCATCATACGACCAGCCGGCCGCAAGTGAAGCCGCATCCAGCGCCAGCGTTGAAGCAAAGTCAGTGCCCATTGTGGCGACACCGTCAGCGGCCAAAGTCAAAGTCACGCTGTAAGCCGTGGCGGCGGCAGCGCCAGCCAGCGACACGGTGAAAGTGGCATTGGCACCTTCAGCAACCGGAGAGGTGGCCGCAACGCTAAAGACCGGGGTGGTCACGGGCTGGGTAATGCCGGTGCCGGTGCTGGTAACCACTGCGTTAGGTGTGCCGGGGGCTGACGTGCTACCGCTAGGCAATGTGGTGACACCCATTGCAGCAGCAAACTGCGTATAGGTTTGGGCCAGCACACCAGTGGAATCGGCCGCCACCTCGTTGGCTCCGATGTCAAACTTGAACTTATCGGCGTTAAGCACAGTGACCGTAAACCCCGTGGACAGGGTTAACACAAGTTCTGTGCCATAAAAGGTGCTGGTTTTGATTGTCAGGCCATCGACCAACTGAATTTTGTTGGCGGTACCTTCCCCGTCAGACAAGACTACGTCGCCTTTGAGCAAGGTCGAAATGATGTAGGTGTCGTCACCGCCCTTGCCATTGTAAGTACCTGAATCTTTAACAATGATGGTCTCGTCACCAGCGAAATAATTAAATGTAGGCATGATTTTTGTCCTGGAAATTGAATGAATGAAAACGGTCAACAGAGATATTTGTACCACAACACGGCAGACCGTGTTGCGGTACAAGCGGAAACTACTTAAACCGTTGCGGTCACGTTAATCGTTGCCAGCAGTTGATCAACCACACCGATTAGCTTCAGACCGCCAGCGTCAGTCAGCGTGCCTGCATCAAAGCCAAACGAAGTGAAGTTCTTCGAGATGCTTTGCGCCACCACACTGCTGCTGTTGGCCGCCAACAAAGCCGCTTCAGTAAGGCCAGTACCCGAGACAGAATCCAAAAATACGAGCTTGTCTTCAGCAACGTTGAAGCCGGTGATCGAGATCGTGCCCTCACCTTCGCCTTGCAGGTAACGACCACCAGAGAGCGTGACATCATACACAAAAGCCTCAGCCACACCATTCACGGCAGTGACTGCTGGCGTGGTGCTGACCAGTAACTTCTGCGTGAAGGCACTCGACGTGCTGGTGTCCGTGATGTTCAGCGTCGAAGTGGCTACAGTGGCACCTGCACGGGTCAGGGTGATGGTTGCCACTTCATTGCCTTCGCCGGTTGAGGCATCGTTGGTTGGTGTCAGCAGCAGGCTGGCAGCACCACCGTTCACCGTGACGGAGCCGTTCAAGGCAATCGTGGTGTCAGCTATGGTGATGTTGGTGCCAGTGATGGCATAGGTCAGCACGGTGCCATCGGGCACACCGGTTGTCACCAGGCTAAAGGCCTGCGCCACATTCTCGTTGACCGTGGCGGTAACGGGTGTCAGCGTGTAGGTGGGCGGCACCACTGGTGTCAGGCTGGTGTCGTTGATGACCACCGAACCAGACACGCCTGCAGCAGTCAGCGTCAGCGTCTCGACACCTTCAGTCGTCAGGTCAGGCAACATGGTGATGGGCAGACTGAAGGTGCCGTTGGCAGCCACCGTGAAGTCAACACCTGCAGTAGCACCAGCGAGGCTGTAGGCCAATGGGCCAGCAGGGAAGCCAGCGAAGTTGAAAGTCGCCACATTATTGGGACCGTCTTCGTTAACAGCAGCAGGTGTTGCCGTGATCGTGATGCCATAGTCGATAACCACCTCCGGCTTGTCCTTGACCAAGGCGATGCCGGCCGCAGTCAAAGCAGCGCTAACGGCGGCTGTCAACTTCACGTCACTGGTTACAGAAATGGTAGTGACACCGTTTAGGGCCAGCGCAGACACCGCACCTTCACTGAGCAACTGGGGTCCGGTCAAAGCAACAAGACCCGCGTTGTCGTTGGTCAGGGCGGCTTGAAAACCACCCAAGCCAGTGGCAGGGGGGGTAGTGCCAGGCGCTGTAGTGGCAGTTTCCAGCAGCCACGGTAAAGGCCAGCGTGAACACGTTGGTCGTGCTGTTATAGGCCGTTGCGGCAATCCTGCCTGGTGCATAGCCCAATTCTGTTTCCAGAACAGAGGTCGGCAGACCCGCCAACAATGCACCCACTTGGGCCGCAGTCCCCGAGACCGAAGCAGTCTTGAATTCCCCTGGGCCACCGCTTGCCGACACCACCAAGGTTCCCCCGGGACCGGTGAGTGTCAAGGTTTCATTGGCGTTCAATGCACCGGTATTCAAGGTGACAGTTGCCACTTCAACACCCGTGCCATAGATTTCGCCATTGAGCTTGTACACGCCATTCGGGAAATTGACCCGGCTGACAGACTGCAGTGCTTGCATCGGGGTCTGACCGAGTGCAAGACCCGTCACGGTAATTTCAGCACCGTCATCAATATTCAACACCAGCATCGCGTCAAGTTGCGCCGCAGTGAACGTCACCGCTGAGTGAATGTCAATGACCTCAACGTTGGTGATCGTGGTGGTGGTCATGTCTGCCGCGCCAAAGATGTGCAAAGTGTCAACACCGGCACCACCGTTGTAGCTGTCACCTGAAGCAACGTCGGTCGTTATATGCACGGTCTGCAGGTCTGTCACCATGTTGACGGCAAACGCGCCAACCATGACATCTACCTCGCCTTGAGTGTTGAGCGCAGCATTGCCACGATAGGCAGCAGCTTGCGCTGTGTCAACGCTGCCGACCACCACGATGGTGTCAGTGCCTGCACCACCATCCACGGTGTCCTTGCCCGCACCACCCCGCAAAACATCATTGCCCGCGCCAGGCGCAGCAAACGCGGTGGCCGGAACCGGGTTGGTGACCAAGGTTACGGTGGCGGCAGAAGACGCAACATCGGCCGGGCTTACGTTGGCACTGACATCCAACCCAAAGGTCACACGCAACGTGTTGGCAGCAGCGTCGTAGCTGACCGCCTTGGCCACGTTGCCCGAACCGTCGCTAAACGAGGCAGCCGATGTTGCCGCAAACAAGATACCCAAGGTATTGACATCGTCGCCGCTGGCTGCGTAAGTCTTGGTCACACCAAACGCTGTAATGGTTTGTCCTGCAGTCGAGGCAGCCAGTTGATTGAAGTTGACGGTGTACACGTTGTCGATCTGGACGCCGCCGCCTGCGATCAAGTCGTCACCATTGCCACCGAAGACCGAGTCGTTACCTGCACCACCGGTCAGCGTGTCATTGTGGGCAGAACCCACCACCCTTGCCGCACCACCGCTCACGGTAATGGTGTTGCCACTGGTGGTACGGCTGACATCCAAGGTTTCCATGTCGGCATCAAAGCCCACAATTTTCACATTGGCGGCAGTCTGCAATTCGCCAGCGGTCCGGTCGAAGTCATACGAAGCACCCGCACCGGTCAGCGACAGGATGTCGAAGTTGGTGATGGCTTGGGGGATGTCTTTGTTCAACAACGACAGGTTACCGACCACAAGCTCGTCATCAGCAGAAATTGCAGAGCCTGCTGCCGTGATCTGATTAGCAAGAGACCCGCCAGAAGCAGTCTGTTTGACCGCTGAAATATCGAGCACATGGAAATCGAAGCCGACTGAGTTAGCCTTTCGGTCGCCCGCATCCGGCGCACCTTCTTTAACAGCAAGGGGAGCCTTCCAAGACAAATCGTTGACACCCAGCCACTGCAGGTCATTCCAGTCGCCGTCACCCATATGTAGCTTGGCTTCTACAGTGAGCTGATGGCTGATCGGAGCGCGAATGGTAGCCGTCTCGAAAGCGCCATCTCCGAGTTTGATCGTATCGCGATCATCACTACCGAGAAATACATCAGCATTATTGAAGTTTTGCCCATAATCAATCAGCGTCATCTTGGAGACGAAACCAGTGAGGTCTTCAATGGAGTAAACATCGCTTGTACTCATATCCCACAGACCTTCAAAGCCTGAGAGCACCAAACCGCTACCCGCATCTGTTCCGCCAAAGGTAGCTGTGACAACAGAATCGCCCGAAGTTTCGACCTTGCCCAGGATGAACAAACCGTTTTGAGCAACAGTGGCCACGTTGATCAGGTCCATATCACCTTGCGAGGCTTCAATTCGCAAACTGTCGGTACGAGCGCCCGCAGCTTCGTTGAAGGTATTGCTGGTAGCAAAGGAACTGATAGTGTCAACGCCGCCGTTGAGATCACCCACTGCATCCAGGTGTCCAACAAACAGTAAAAACTGGTCGGGAATGCCGTCGATAGTAGCGTTCACGCTGCTGATGACCAGCTCGATGCCATTGGTACGCTCGTTGTAGTTGACCTCATTTTGACCACCGCGCAAATTGAAAACGTGGTTAATGTCGTCTTCCCACTGCGTGAGTTCAACATACTCTCGGAAGTCGCTACCTTGCACCGATTCCCAGACCGCCTGAGTTTGCGTAATAGCCGTTGCACCGGTGTTGAGGTCTCCGAGATCACGGTATTCGAGCAGGTCCACATTGCCAAGCGCTGTCTGATTGGCCGCATCTGACACACGAACCGTGTTGATTTGCAGGTCAAGAGCAGCAATCTTTTCCTTGCCTTCAAAGAAGTTGGTTTTGTTATTCGGCTGGTTGTAGCTGAACACCACGTTCACATTACGGTCGGAATTGGTCAGGTCAACCGTTGAATCAGCACCGGATGCCGCAACGATGCGCTCCACGCTGACCAGCTTGTCAATCCGCGACTGAGCATCAATCAGGACATCATCGCTGTCGCCATCCACCACCACATACTTGGCGGTGTCGCTAGCAACAAAGTTCATGACCGCAACAATCTTGCCGAGCTCGTGACTGTAGTCGATGGTGTCAACATCCGTATCCGTACCGACTTTGCTCAAGTCAAAGGTGAACTGATTTGGATTGATGACTTGCGTCGCCGTACCGCCAGTCACCTGTTCCGCAAAGCTGCGGCGACCTGTACCCGCCGTGTTGAGTTCGTCGAAGTCGTAGAAAGTGCCCAGTCCGATGTTCTCAGCCACTGATTCAGGTAACAAAAGGTTATCGACCAACTCATCAGAGCGCGTGTTTTTGCCCATATTCGCCGCATCATCAACGATTACGGTGTCGTTGCCATCAGCCCAGACGTTCTCGAACTCAACGATGCCTTCGATCACCACATGAACACCTGTGCCCACGGCCAGACCCGTACGCACTTCACCGGTGATGTAGTCCACCACGGCACCGGAGGTCATGGCAGTGACGTCGATGACATCGGCCTCGGCCTTGCCTTCGGCGGTGTTACCAAGAACACTGATGCGCTCCACAGCAATCAGCTTGTCTTCGGCTACCGTCGCGCCAACGCGACCGCTGGTCATGATGACCGTGTCGGTACCACCGGTCTCGTTGTTGCGATCAACCAGTGCAGCAACATTGTCAAGCTTGATCGTGACGGTTGGCTCTGCCGTTACCTGGGAAGAGAACAGTGCGGCTTCTGCAGCCACAGCAGCGGCAGCGGCAGCTTTGTGAGCAGCCACGTCAGCAGCCGTCAACCCAACCGCCGGCACCAACGCATTGGCAGCCGCCAGGTAGGCATTTGCGTTGCCTAGGGTTTGATTGACAAGGTAAGCACCCGACGTAGCGATCGGATCGGAAGTGTTAATGGTTGTTGTTAGAGCAACTGCTGCAGCACGTACAGCGACTTCTGCCGCCGTCGAAAAGTCATTCAGGTACTCGATACGGTCATTACCCGACCCGGCCTTGAACATGTTGTCCTTGGCGGCTTCGGATTCATCGATCATCAGCAGATCCTTGCCGCTGCCACCAATGACGTTCTCGATACCGTCCACCTTGATGACCAAGGTTTCGTAGTCAGAGGCATTTGGACCACCGTCAAGCGGGTCCAAAACACTGGTCGGGCGTGTCAGCAAGGTCAATGCACCCACGCTGGCCAAATAAGCGGCAGCCGTGCCGGTGACGGGCAAGGCATTGACTGCATTTGCAAATTCAACCGTGGTGTTCGCAGCAATAATGGCAGCTTTTACCGAAGCAGCCGTGGCCCCAGGTACGGCGACAGCGGTTGCGCCAGCGTTGTAAGCCAACTGGTTGAGCTGGGCATTGGCACTGTAGCGAACATCTCCAGCCCCGGGCAGACCAGCCACATTGGCATTGGTATTGGTCAGGTCGTAGCTGACACCACCGGCAGCGTTGGACAGGGCCGACACATCCAGGGTGTCGTCACCTTGACCGTCGTCAGCCACTGCGTTGCTGGTACCCGAGACGGTGCGAATGTTTTCGAAGTTGGTGAACTTTGTCAAGCCGTTGTCCGTGCCATCACCGGCATCGTCAACCAACACTTGACCAGCACCGGCGTTCGGGAAGGCCACGGTCGCAGCGGTCGTGCCGGTGAAACCATCGAGCACTACGGTGAACTTGGTCTTGGCAGCAAAGTCCTTTTGCTGGAACTGCAGGGTGTCGTTAAAGACTTCTGCAAGTCCTGCGCTGGCCGGTGTTGCATTGCCAGACTCGGCATCGTCGATACGGTTGATCGACGAGATGGTCAAGTCTTTCAGCGCGGTCACCAAGGTCGGGTTGGTGGCTTCCCACTGGTTCAGTGTGTAGACACGGGCTTGTGCCTCACCCAACACTTTCACTGCGTAGAAGCTCTTGCCGCCATCGATGATGTCGCCCACCGTCAGATCCTTCGAGAGCGAGCCCAGGACGCGGTCATCACCTGTGCCAGCGGTGATGCTGTCGTTGCCAGCAGCGCCGAGCAGCAAGTCATCGCCATGCACTGTGAAGTCAGTGCGCAGGAAGCTGTTGGTGGCGGTGTTGTCTGCAGCGAGCACTGAAGAGGCTGCATTCTTCGTGTTCTCCAGCGTATCCGCTCCACCATCGACCACCATGGCTTCAGAGCCGACGATCGTGTCGCCTGCCGTCAGAGCGGTTTCCAGCGTGGCACGGTTGATGCCTTGGTCACCCAGGAACAACACGTTGCTGGCGTTCAGCTCGTTGTTGCTGCCGTCGAATTGGAACAGTTCCACTTCGTGCTGAGAGTTGTTCAGACCGACCACCGTGGCAGGCTCACCACCTGAGGCATTGGTGATCACAACCGTCGGGGTGCGCATGAACACGGTTTCTTCAACGTTGTAGTTTGCTTGCGTTAACGTCAACGTGGTGGCAAATTGCGTCTGATTGCCACCTGCAGGAGCCGTATCGAGAATGAAATTGTCGGTAGCAGTCACCTTGCCTGCCGAAGTGTCATCATCCATGAACGAATTGATGAAGTCACGCATACGAATCAGGAAGTTCGACTGAATTTCTACCTGGTTGGCTGCGTTGCCGCCCTGGTTCGTCAACTCCTCATTGGCGATTTCGTTGCCGTCGAGGTCCACACCCACCGTCAACTGATAGATCACACCGTTGACCGTGAGCTTGACGTTGTCTTCGGTGGTCAGGTTGGTGAAGGTCAGTGCATAGGACTGGTCTTCAGCCAAGAAGGTGCTGACTTTGCCGTCTTTGGTGATGAAGTCGATTACCAGGTCTTCGGCATAGGCGTCAGTACCCAGAGAAATCGTGCTGCCAGTGACGGTCTGGTCGTCGACCTTCTCGCCATCGGCGCGGTCTTCGTAGGCTTGGTAGATGATGCGGTCTTCAACCAGCGTTTTGGGCGGTTCACCATAGTTGAAGACGTTTTCGGTTTGGGTGTTGGCCTTTTGATTGACCGTTACACCAGCACCGGGAACTTCCGTGGTGGTGTCTGCGAGTTCGCGGCCTTGGGTGTCTTCAATGAAGATGGTCACACCATCGGCCTGCAGCGTGGCTTCCAGGTCAGTGCCAAAGGCGGTGGCATCCAGAGCGGCATTGATGGCATCGGTAAGACCTTGGTAGGTCGTTGCGGCCTTGATCTCAGGGGTGTTCAGGGTCACGGCGGTGAACGTGGCACCTTCCTTGACACCGGTGGCGATTTCAGCGACGAAGTTGACCACGTCGTCGAGTTCATCACCTACCAGGTTGCCGCCCACTTTGGCGACCTTGATTTGCAGCACAGATGAGCCCGTGTCGGCGTCGTCCTCCAGACCGAAGTCACGGGTGTACAGACGGTTGCCGTCGGCATCCACATCCCACAGGTTATCCACGCCAGGAGCGAGGGTGGCGTTGTTGACGAGGTTGCGATGCCGTCATTGCCCAGTGCAAAGATGAAGTCGTCGTTTTGACCGCCGCCAGAGAGCTTGTCACGGTTGTCACCGCTCAATTTGTTGCCTGAGGCGACGATGGTGACACCATCTTTGTCAAACGTCAGCGTACCGTCTTGACGGCCTTCCAGCGTGTCTTTGCCAGCGCTGGCGTACAGGGTGTTGACACCCATCGTGCCGCGCAGGTCCAGAGCACCAGCGTAGGCCTGGAAGTTCTGCTGGTTCTGGAAGGTGACATCGGTGGCTGCGTTGCCACCGGCGGCCAGGAAGTCGATGTCGCCCAGGCCGGTGGCAATGACATTCTCCATGTCTTGAACTTGCACACGCAGACTGGCGTGGGCAGCGTCGTAATTGGTTTGGTCGGCTGTGTAGTCGCTTGTTGCAGCATTCAGGTCATCAGCATTCTTGTCAGCACCGCCGTAGCCGGAGTAGTTGTCCAGGCCACCCGCCTTGCCAACGCCGAGGTCAAAGCGCAGCGCCAGAGCGGGGTCCTTCAAAACATCAATCAGCGCAGAAGCGGAAACCGGGGACACGACACCAGCGGAATAAGTTGCACCCAGAGCGGTCTCGGTGAGCCACAGGGTGTCCTGACCCGAGTCTGCATCGGGCTCAGGAGCAGCGAGTGGAGCAACGGGAGTAATAACGGTATCGTCGTTGTTCGGGGTCGTACCACCTTCGATGATGCCGCCATCAGCTTCGAATACGATGTTGTCATCGCCAGCACCGCCAATGATTTCGTCACGGCCGTTGTTGTCACCGACCAAGCCAACCAGGTTGGGGTCAAGGATCTGGTGCGCCACGGTCACGCCGTCAGCAGCGTAGCTCTTGAGGTTGCCACCCATCAGCAGGTCGTTGCCAGCACCGCCGCCGATGACGTCGTTGTCGTAGCCACCGATGATCTTGTTGGCGGCTTCAGAGCCGGTGATGTTGAGTTGGCCGGAGGAACCAATGCCGTTGTTGTTGGCATCGATGGGGACACCGTCGGCGTCGGTGGGAGCACCGCCAAGCGCCGTGCTGAGACCTCTGATAAAGCCGTAGGTGTTGCCGGATGCATCGACATTTTCGATATCGCGCAAGGTGGCCCATTGCCCGGCACGGGTAAGGACATAACCGCTAGGACCGTCTTCTGAGTCCGGATTTTCGTTGAGCACGACAGACACTGGCTCGTCGTCGTCAGAGGCTTGCAGCAGCAGCCAGTCAGAGTCTTGCGTACTTTGGCCATTGGCGGCCGAGGTGTTGTCTGCGGTGGAGCCACCGTCGATGGACAGGCGGTTGCCATCGGTGTTGGTCAACAGCGACAGTTCGGTAAAGATAAAGTCGGCGTTGCGACCGGCAGACACGGTGTCAGACGGAGGAACGTAGTTGACAGCGGTGTTGGTACCGCCTGCGGCGAGCCAGGCAGCCA
>JFJP01027593.1_pt1 | contig 10838 bp, 10 predicted proteins | sample 431651 | NCBI WGS metagenome assembly JFJP01 (sample SAMN02602958, study PRJNA72255) | Microbial mat metagenome, whole genome shotgun sequencing project. | biome: fresh water; feature: sink hole; material: water; isolation source: purple microbial (photo- and chemosynthetic) mats found in...
AAATTAAAAACATTTAAGCAAAAAATTTAGATATTAGCATTTTCGCTACAAAATTAGTCAAAAATTTTTTTTTTTAAATTAACTAAAATGTTAGCAAGCGTGTATATAAAAGGCATTTTCATGAACCTAACCATAAAAATAAAAATAAAATTTATATGTCTATTAGTTCCTCAATTATACTATTTTTCCTATTTTTCTCGCATATGAATGCAACAACTGTTGATGTTTCTCCAAGTTCTAATATCATCAACTCTAAAAATATAATGTTTCGAGCTACAATCACTCATGCAATCATATCGAGAAACACTTTCATCAAAATCATCATTCCTCCACAGTTTGTAATGTCAACAGAGTCATCATTTTCTTGCTCTTTCTTTGTGGGTATGACCTTATCTCCAACTCCAGTTTGTAGTCAACTCAGTGAGAAGAATGCTATTTTATTATCAGGAGGCACAGATGATAGCAATTATCTCAGATTCTCATTTGGGCTTTATAATCATATCAAATTTTCGAATTATTCTGACCCTTTTCTTTTTACATTCATTGGAGAAAATGGAGAGGAGACAGTAAGTTCTCAAGCTCAATTTTTTCCACATAATATCGATGGTACTTTTAATTTTAATTATTTTTTATATTAATGATAATATTATTTTTTTCTTTCTTTTTCAGATCTTGATCTAAATATTTCCCTCTCAAATTATACCACATTTGTGAAAAATCGCATGGTTTTTAATTACTTTTCTCGAATCACTCTCACAATGGGATCAAAAATCGAAATATATTTTCCTTTTTTAAATGAAAAGGCTCCAATATCAAATTTAAAATCTTCTTTGCCTCAAAATATTAGGGGTTCTTTTACAAAAGTATGATAAATTTTTTAAATTTATTTTAATTATTTGTTTTATTTTAAGGGATTGATGCAAAACGCCACCTTTGCTTCTGATTCAAATAAATTACAAATAATAATTCAAGAAAATGTTGAAGAAAACACAATATTAGAATTTGAAATTTATGATTTTCTGAATCCAAACTCTATGGGAACTCATTATAACATAGACTTTTATGTCTTAGACACAAATTCAGGATATATGTTGCAATTTAGAAACTCCTCCTTTCAATTATATATTCCAAATGTACCCGAATTCGCTCTCATTTCCAGTCTCAACCGACAGATCAACCAAATTACTGAAATAAATTTCACCATAATTCCTTTATCCTTTCTTCTTCCAAATTCAAGTTTAATTATAAGATTTCCAAATGAATTCTCTTTGGATGGTATTTGTTTAATTTTGTTTAAATTTTTTATATTTTTTTAGGTTTAGCTCAGGCGTCATTAGTTGGAATTAAAAATTTAGACAGTTCTAATTTTTCAATACAAGCAAATTTTGTTTTTATTTCAAACTTCAATAAATTTTACATCGAGGAAGAATCAATCGTTTTTAAAATAAGGAATATCCGAAACCCATCATTATCAATGCAAACATCAAGCTTTCAAATCACATTGGTGGATTCTTCACGAAATATCATCGAAAAACTCACAGATCAGCTTCCTTATTTTATAGATCCTGGTGCGATTAATAATTTTAATTTCGAATTTTCTAATCGATATATGGAACAATCCTCTAATTGTTTGATTTATTTCACTAAGCAAAATCCTCTAAATTCTTTAGGTTTAATTCATTCATTCATTTTTTTTTTAAAATTGTTGTATTTAGGTTTGATTCAAATTGATTTTCCACCTGGATTTGACCTAAATTTGATCAACAGCATTGTTCCTATCAATGGAATCGCAAGTTATTTCCAATTTAAAATTGTCAATCAATCACTAATTCTTTTCGATTGTTTCAATGAAAATGATAAAACAAATAAAATATCTTTCGAAATAATTTCAGTAGTTTTATTTTAATCAATATTCTTTTAAAACAATTTTTATCAATAGATCACAGCAAGCTCGAGGCTGATTGAGTCGCTAAATGTTTCAACAAAAATAGATGGGAAAATAGTTGATATAGGCTCCTCTTTAAGTTTGTTGTTGAATCCTTCTTATATTTCTATTGACTACATTTTGCCTTTTTCACAAAAAAGTTTGCAACTAAGCACTTATCAATTCTACTTCAGAATATTCTGTAGTGTTTATAGAGGCGATTATATTCAAATTGATTTTCCTGAGCAATTCGTTTTTCCATTTATCGACTCATCATATTTTAGTTGCAATCTAACAATAAACAAAGGAACTTTTCTCACTGATTGCATTTATAAAAATTATTCAATTTATGTTAATTCTTCATTTATTGATGATGATATTCAAATAATAAAAAACGAATCAATTATATTAACAATTGAAAAAATTAGAAATCCTCATTCCCTTTTTCAAACATCATATTTTAATTTCTACTTGAAAGACAGAAACAACAATTTGAGAGCAGAGATCTACAAAAATTCTAAAAATTTTGTTCAAATGACACAAAAAAGTGATATAATTAATTGGAGTATATCTCCTGATATTAAAACCATAACAAAAATTTCAGCTTACCATCTTAGTTTCACTCTTTTAGATATTGTCAATCCAAATGATACTTTTATTCTAGAATTTCCTAGCTCTTTAAGACTGAATTGTAATAAATCTTTTTCGATCTCATCAAATGAGCTTTCGATACAAAATTCGATAATAGAGATAGATCAAAAACAATTGATAGTGATTGTTTCAGATTTTATTAATTTTAACACCACAGTTCGTCTTATTATAAATGGTTTTTGCAATCCAAAGAGTGTTTTTCAAGTATATCCTTTTAAACTTTCCTTGATAGATGGCATTTCAAATAATTTATATTCAAGTTATGTTGATCTTGAAGGTTATAATAACTATCAACCAATGAATATCACAACTTTTTCCATTTCTTATAATAATTATTTCATAGGAGAGCCGAATCCCATCACATTTTCATTCAAAATTACAAATAAAATATCTCAAAATGGCAAAATTATCATAGATGTTGCTTCTAATATGATTCATAATTTAAAATTACTATGCGAAAGTCAAATAAAAATTAGTTGTTTCTCATATGATTTGAAATCCATTACCATTCAAAAATTTTATCAAGATATTCAAGCCAATACAACGATCAATATAACCATCCAAGGCTTCAGCAATCCAAATAATACTTTTCAATCGAATTCCTCCTATTCTCATACAGTACAAACTTATGATGAAGATGGGTTTTTATTAGACAGAGCTGCATTTCTTATCACAGAGCCTTTTGTATGCAATCAAGATTGTAGCAAGTGCATGAGCAATTATACAAATTGCACAGAATGCCATTTTGGTGCTTTGTTATTAAACACAGATTGCTATAAAAGCTGTCCTTTTAATTATTATGTGAAAAACTCCCAATGTTTTCAATGCTTGGCTCCAAAAATATGTGCCGAATGCAATCCCAATGATCCTCAAATATGTATTCAATGTGACTCAAATCATATTTTGTTTAAAGGGACTTGTTTTCCTGATACTGCAGATTTCAAACAAATTTTAAATCTTGGCAACACACAATCAAATAATGCTAGTAATAATAATTCAAATAAATCCAATTATGCAGAAAACAATTCTCAAATTGTGAATAATGGTTCAGTTTCAAATATTATAGACCAATCAAATTCAACAAAAATATCTAATAACTCAAATAATTCCTTTTTTGATGGATTTTCCAAACAATCAGTTCAAGATAAAATTTTCTACAACACGTTCTATGATAACAAGCCCTATGTCACAGCCTATTTGATTTTATGTTTGATCTTCATTCTGACCTACAAACTAATCTTTAAATCAAAGCCAATAAGCATCCTATCATCAATCCTTTTCCTGTGGTGCATCCTTGATGTCTTCTGCACAATCGCCATTTTTCTCAAATTCCTTTTCATTCAATACTATCTCTATTTACTATGTGTTATTTTCATCACTGCTTTTCAATTAGTTCTTCACATTTTCGTTTGCTATAGATTCTGGAATTTCGTCAAATGTGAAGCTGATTATATCATAAATCTTGAAACCCAAAGCTTTTTCAAACTGCCACATTTATTGACTTTTTGCTTAAATTACAGATTTTCTTATTTTTTTTTCAGTGGCATTGGTCGTTTTGGTAATATGAAGTTCAATACAAAAACTAGACCTGATATCATAAAGCTTTTAACTCAAGCACTTAAATTCAATTTACTTTGTTCTGTGGCAATGATACCCCTTTTGTTTTGTTTTATCGGCTTTCGTTTTTCTGAAGATGAAGAAGTCCCTTGGTTTTTCTATGAATATACAATTTTCTTAATTCTTTTTCTTGCTGTACAAATCATTCGAATCGCAATTACTCCCAAACAAGAATATTTTTCGACTCCAAAACTCGATCTTGATTTGACCAAAAATTTCAGCGCAAAAGAAGGTCCACAAGACCAAAGGCCTAGAAAAAGCATGTTAGCTAATGTTCTTGCAAAATTAACAAGTGGGAACAAGCCGAAATCCCTTAATTTGAAAGAACTTACTAGCAAAAATAATAATAATACAAAAGGCGAAATTTCTCATTATCCTTTTTTGCCACCTGAAACTTCCACAAGAATTTTAAAAGAAAAAGAACTTTCTTTCAATCTCACTAGTGTTTCACCACGTAATTTCTTTATAATTTTTAATGAAATTCATTTGTTTTTTTAGAGAATTCACAGAGAGATGAGGAAAACAATGGAGAGAGATGTGGAGTTGCAAATAAAGAAGGGAGGAAACACAAAATTCATGGTAAATTTCATTTGATTTTTTATATTAAGTTATTTGAATAGGAAATGATGTAAAGGTCATTGATATGGATGAAAAAATCAGTTCAGATAATGTTTCGCCTTCAATAAGCCATAGAAACAACAGTTTTATTTTAAATTTTTACAATTTTATTAAAGTTTATTTAAAAGATGGACCACATACTATGAAAAAAACCATAGATAATTTCCAACTTCCTTTTGAAAATGAGAAAAAAAACCTCAGAAAATCTCCTGCGAAGTCTGAAGGAAATGATTTAGAGATTCCAAAAGAAAAGATTGGAACGAAATCGGAGCAAAATAAAAGAATGAAGGGTGAGTTTGGATGGAATATTTTGAAGAAAGTTAAGGAACAGGAGGAGGAGAGGGATGAACTATAAATATTAATAAAAGAATTTATTGTCATTGTTTTCGAAATAACTCTTTTTTTCCAATTTGAGAAAGTTTTATTATAAAAAATTCAAGTCTTTAAAAAAATTAGAAATAAATAAACTTTTCAGTTTTCAAAATAGCAATTTACTAGAGAAATTTATTATATTTTTAAAGTTTGGAAAAAAGGAAAAAACTCTTTAAACTCAAATTTTTATTTTTTTTTTTTAAAAAAAAAAAAAAAATCAAATCAAATTAATTTTTAAGAAAATTCATAATTAAGCATAAAAGAAAGAAAATGCTTTTTTAAAAGAAACTTTCTAAATTTAAGCATTATTGTTGTTTTAAAGGATAAAGCCTTTCTTTTTGGACTAAAAAGAAATCAATCAAAACTCAAATTTTTGTAAAAGAAAGACATATTATATTATGATGGTTTGCTTAAAAAAAAACATATTTTTATCAGAAAATCTCAAATTTAATAATTTTTGCCGGGGTATTTCTATTTTTAAACCGAAATTAATTCGTTAAATCTTTCACAAAAACACAAAATAAAAATTTGTGTGTTGTACTACTTTTTTTATCAAACAAATCAAATTTACAAAATACTTGCTTAAAAATTTAAATATATTCTGCGAATTTCAAAATTTTAACATCTTGAATAATTGACTTTTAAGCTAAATTTTCAAGCATTAAACCCAATAATTCAAGTCAATACCTTCTTTTCTATAAATATCATGCCTCTTCTCATTTATTATATTAATTCATAAATTTTTCTCATCTTTTTCGAATGGAGATTCCAAGTAAGCCATCAGGTCAAATGATCTGTAAAGCCAACTATTTTAAATTCGAGACCACAGCCAAAATATTTAAATACAACGTAAAATTCGATCCTGAAGTTTCAGAAAACCAAATGAAATTCTTCATGAAGATGATCAATGGTCTTCGCCCACAACTCGCTGAACGTTTGAAGTACTTTTATCCACAAAATTTCCTTTTGTATTCACCAGAAGTTGTCAATGATGATATGACCTTCACTGTCGAAGAAGAAAACCGCAAATACGAGGTTACAATCTCAATGGCAGGGTTCTTATCAATAGGCCAAGACAAAGAGTCTTTGAACTTCTTTGGTCGTTTCTTCAAGATCCTGCAAGCGAAGCTCAGATTGCAACAAATAGGCCGCAAATACTTTGATCCTAAAGAAGGCAAAGCTTTTAAGGATCTTAGATTAGAAGTTTGGCCTGGCTTTGCGACAAGTTTGAACAATTACGGTCCTAATTTCCTCGTTAATGTTGATACGAGTTACAAAATTCTGAGAGAAGACAGTGCGTTAGATGTGATTCAAGACTTGGTCAAGACCAATAATGAGAATCCAAATCAATTCATTGAAAACCAACTTGCCAATACCACAGTGATGACTAAGTAAATAAAAATCCTATTTATTTATTTGATCATATTGTGTATATTATATTTGTTATAGTTATATATTTACATCATGAATATGTAAATGCATATGTAAAAATTAAAAAAAAAAGTATGCACATCTGTGAATATGTATATGCACTTTTCATTTATCAATTTAAATAATTTTTTTAATTATATCCATTTACAAATAAATAAAAAATTATTAGATATAACAAGAGAATGTATAAAATCACTGGAGTTGATTTCGCCCAAACCCCACAAAGCAAATTCGAGACTTCCTCTGGCGTTTTCAAGACTTTTGCAGAGTACTATTTGGAGAAATACTCGATCAAGATCCAGGACAACAAGCAGCCTTTGTTACTCCATCAAGACAAACGTTCTCAAAAGAAACTATATCTAATTCCAGAGCTATGTTCAGTGACTGGACTTTCAGAAAGACAGCGTAACGATTTCCATTTAATGCAGAATCTCGCTAAAATCACAAAGCCCGATGCCCAAAAACGTTTAAGTGAAGCTGCGAAATTGATTGATCTTTTTTATAAGAATAATGAGACCAAGACTTTAATGGACAATTGGAACATAAAGATCTCAAAAGAAAGTGAAGAAGTCCCTGCAACCAAGCTGGAAGCTGGTAATCTAGTTATGGGAAAAACCAATCCAAATGCACCAAACAGATTAGAATTCCCTTTAGAAAACGCTATGGACCTTGAAAGAAAAACCCAAACTGTAATGTTTTCTCAGCCAGATCTCGACAAATGGGCTGTCTTTTGTCCAGCAAGGGACAAAGACACTTGCACGAATTTCCTTCAGACTATGCAACAATGTGTGCAAACCTTCAATTATCCAATGAAACAGCCTAAGCCTATCTACATAACCGGCAATAAGTTTTCTGATTGGAACCAAGCAATGGCCATCCTTGATGAAACAGTTCAAGCAGCAGTTTTTCTCTTACCAGGTCCGAAGAAAAACGGTCAATATTATACCGAAATTAAGAGATTCCTCATCAGAGACCGTCCAGTTCCTTCACAAGTGGTTCTTTTAAAGACCATATTGGCTGGTAAAGGATTGAGATCAATATGCAATAAGATTCTGATTCAGATCTGTGCGAAAATAGGAGGCATTCCATGGACCATCAATAATTTGCCTTTCACTGAAAAGCCGTCAATGATGGTAGGTATTGATGTTTATCACAAGATGACCAATCAGAAGAAACATAGTATTTTGGCGTTTTGTGCGACCGTTGATCGATATTTCACTAAATATTGGACCACTGTGCGAATCCAAGAAGCTGGACAAGAGATTGGAACACAATTGCAATCAGCAATGACTGATGCTTTGGCTGATTTTTTAGAAACAAATCGAGTTTTGCCAAATATTGTGATTATTTTCAGAGATGGGGTCTCTGATTCTCAAAGGAAATCTATTGAAGATTTAGAAGTTTCCGCTTTAAGAAACGCATTGAAACCAGAAACCAAGATGATTTTCATTTGTGTGAACAAAAGAATCAATGCTAGATTCTATTTGGGAGATAATATGAAGAAGAATGTGCCTTTAAGCAATCCTCCACAAGGAACATTGATCCAAACAAAGGTTTGCACTGAAAAAGATTTCTATTTAATCAGCCAAAAAACCAATCAAGGAACTGCTAGCCCAAGCCATTTTTTCATTCTGGTGAATGATACTGAAGATGATCCTGAATCCAAATCGAAAATACAATTATTATGCTATAAGATGTGCTATTTGTATTTTAATTGGGTTGGTTCTATCAAGATTCCCGCTCCTATCCAATATGCCCATAAGCTGTCGAATTTGATTGGGGATAAATTCGGAAGTTTGATACCTCATCTTGTCTATGGAAAGCGGAAATCACTTTATTTCATTTAAACAAGGAGAAAAATATTTAAGTTTGATTATTATTTTCCAATTCCAATAAATTTAAATTTTTTTCTCTCAAGTTTTCAATTTCTTCTCAAAAGAAATTTTTATTTTTTTTGTGCTTTCTTAAAAGTTTTTTTTCCGAACATAAATTGTTTTCAATATTTTTTTCATTTTCGTTTTGAGAACAGCTTAAAAATTTCAAGTTTTTTTTAAATTAAATCAAAAATATATTTTTATTTAATTTAGAAGGAAAAAAAAAAAAATTTTTTTTATTATTTGCTAAATCTAATAAAATTTCAGTGTTTTAAATTTTTTTTGATTTTTTTGAAATATTTTTTTTTGACGTTTAAAAATCTTTTCTATTTAGAGAGAAAATCAATGTTATTTCATTTAAACACACTTTGGTTAAACAGAAAAAAATTTAAGAAGTTCTTGTAGAAAATTAATCATTTGACTCAAAATTAAGTTTTTCCCTCTCTTCGCTTATGAGAGCTCAAAACTATTAGAAATTTTTAAATAATCCTTCGTTCCTTTATCCTTTATTCATGTTTTCATTAAAATTTTGAAACCTTTAAAAACAGTTTTTTTTCATTTTTTTAAAATTTCATGATGGAATTTAGAGTTAAATGGATTGCCTCTTTCCAAATAATTCAAATAACCTATCAAAAAAATGCATGGCGTAATACGGATTTTAATTAAGCATTCGGTCACAATTTTTTAAAAAAATAAAGAAAAAGGTCATATTCGAACTTTTACAAAAATCATCATTTCATTCAAAAGACCAATAATGCGTTTTAAAAATCAGGAAAAGCTCAATGCTCTGAGAAAAACTAAAATTAACAAAACCCTTTTTCATAATAACATAAAAAAAAAAGTTAACGAGATCAAATCAAATACATCATTGTAAAATTTTGCTATTTTTATCATATGAATTGCGTATTCTTTTAATAAACACATTTCCGTCATTCTATTCTATAAAAACTCAAAATTTTGGGTATTTTTTATAACAAATATATTTTTAAAAGATCTCAACATCCCAATCACCTCCCTTTTCAATATTTATTTTACACATGACTGATTTTATTGAGCCTGCAAATTCTTTGCTTTTGAATGGTTATTCCAAACGCATTCAAGGTTTAATCCAAAGCACTAAGACCAAAATACAGTATGGTACTACCTATGCTTTGAAAAACGAACAAATCAATGTAAACCATCTTTATTTTATATTGTTCTTTATTAATTCTTTAATTATCAATATAGAACACCATCAAAAAAATAACTGAGATCTCACATCCATTTGTTGAAAAATATAGTCAAATTTTCAATGGGAAATTCGAACTCGTAATGAATTATGTGCCGAATAAGCTGGACGTGAACGTGTTAGAGAAATTCCAAGCCACCAGAGAAAAAGTCTTTGTTCTAAGCGATAAATTCCTTACAAATGCAGAGGAACAAATAAATGGATTATGCAAAACAATGGCTTTACCAGAAGAAAAACCTGTTGAGTGCCAAGAAAACAAAGCCATTAAGCATCGAGTTCAATTGCTTTTGAAGAAATCCAATTTGATATGGTTCACGTTGATGAAGAGGATATATGATGAATTGCGATCAAAGAATTTCAACAAAGACAAACTCGTGCAAGTTTTCATGCAAATGAAAGAAAAATTACAAAGTATTGAAACTGTTGAAGACTTACAAATTTTATCAGAGATGTGCTTTGGGTATTTAATGGAAAATTTAGTCAATCCTTCTATTGAAATGCTCTTAAAACAAGCCAAATTCAGCAAAGAGTTCATTGTCAAACTTCCAGCAAATTTAAAGGCCTTTGAATATAATGCTTTATTAGAACAATTCAAAGAAAAATTTAAAGGAATGAAGGATGTTACAGTAGTTTTCTATAGAGATAGAGTCCATATTATGATGAATAAAGAGGCTTTATTGCAAGCAGGGACAAATGCTATTGGGAAGATGAAGAAAAAAGCTGATGATCTTAAAAGTTATAATTATAAAGGTTTGGATCTAAAGAAAAAGGTTTTGGAGCTGATGACCAGTGGACAACAAAACTCAATGGAACTTTATAATTCCACAAAGAAAACCCTTGGAGATAAAAGAGAAAATATTAGAAAAGCTTTAAACGAGAAAAAAATAGCAAAAAAACTGAAAGAACAAGCTTTAAAATCTGAAGAAAAAGCAGAAGAAAAAAAAATGAAGGAAAGACAAGAGAAGATCTTGGAGGACATCGAAAAGAAAAGACTTGAAAAATTGGAAGAGAAAGAACAAGCCATTGTATGCGCCATGGAGGAAGAAGAATAAGAAATTTCATTAAATGGAATATTTTTGTCATTTAATTATATATCTATATTTCTGATTTGTTTTTGAAAAAT
>JFJP01027878.1_pt1 | contig 10838 bp, 16 predicted proteins | sample 431651 | NCBI WGS metagenome assembly JFJP01 (sample SAMN02602958, study PRJNA72255) | Microbial mat metagenome, whole genome shotgun sequencing project. | biome: fresh water; feature: sink hole; material: water; isolation source: purple microbial (photo- and chemosynthetic) mats found in...
GTATTTTTCTCTCTTCTCACTTGTTTTTCTTCGAAGTTTTTATGAATTACATTTGGATTGGAAAGGTTTTTGAAATGAGTTTTTTTTTGTTTTGTAATATTGTATTTAAGATTTTTTTCTTTTGATTTTGATTTTGACTTAGATTTTTCTTGTTGTTGAATTTGAGCCTTTGAAAATGTTGTAATTCGATTTTGAGGAGTATCTATAGAATAATTAATATATTTATTTTTTATAAAAATTTAAAACCTAAAAATATTTCATTATTAAATGATTTCTTGCGAATACCAAGCAGAACTTTATTGTCTGTATATTGATTTTTCAATTTCTTATTAGAAAAAATATCTTCTGCTTTTATATTCTTCAAATTGGATAAACTGAATTTTCTCTCATAAATCTTCTTTAAATTTTCGTTCTTAAATGAAACCTGTGGTTTTTTATCAGGATTTTCAATGGGGATTCTCTCAAAGTTGGTGAATCCACTAATTATCTTCTCATTATTTTTTATTTTTAATTCATTTATCTCATTTATAGCTGTTTTCGATCCATTTTTTTCTTTGAATTGCAAAGACTCATTTGAATTAACCTATAAAAATAAATAAATTGCTTTTAAAACTAAAATAAAATTACATAATTTGAATTGGATTTCAATAAATTGATGATATTTTCTTTCACTATCGGACTAAGGCAATTGGAGGAAATAATTTCCATATTCAAGACATACAGTGGTTTTTCAGAATTATTATCAGTATTTTCAATAGAAGATAAGCCAACTGTCGTTGAATTTTTATTAGCGAGCTCGTTTTGAAGTTTTCTCTTCACACTTTCAAGTTTATAATCTTCAAGAAACTTGAATTCATTATACATCGATTTTTTTTCATTGGGTGCTTTGAGGTCTTTTTTTATCGATTCATGGATATGTATCGAAATAATGGGCGAAGATTTCAATCTGTCTGAATTCTGGTTCATAACTGAAGAATTCATGTTTTTGAAAGAAGTCATATCATCATTAATATAAGCACGATTATTATATAAATTCTCAACTTTTTTCACTCGAGAAAACTTAGAAGTGTTCTCTCTATTGTTTGACAAGTGTTCATCTAATTTTTTTCGAAGGTCTTTTGATAAATTCTCATCAATGTTTTCATCGAAGTTTTCTGTAGAGTTCCTTGTTTTTAAATCAAATCTCTTCAATAAAATCTCAGAATATTTATCATCGTATTTCAAAGGAAGATCGTAATTATTCTTTGAACATTTAGAAGTATTATTATTGCTATAAATTTCATTCACAATCGTTCCTGAAGGATGCATGGGAGCTTTTTTTGGTATAGCCTTCATATATTCTTCAGTTCTTGTTGAATTTGTTATTTTTGTTTGGAATTTTTGGAATTCAGGTGTGTTTTTTGAAAATTCTCTTTCAATATAGTCTTTCTTTTGTGTATCATGATGTAGATTTTGAGCGATTTCATTTTCAAAATAATTATTTGTTTTCGCGAAAAATTCATTGCTATTTCTTTTAAGACTTGTATTGATTATCTTTGGCACATTATCATTAAAAGATTCAAAAAGCATGAAATTTTTATCTTTATTTTCGATAAATTTCTGCTGGTTGTTATAGGGAAATGCATTGATTTGACAGTCGAATTTTTCATCATTGTTGATTGAATCGTAAATCTCTTTGATGAAATCATTGTTGATTTTCTTTTGGAAAAAATGGTTATGAAGCAAATCATTTCTTATAATCCGATTATTCTCTAGAAAGTCCTTGGAATTCATCTCGAAATTATCTTCTTCGGCTTTTGTATTTGAAAGATCTGGAAATTTCGGGATAATAATCTCTTTATTTAACAGTTCTTTTTGATCATTTTTAATTTCTGAGTCGTTATTGTTAAAATCATCAATTTTCTGATCCTTTTTTAAAGTATTGAAATAATAATTCATTGGACTTTCCTTTGTATAGGCACCTATGGGAGATCCGTGATTTACTTCAATGTCTTTACTTCCGATGGTGTTCAAATCTAAATCATGTGGCTCATCAACTTTTTTGATAAATATTAATAAATTTATCCAATCAATCAATCAGGAAAAAAAATGGGAAATACTGAGATTTTTGCTGTTTTCTTGACGTAAAGTAAAGGGAGAGCGAAATGAAGATAGATCAATTGGATTGTAGAATGTATAGTTCATGTTTAAATAAATATTTTCCTTTATCAGTTTTTTAAATTAATTTAAATTTCTTTAAAAGTAAAACAAAAGAAAAATTATCTGAAAATAAAACCATAAATTTCTAATTTAAAAATTTGAATTTTTTACAAAAAATTAAAAGTCGTTTGTTTTTACGATTTTTTTTAAATATTTTCTTGTGATTTTTTGAAAAACTGCTCTCTAACTTAATATTTTAATTTCTTTTGAACCTTCGTCGTTTCTTCATTCTTTAAATTTTTTTTCTTTCTATTTATTGTTTTAAAAATTAAAATTAACCATTTTCCTCTTTTTTTTGGAATCATTTTGCATCATTTCAAAAATATTTTTAGCTTCTTTCTCCGTGTTTTGGTTCACTGAAAAAGGGTTTTGTAAAACTTCTTCATTGCTTTTAATTTCATCATTCTCAAGTTTAACATTATCTCCTTCAGCCCCTTTTTCATTCTCTTCTTGTTCTAGATTATAATCTTCTATCATCAGTGTCTTTTTTTTGTTTTTGATGTTATCCACAGTAATAGAATTTTGTTTCGTCTTTTATTTAAATTTTTATATAATCATAAATTTTTTTAATTACATGTTGAATGGCAGTGAATAAAATTTTATTTTTCTTTAAAGGCATTTGAGAGTTACTTTGCAAATTGCTTAAATCCACAAAATTGCTTGTTGTTTCTCTGCTTTCGAAATTTTCTTGTCTTCTAATCGAATTCAAATATTCTAATTTCTTGATTTTCTCCTACATTTCAGTTTTTTTATAAATAAATAGTGAATTATTTCTTTACATTGAGGATAATATTGATTTTCTCAGCAATTTTACCCAGATTCATCTTATTGCAAAAGAGTAAACAAATTTCAATCGTTTTGACATATTTTATCATTGAAGAAACAATGTTCAAAGCTCTTTCATATTCGCCTTTGGTGAGACATTCTCTGAAGAAATCCACATACATTTTTTCAATTTCTTTTTCTTTATTCATGATTTCCGCTTCATTTAAAATATTATCACTAAATTTGTGCAAATGATCGTATTTATCTCTCGAAAATTTGAAATGATACCAGTTTTTATTCCTGAATTTTTCGTGATCTACCATTAATTTTCTCCAAAGAATTGTCTCATAAACCTTGCTTTCACTCCACCATTCTTTTGTCTTCACAAAAGGCAGTTCAATTTGAATTATTTTGCTTTGTGGCAAAGGAAAAGAACTGGGCTCTAATTCGTCTTTACCCAAAGGAATCCCAATCAGCTCATAATCAATCATTCCAATCAGCCAGAATTTTCTTTTTAATTTAGATTCCTCATTATTATCATAAAATGTGACCCAATTAGTTTTGTTGAAAAGTCCTTTAATAATACCAGAACTCTCCTGCAAAATGATCAGTCCTTCATGAGAAAAACCGAACCAAGCTAATGTGAAATAAGGGGTTATTGGAACTGGACAATCGATCACAATTGAATCCAACTCGTTATCATAGACTCTTAATCTCAAATTTTGACAGCCTAGAACTGGCACTCCCTCATGAAAAACGTAAGCCAAGAGATTTTCATAACCTATAATAATTTAAACATTTTATTATAATGAAATAATAGTAAAAATAATAAACCAGCCATTGCAACAATGATTTTTTCAAAGGTTATTACATTGACTTCAACCCCTACAAAATTGAAAATTCTTATATAATTAAAATCAGTCGCAACAGCACACCAATTATTCCCAATACTGACACATTCAGCATTCTTAGTAAATAAAATCACTTAAATTTATAATTTTCTTTCTAAAATTATACTTCTCCTTTTTGCAGTTTCAGAGTCCAATCACAAGGTTCATATATATAAGAGAAGCATTTGAATTGAATATAGGAAAATTGCCTCATTTCATCATTGTGAATCTCATCTTCATATTCATTATCATTGACTTCGATAGCCCTTGATGCCATTATAGCCCCACAATAGTTCATCTCCCCCATCTCCAAATTATACATATCTCTCGTTCTGATATTTTTATGAAAATTCTTGTCAGAAAAATCAATATCCAAGAAATTATATTCAGCATCTTTTCTGACAACAATGCTTCCGATCAAATTCCAACAAAGGAATCGTCTTGATTTGAAGAAACTTGTCTCTGATGAATGGAAATTCGTTTGTGGCACTGCATCAATCCACATGTCTGCATTACTTTTTTGAACAATTGACTTCTTATCAGAAATTTCTTTTTCGTTTTTATTTTCTTCTAAGTTCAAAGTGCTAATTTCAAGGATTTTTTTGTCTTCTATTGGAACCAATTCTTTGGATTTCTCGTTCTCTTTCAAAGGAAGCTCAAAGTTTGATTCTAAATCCATAGTTTCTAGGCCTTTAAAGGAAAAATCTTCTTTCCAAAATCCAATTTGACCATTGGAATCAATAAAAACCAAAGTGTTTAATTTATTTATGAAATAAAGATTTTGAATGAAATCTGGCACTTTCTGTGTAAATAATAATTTTTTTGTAGGGAAATGCCATATTTTTATTGTTTTATCGAGTCCAACTGTTATTAAAATGCTATTTGAAGCCCAATGAACAATGGAAATATCCTTATTTTTTTATAGAAAATTAATTTTTCAAATTTTATAAAAATTATGTGTTTTTTTACCTTTTCATGACTGATTTCTGCTTCACTAAAATAGACAAACGAATTCTTTTCTAATTTCAAATAAGCAAAACATGCACCACCTGGCAATCCTAAAATATCCCCTATTTCATTCCTTTAAAAACAATTAACAAAAAATAAAATATTCAAAATAAACCAATGAGCTTGTAACATTTGTTCGTTCAAAACAACTGTTTCTTTAGAAATCTTGAGATTTTTAACTGCTTTCAATTCTAATTTATTCTCATTTTCTTCAATCTCATAGATATTTATAGTTCCGTTGCATGAAGTGGAACATATGTATTTCGATGCTTCGTTTTTCGGGTTTTGAAAGCAAACGTTGATACAAGAAGCTTCATGAGTTTTGGAACATTTATAGATCTTTTGGTTTTTTGATTCATAAAGTGAAATTGTGTTCTCATCTGAAGCACAAGCCAGATATTTACCTGTATGATCGGAAGCTATTTTATAAATCGATCCAAAACATTTTATAGCTAAAAATCCATCAATAAAATTTTCCTCACTAAAAATTTCAACTGTTGAAGAACTGCCTCCTTTTTAAAAAAACTATTTATCCCACAAAACAAATGAAATAATAACAAAAAACCTAAAATTATTTTGTTTGGCTCATTTTGACTTATATGAATAGAATAATAAACGTCAGAAATGTTAAAAGTTGAGACCATTAATCTCGTATTCAGATCAAATTTGTTTATGATGAAATCTGTTCCAACTGAATATAATAATCTTTTGTTAAACAAAAAAAATTTAAGGTGTAAGAAAATGAGATTAATTTAGAAACTCTTTGGTTTCATCGACTGCAAGGTCACATCGACCTTCAATGTGGGAATGACAGGTTTGAAAGTTTGACAAACTCATTAAAGTATTTTATTTTTTGGTGAGATTAAAAAGACTTAGGGTGAAAATCTAAATTAAATGTTGGCGGTAATTTTTAAATAATATTGTTTAATTTTATTTATTTGGGATTTTTTTTTTTATAATTTTTTTTTAAAATAACAACAAAAATTTACCAAATTTCGACTAAAAAATAAATTATTGATTTATATTTTAATTTCATATGAATCAGTGTGTAAATAATTCCAACTTCAAAAACTTTCCAAGTGATTTCTTTGCTCTCAACTGCAATAACCCTATCACTGCTATAGCCTGTGATTCTGAATGCAAATACCTCGTTGTTGGTGGTCGAGAATGTAAATATATTGAGTCTTTTTTTTTCATAAGTTTACTTTCTTTTTTAAAGTATTTAAAATTCTAGAGATTAACCCTGAAAAAGATCAAAAATTATTAATAAAGAAAAACCTCAGAAATCTAGCACAAGCTCCAAGACAACCCGGAATTTCATATTTAGAATGGAATCCAATAAATAGTAATAAAAGGAATTAAGGATTAAATTTATTTGAAAAAAGATTATAAAGTAATTGCTTCTTCAGTTATGGGAACTTTTAGTCTTTGGGATTTTAAAGATGGAGATGTTAGATTCGGTTTTTTATTTGAAACAAATTATGAACTAAATTTTGAAATATTGGGTTTTAGATAAAATCTATAAAGGAAATAATCATAGTATAAATTCATTGAACTGGAGTCCACAAAATGAAAAAAATTTTGCGAGTGCTTCCCACGATGGAGCTTTGAAAATTTGGGTTTTTAATTTTCTAAATTATCTAATTTCATATTTATATAATAAAAATTTATAAAAATAGGACATAGATGAACCAAGCGAAAGACCAGCCTGTTTAATTCAAAAAAACAATGAAATTTTGAGAGTGGTTCGTTTTCATCAGACTCAAAATCTTATTGTAGCAGGTTACGATTCAGGGAACATAGACGTAAAACTGAAATAATTAATTTTAATTTATTTGTTTATTTTTATTTTTTTAGTTGTTTGATTTAAGAAAAACAGGAGAAACCCAAACAATTCCTTTGTATTCCAAAAAAGGAGCCCATAATGTTAATTAATAATATCATCAATTAATTTTTTAATGTTTTTTATATAGAGTTCAATACTTTCTTTGGATTGGAATAAATTATCTCCAAACTATTTAGCATCAGGATCTCAAAAAAAAGAAATAAAAGTTTCAAACAATCAAAACAAACAAAAAACACAAAATTTTAATTTTATTTATGGAAGGTATGGAGATTTTCTGATGGCTATGACGAAAGTTCAGAAAAAGTTAAAATTCAAAATTTAGCAGGAGTGAATAATGTGAAATGGCGAACGAAAAAAGAAGATGAAATTTGTGTTTCATCAATAAATTTCGATTTTACTGTTTCAATTTGGAACGTTTTTTACGAATATCATCCACAATATGTTTTTAAAGGACACAAAGATGTGGTTCATGGGTTTGTGCTTAGTCCCAATGAGGACTTTATAATAACTGCATCCAAGGATAACTATTTGATTTGGCAAAAGTTTTCAAACGCTTATTGTCCATTTGAAGCTTGTAATAAAGCTGCATTGGGATTTAATACTGATGATATGTTGATTTTTAGAAGTGAATATCAAGTTTATTTGTTTTCTTTGTTGTTTTTTTTGGAAAAATGAAATTATTTTTAGGAAAATAAAAATTTCAAAGAATTAAACACAAAACAGAAAGATTCAATGGATAGCTATCAAAAGAAACTAGATGAAAACTTCACACATTCGATTCTAAAACGAAAGGAAAGACAATTGATGCTTTTTAATGGTTTATTAATTAGAATCAGATCTTATAAATTAGTGTTTTTTTGGCTTAGTAAATGGATTGAATGAAGAAATAAAAAAATTCTGTTCTATTCACGAAGAAATAGAGTTTTTCACAAACAAATACAAGATCAATGGAGATCTTTCGATTATCTTTGAGAAAAATGCGGAAGTTGCTGAAATGAATTCTGAGATGAATGTGGCGAATATTTGGCGAAATACTTTTTTTATCTTAGAAGAATCAAAAAAGTTAAAAGAATTTTTTTTTTTTTTTTTAAAAAATGCTACAAATTTTTTTTTATTTTTAGAAAAAAAAGGGAAAACAAAATAAAAAACTTAAAAACAAAGGTTTTGACCACCAATAAAAAGATTTTTGTCAACACCAATCTAAATGATCTTCATAAAAACCCGATAGTCTTGCAACAAAGCAATTCTTCACCGTCAAACGTTGAACTGGCATTATCATTAAACAACAATCATTCTCATGAAGATAATTTAAAAGGCCCTTTAAATTTGGAAGAACTTTATGAATATTTGAATAAAAATATTGAGAATTTGAAAATGAATTTGGAGTTTAAAACATTTGGTCTTAAGAATGATAGCCTATTTTTCAAGAAATCCTTGATAAGAGAGTTCCAAAAAAATGTAAGCAACTCGAGATCTTCTGAGAATAAATACCAAAATAATGAAACTAATATAGAAGAAATCACAAATAAAACCATTGTGGATACATTGCAAGATTTGATTGATCAAGGGAAAATACATCACGCTTTTCTGATCTATTCAACCTTTAAAAACAGAATTAAAATACCTGATAAAACACTAAGAAGTTGGAGTCATGGATATTTGGGTTTTTTCGATTTTTATTTTTATATTTATTAAATGATAATTTTTAAAAGAACTACTCAGAACTCATAGGCTTTATAAAATTGCCAATCGATGTGTAAAAGACTCACAAATCAATGAAATCAAAGAAACGAATAAAGTATGTTAGTTTGCATGATTTTTTTTTTCTCATTAAAAAATTGGGTAGAAATGCGCTATTATTTATACGAAATGTGGAAAATGTAAAAAAACGATGGAGTTAGATGGCAGTTACATTTGTCAAAAATGCAAAAATATGGTTAGATGCAGTATATGGTAATTTATTTCTTTTTTTTAATCAATTAATTTTTTTTTCATAAAAATATATAGTCAAAAACCTATCAAAAGTTTGTTGATTTGGTGCCAGATTTGTTCTCATAGCGGACATCTAAGAGAAATCTCTGAATGGTTCAAGAAAAATAAAGAATGTCCGACGGGATGTGGACATAAATGTTTTCAATATTATAAGCAAATAAACATTTTTTAAAAGCTTTATTTAAAAATTTGTTTCTTCTTCGCAATGTGATAAAACAACTTGCATAAAAGGCTGCTGTAATAGTAATTCGGAATGTGTAACTGAAGTGAGTGCTTGCGAATTGGATAAAAACTATGAATTCGATTATTTAACCAATACTTTAATTGTTCTTGCAGCATTTGTCATTGGTTCTTTTAAATAAAAAAATCATGTTTAAATGAAATATATATAGGATTTCCACTTTTCATTTATATTTTGGATTTTCTTGTGATGAGGAGAATATTTTGCTCAATGAGCTGCTGCGAATTGGTAGCGAATTATTTGTGCTGTTGTTTTTGCTTGAAACAAAAACCCAAAGTTAAAAGTTCAGAAGATCATCAAAAAATTGATTATAATAAGATAACTCCCTCTAATATGGTTTAAAACTGAGAAATAAATATAAATTTCTTCATTATCATAAAAATAAAGATTTTTTTAGGATGTTTAAATATTTTGTTTTAAGAGACAGTGATGAAAATGTTAAACATATTGAAGAATTTATAATTTTCTTTAATTTTATTTGTTCATTTTTTTTTTAAAAGAATTGAAAAAACTTTTAAAGGTCAAAAACAAACAAAAAATTTAAAATTTTCAGTTTCATAAATTTTTTATAAGAACTACCAATGTATAAATGGATCGTCAGCAGGTTTAATAGCCTTTGGCAACTCAGTTGAATCAGGATAAGTTGCGAAGTTAGAGGTATCACCCTTGCTCCTAAAGTAGAAATTAAAGCGAGGAATCATTCCAGCAAAAAATTGTTTAATTTTATTTTACTTGACATAAGGTTTATAAGGCGCTACAATCTTTTTTTGAGAAAGCAATTCCCAATCAACTTCATTGAACCACCTATGATTCTTTATATCATTGACCGCTTTTTTATGAATTCGTTCATATTATTTAAATTTATTTTTAATGCAAACCTCCTTTTAAATTTCCAAATCTCTTTGTTAAATCAGCGACTAATAAATGTTTAACCAAGCTTTTTGCATTTCTGAAGCAAAGAAAAAAAAACATTGGAATATTTTTAATAATTTTAAGAAATTTTAAGAAATTTTAAGAAATTAATTTTTTTTAAAAAAAAAAGAATTTTTGGTCTAACTTATCAAAATTTTTTGGAAATTTGACTTTTCCTTTGAGAATTTTCTGATAAATTGCCATTGGATCCTCATCGTTAAAGGGATCAATGCCTTGTGAAAGCTTTAACTTAAAAAAAAATAAAAAATTTAAAGACCAAACCTGCTAACATTTCATATGTTAAAATTCCAAGAGTCCACCAATCAACAGGTTTTCCATGGCCTTTATTGAGTAAGATTTCTGGGGCCAGATATTCAGGTGTCCCACATAAAGTATATGTTCTTCCACCTTCCAAATATTTCGCAAAGCCGAAATCAGTCAGTTTCAAATAACCATCAGAAGCTATCAAGATATTTTCAGGCTTTAAATCTCTAAATAAAGAGGTGAATTTTGAGCTAATTTGTGTTATTTACCTATAAATGATATTCTTAGCATGGAGGTATTCGAACATGCAGACGACTTGAGCAGCATAGAATCTAATAAATAAGTTATATATTTAAATTAAAGATCAAGAGATTTATAAGTACAAGGCTTCATTGTTTTCGAACTTGCCTTTGTTCCTTAAATAAGTGAAAAGCTCACCACCTTGAATGTACTCGAGAATCAAATAAAGAAATCGTTCATCTTGGGTAAAACCAACCATTTTAATCTATATTCATTTATAATTTTTTATTTTTTTGAAATTGGTACGAGAAATGGATGGTTTATGTTGGAAAGAATGGTGTTTTCTGAAATGATGTGATCTACTTGCTTTAATCGTAAAATCTCGGATTTTTTCAGCATTTTCAAGGCCACAAATTCGTTCGTTGCCTTGTTTCGAGCCAAACGAACTCGTCCAAAAGAACCTTATTTTGTTATAGAATTT
>JFJP01036341.1_pt1 | contig 10838 bp, 9 predicted proteins | sample 431651 | NCBI WGS metagenome assembly JFJP01 (sample SAMN02602958, study PRJNA72255) | Microbial mat metagenome, whole genome shotgun sequencing project. | biome: fresh water; feature: sink hole; material: water; isolation source: purple microbial (photo- and chemosynthetic) mats found in...
TTTGCTTTTTACAGATTTCGTTCGTATAATTCTATGGTCTATCTATATCTTTGTCAACTGGAGTGTGTTGTATGGAAAAAGAATTCGCCGAGCAGATGAAAGTCGCTCTGTTCTCATTAAAAAAGGAAATAATCGATACTCTGATTGCCAATAACGAAGATTTTCGCGCCATCGTCGAAGGCCTCGATCCGAAGGACTTCGCCGATATTGCGTCCGATGATATTGACCGGAAAATGCTCGAAACCATCGGCTCGAAGGACATGAAACGCATGCGTCTTATCGATGCCGCCATCACCCGTATCGAGCAGGGCAAGTACGGTCTGTGCATGAAATGCGCCAAAAAAATTCCCCGCGAGCGCCTCGAAGCGATCCCCTATGCCCTGATGTGCATTGAATGCCAGAGCGCCGACGAGAGGCGGAACCGCTAGGAGGGGGAGGAGATACGACCTTCTGAAAAAACGCAGCCGGAGGACGGCTGCGTTTTTTATTTTCGGCGATTAACGCAGCCTGAACACCCGCGGCTCCCCCCGCGCTTCAAAGTCCTCAGCCCGGCTTGGTTTCGTATTTTGTATACCTACCGGTAGGTATACAAAGAGCCTACTATACCTACCGGTAGGTATAGTAGGCGATCCCGGTTGGGCTTCCGGGCTTTTCCGCTCCCCCCACTTTGAAAATATGCTCCACCATTCGAACTCAATTCCGGTTTTGTTCGTGTTTGACGCTTTTGGGGAATGTGGTATTGTTTTGAGTATGATGAAATCGAACGACAGCGAGATGTTTCGCGCGGCCATTGAGCGTGGGGATTTGGCGGGGCTCAGGCGGATTCCCAAGACCGATCTGCACAGTCACGGGTGTTTGGGCGGGAGGCTTTCTTCGTACAAGGCTTGGTCGAAAACCCCTCTGCCCGAACCGCCCGAAGTGTTCGCCGACTTTAAGGATTTCGACAAATATATTCTGGAAGACCTTGCCGTGCCGTACCGGAATCTGCCGGTACGCGAGTTTCTCGTATACCTCCGCTTCTTTTTTGCCGAAACGGTCCGTGAGGCTATATCGGACGGGGTGACAATCCTCGAGACGAGCCTGGATTCCTCCTTTTTGAAATTTTACTCGGGCGACGCCGGGGCCATGGTTGCCGATTTTCAGCATGTTCTGGATCTGGTCCTCGCCGAAGAACCGGGTGGCAGCGCTATCGAGATCCGGCCCGAACTGGGTATGGCTCGGGGCGTTTCTCTGTCCATGCTCGAACAGTTTGTGCCCGCCGCCCTCGCCACCGGTTTTTTCCGGTCCATAGACCTCTACGGGGACGAGCGTGTGGGTAGCCTCGACGAATACGTTCCGTTTTACCGTCTGGCCGAGGAAAATGGTTTATGCCTGAAAGCCCACGCCGGCGAGCTCCGCGACGCGGAATGGGTACGAAAGTCGGTGGAGGTACTGCACCTCGACGCCGTTCAGCACGGCATCGCGTCGGCTTCGGATCCCCGGGTCATGGAGTTTCTGTCGCGCCGCAAGACCGTGCTCAATGTGTGTCCGTCGAGTAATGTGCGTCTCGGCCGCGTTCCGTCCATTTCCGCGCATCCGATCCGCGCTCTTTTCGACTCGGGCGTAACGGTGACGGTGAACTCCGACGACCTGATGGTCTTCGACAGCAGCGTTTCGGAAGAATTCCTGAAACTGTTCTCTGCCGGCCTCTTTACCGCAGCTGAACTTGATGCCATCAGGCTGACCGGGCTGTAGGGTTCGGCGTTTTTTTCATTTCTTTCAGAATTTTTCCTGTACCCACCCATTGGGGTTCAGGTACGAAAGGGTTGTATAGCCGGCCCGGCGTGCGGCCTCACGGGCTTTTTCGTAGGCACACAGGAGATTGTCGGTGCTGTGCGCGTCGGCGCTTATGGTGACCGGAACTCCCGCCTTGTAAAGGAGCGAAAGCAGTTCGTCGGACGGATAAACGCCGTCCATGGCTTTGCGGGCTATCGCGCCCGTATTCAGTTCCACGATTTTTTTCGACCTCGCTATCACCTTGACCGTTTTCGCCAATTCCCTCCGATACCAGAGCTCCGACTCGTCAAAAAAATGCAGGATTCCGTTCCGTTTGCGCAAGAGATCGAGATGGCCGATGATGTCGAAGCGGCATGTACGTACCATGGCGCGTACGGCGCTCCAGTACGCCCGTGCTGCGCGTCTGCCGTCGTTGTCGAAGCATTCCTCGAGACCCGCGCCCACGGCCTCCGCACCGGCATCCACCGGCCAGAGGTTGGTCTGCACGTCCTTTTTGTCCGAATGGATATAATGGATCGACCCGATAAGGAAGTCGGGAGAAAAACGTCCATAGATTGCAGGGTCGGGCACCGAAATGCCGGGTAGATAGTCGGCTTCGAAGCCGGCGAATATCCTGATTTCTTCGCGATATTTCGCCTTGAGCCGTGCTATTTCGGCCAGATATTCCGGATACCGCCGGGCGTCAAGGTTCCATTCCGAAGAGAAGAACCAGGAGGCGTGGGCCGAAAAACCGAAGTCGGTGATGCCCGCTTCGATGGCTGCGACAGCCATTTCCTCGGGAGAATTTTGTCCGTCGCAAAAGGTCGTATGGTTGTGGTAGCTCGCGACCCGCATCAGAGGTATCCCTTGGCGGCGAGCAGCGCCTTCAGGATCCCGAATTCCTTTTGGAGACTGGCATACAACGCCGCCATTTGGCTGTCCGTCGCCTCCAGGGCACCGGCCTCGATCTTGTACGCCGCTTCGGCGAACCGCTGGGCGGTTATGTTGAGCGAACTGCCCTTGATGAGATGGGCTGTTTTTTTCGCGTTCTCGGGTGTTTTGGCCCGGATGTCCTCCTCGAGGATGCCCATGTGCGATTCCGTCTGCGCGAGGTATTCCGACAGCAGTACCTTGCCGCTGTCCACATCGCCCATCATTATTTCGAAAAATCCGTCCGCGTCGAAAATCGAGTTGTCCTGCGTATCCACCGGTTCTACCTCCCCGGATTCCGTGTATTTGAGCATGATATCGATGACATCCTGCCGTTTGTAGGGCTTCGGGAGTATGTCCGTCATGCCGAACGAAAGGCAGCGTTCTTTTTCGTTTTCCTGCGCGCTCGCGGTGCAGGCGATTATCGGCTGGGTATAGCCGTTTTTGCGTATCCATTTCGTCGCTTCGTAGCCGTTCATCCGGGGCATCTGGATGTCCATGAATACCAGGTCCACCCGCGTTTTTTGCATGCATTCGGTCGCTTCCTGTCCGTCTTCCGCAAGGACAACGTTCGCGCCGGCCTTTTCGAGGAAAATTTTGAGCAGTTTCCGGTTGACCGGATGGTCTTCGGCGACGAGAATCGAGAGCCCCGCTCCCGGCTGTGCCGGCGGCGGTTCGGAAATGACGGCGGCCTGATCCTTGACCTCGGGTTTGAGGCTGTCGGCTGACTCGAGCTCTTCGACGACCTCGAGGTCGATCGACGACTGCCAGTGATTCTTGAGGAGATCGGCGAGCATGCGGCGTTTGATGGGCTTGTAGAGATAGCCGTTGAACCATTCAAGCAGCTTCATTTTCGCGTCCGCCCCGAAGCTTCCTTCGGGAACCATCAGATACAGCTGTGCCTGGTTTATTTCGCGGTTCTTGTTGATTTCGGCGGCAAGCCGCCAACCGTCCATTTCCGGCATGACCATGTCGATGAAGACGATGTCGAAGGGGCGTTTTGCCTGCCGTGCGGAATAGAGCATCGCGAGCGCGAACATGCCGGAGGCGGCCTGGGTGACGTTCGTATAGCCGAGGGACGCGAGCATGCGGGTGAGGATATCCAGCGTCTGCTGGTTGTCGTCGACGAGGAGGAATTTCGTCTGCGGGTTGACGGGGAGCGCCACGGGCGGCGGCTGGTTGGCCGGTGTGACGAGGGGTATATCGAACCAGAATACGGAGCCTTGTCCGGTTCCGTTGCGTACGCCGATTTCGCCGTCCATCAGCTCGACGATATTGCGTGAGATCGCGAGGCCGAGACCCGTCCCGCCGTATTTACGGGTGGTCGACGAATCGCCCTGGAAAAACTGGGTGAACAGTTTGGCCTGCACCTCGGGGCTGATTCCGATTCCCGTATCGGTCACCTCGAAATGAATGGAATGGACAGAGGGGTTGTGGATCGAGACGTTTCCTCCCCGTTTCCTGATGTCGGCACTGACGGTTATCTGTCCCTTCGCGGTGAACTTGACGGCGTTTTTTACCAAATTCAAGATGACCTGCTGCAGCCGGCTCGGATCGCCGGTAACCAGTACCGGCAAATCGGGGGCGATGTCGATGATGATCTCGAGTTCTTTTTTGTGCGCCTCCATGGATACGAGGTCCACGGTGCTTTCTATCACGTTGGACAGGTTGTATTCGATTTTTTCGATCTTCATCTGGCCTGCCTCGACTTTCGAGAAATCGAGGATGTCGTTGATGAGGGTGAGCATGACGTCAGCGCTGAACCGGACCTGGCGGGCATATTCGGTCTGCTCCTCGTCGAGGCGGGTGTCGGTCAGGAGTTCCATCATACCGATGATGGTCTGGATCGGGGTCCTGATTTCGTGACTGATGTTGGCGAGAAACTGGCTGCGGTTCATGCTCGCTTTTTCCGCGGTTTCCTTCGCGGCGATCAGGTGGGTTTCTTTCTGTTTTTGGTTGGTAATGTCGTCGAAAAGGGCGAAAAACCGGCCGTCCTCCTGCCTCGAAACCAGAACCTTCAGCCAGAGGCTTGCGGCGTCGGCTGTCAGATGGACGAAATCGAAGGTGAAGTACGGTATCCTGTCCGCCAGGAGGTAGTCGAACCGGATGGCCTCCTCCGGCGTGGAATCCTTCAGGATGAGGTCGCGTATTTTCCTGACGGAGGGTTCCCTTCCCGCAGATGCGAGATCGGAAAAGAGCTGGTTGGCAGCGGGGTTCCACTCTTCGGGTACGCCTGCCGGATCGAAAATGATGAAGGGAATGCGGGACTTGTCGAGCCAGATTCCCGTACGGAGCAGGTCCCGTTCCATATCAGATGGCAGCCTGCAGCACTTCGATCGCCTTTTTCAAGAGCGCATCAGGCTTGAGCGGCTTGATCATGTAGCTTTTTACCCCCGACGAGAGCACCTTCATGACGGCTTCCCGCTGGCTGATGGCCGAAAGCACGATCACCGGTGTAGTTATGCCGTTTTCCTTGAGCTTCACCAGCACTTCGAAGCCGTTCATTCCCGGCATCATCAGGTCAAGGAAGATCAGGTCGTAGGTTTGCGCCAGTGCGCGGGGTACGAAGGCGGTTCCCGACTCGAACTGGTCCACCTTCGCCTGTATGGTCTGGAATGTCTTGGCGAGGACAGTCCTGATCACCACATCGTCGTCGATGACCGCTATCTTGATGTCCTGGCCGAGGGATTTGAGGGATTCAAGCTCCGACTTGAAGCGCATTTCGATGGTTGCCGAACCGTTGTTGTGGTCGTTATCCACGGAGAGGATCCGTTCGCTGATGAGTGTCGGCGTGTCTATGACCGAGCCGATGTCCTTCAGGAGGGAGTCTATGGCTTTTGAGAGATCGGTCACGACCTGGATGTCGTTGTAGGCTTTGTTTCCCTCGATAAAATCCCGGGCGAAGGAATCGAGCGTGAGAACTTTGATGTTGCGGTTGCGGATATTGCTGTCCGCCATGATATTGCCCAAAAGGAGTTCGAGGTTGGGGCTGTCGACGAAGGAAAGGGAGAGATCGGTCATCATGACGAGAATCTTCGGATTGAACAGGTTGTACAGCGCGATCAGTTCCCGTATCTTGTAGCGGAGCAGTTCGATTTTTTCGCGGTTGAGTCCCTGGGCGATTTCGATGAAGAGTATATTGTCGTTGACCCGGGCTTCGAGGATGCAGGGTGTCGTGTCTATCTCGAAGTCGACGTGCAGGATGTCGGTAATGGCCGAAAAAAGCTGGTCTATCTTGAGCGGCTTCGAGATGATTTTCTTGACTCCGTACATGAGGAGCCGGGTTATTTCGTCCTTTTCGATTTTCTGGGCGAGCATCAGTACGGGAATGTCGCGGGCGTTGGGGTCCGCTTTCTTGCTTTCGAGCAGGTCGAAGACGAATCCCTTGCTCAAATTGAAGTCGAGGATGATGAGATCGGGCAACACGGAACGCATTTTGGACAGGCTGTCGAGCTGTCCGACTCCGATGTCCACGCCGATATGATTCGCATCCAGTTTGTTCTTTATGTAATCGCGAAAAATATTCGAATCGTCTATTAACAATACTTGTTTCATATATTAGCATTATACAGTAGGTATGCGATTTGTTTAAAGGGAAAACAATATGAAAAGTGCATTTGTATTTCTTGCGGACGGTTTCGAGGACGTGGAAGCCGTCACTCCGATCGATTATCTGCGCCGTGCGGGCGTTTCGGTCACTATAGTCGGCATCCACGGCCGGACGGCGGTCTCGGGTCACCAGTTGACGGTGCAATGCGACCGGATGCTTTCCGACGTACTCCCGGGGCCGCTTCCCGATCTCGTCGTATTGCCCGGAGGGGGTAAGGGGAGCGAGAATCTCGCCGCTTCATCCGGTCTCGAGTCCCTGGTGGCCAAAATGCTCGCCGAAAAAAAGCTTGTCGGGGCTATCTGCGCGGCTCCCGCCGTGGCGCTCGGCGCCTGGGGAATGCTCGAAGGACGTTCATACACGTGTTATCCCGGTGCGGACGAGCGCTTGCCGGTAAAGCGGCTCGACAGGCGCGTCGTGACCGACGGCAACCTCGTGACTGCCTGCGCGGCAGGCGCCGCCGAGGAATTCGCGCTGGAACTGGTCAAGGTTTTGTGCGGTGCGGTGGTTGCCGATAAAATCGGCGCCGGTATATTCGCCCGCTAGAAACCGTCCCGTGCGGCCGGCCTTCGATCAGGTTCCGAAGCCAGCCGCGCGGCGAGTGCGGAGAAGGCGTCCCGGTCGAGCCTGGATCCCGGACAAGACAGTTTGAGCGCGGCCGCTTCGTTCGCGAAAGCAAGGGCGGCGGACAGGGGCGAATCCAGGAGGAAGGCACGGAGAAAAGCTCCCGCGAACACATCTCCCGCCCCGGTATCGTCAAGAACTCCGCTCGCCGGCGTCGTTTCCGACTCGACACGCTTTCCATCCTGCCAGGCGCGAGCGCCTTTTTCTCCCCTCTTTTCGATAATGCACGGAAACGGCCCCGGTCCCGCGGCCAGTGCGGAAAAAATCCCGTCAGCCGTGACGTTCGACCCGACGGCGAGTTCTTTCGCGAGGGCGGTTGTTTCGTCCTCGTTCATGAAGAGGATGGTATTGTTCCGCAGCAGCATGTCCTTCGTTTCGGCGCTGAATTGGCGGGCAATATCGCACGAAGCCAGGTCGACTGCGATCGTGATGCCGTGAACGCGGCACAGATCCGACAGCCGGATACACAGATCGCGGTTACGCATTGCCTGTCCGTCGAGAAGCACGATTTTCGCCTGTTTCAGGAGGTCTTCCGGCAGTTGGTCGGGGCGAAGGCCGACGGCGGCGCCGGGCGAACAGGCTATGGATTTGAGGTTTCCGGGCATGCGGATGACAAGGCATCGCCCGTTCGGCAGGTTTCTTTTTTCGAGGTTGCAGCCGACACCGAACGATTCGAGGTCGGCGCGGAAAAGGCGCGCCCATTCGTCGTCTTCGCGGTCTTCGGTACCGGTACAGCCGATGAAGGCCGTTTCGGCGCCGAGGGCCGATGCGGCTTTCACGGCATTCGAGGCCGAGCCGCCCGAAACGAAAACCGGCGAGCGGACCGCCAGGAGGAATTCGTCAAGACGATCCGGGGATACATGGGCCGCCCGGTTGGGGTGCAGCCCGAAGGAAAGCGCGATCTCGTCATCGGAAAAACAGAAGATGTCGAGAAGCGCGTTTCCTATCCCCAGGATATCCATCAAGCAGCTCCTGTCGCGGTGTTATTTGTGAGCGCCGGGAATCTTCACCAGAATGTCGGCCAGTTTCGGGTTCTTTTCGAGATCCCGTTTCAGTCCTTCGGCACGTCCCTTGTTCACGTAGTCCGGTGACTGGAATGTGTAGGTGAACTTCGTATGCACGTCGTAGGTTCCCTTCATGAGGGCGAAGGCGTCCTCGGTCATCACGAGCTCCTCGTCGGTGGGAAGCACGAATATCTTGATGGGGGAATCGTCGGTGCTGATGCAGGTTTCCGCGTTCCTGGTGCGGGCAAGGGCATTTTTCTCGAGGTCCAGCTTGATGCCGAGATGGGCGAGCCCGTCGCAAACGGCGGCGCGGACGCCCGAGTGGAATTCCCCGACGCCGGCGGTGAAGATCAGCGCGTCGGGCATCGCGCCCATGGCGGCGATATAGGAGCCGATGTATTTGCGCAGGCGGTAGGTTTCGAGCTTGAACGCGAGTTCCGCGCGTTTGTCTCCGCTTTCCATCGCCTTCGAGATGTCCCTGCGGTCGGCGTACTTGCCGGTCAGGCCAAGGAGCCCCGATTTCTTGTTGAGGGCGGTGTCGATATCCTGTACCGAGAGACCGGCCTTGCGCATCATGTAAAACGCGAGGGCGGGGTCGCAGTCTCCCGATCGGGTTCCCATGACGAGGCCTTCGAGCGGGGTGAGTCCCATCGAGGTGTCGAGGCATTTGCCGTTCTTTACGCAGCACATGGAGGCGCCGTTGCCGATGTGGGCGATGACCACGTTGGTATCGGCGGGTTTCTTGCCGAGAACGACAGAAGCGCGCTTGGCGGTATAGAGGAAGCTCGTGCCGTGGAAACCGTAGCGGCGGACCGCGTATTTTTCGTACCACTCGTACGGTACGGCGTACATGTAGCTGGTATCGGGCATGGTCTGGTGCCAGGCGGTGTCCATGATGGCGCAATGGGGTACCTTGGGCAGAACTTTCTGTGCGGCTTCGATGCCCATGATATTGGCGGGGTTGTGGAGGGGGCCGAGGTCCTGCACTTCGCGGAATGTCTCGATGATTTCGGGGGTGCAGATGACGGATTTGGTGAATTTGTTCCCGCCGTGGAGGACGCGGTGTCCGACGGCCTTGATCACGCTCATGTCCTTGATGACGCCGACTTCGGGATCGGTAAGGGTGCGGATGATCAGTTCGACCGCGATGGTATGGTTGGGGCACTCGTGTTTCGAGGTATATTCGCTTTTTCCCTTCGCGTTATGGGTGATCGAGCCGCCTTCCTGCGTAACGCGTTCCACGACGCCTGAAGCGATGACATCCTTGTTGTCCCAGTCGAAAACCTGATACTTGGCGGACGAACTGCCGCAATTGAGTGTGAGAATGACCATACGATAAAGTCGAACTTGAATCGGTGGATGTTTCAAGCTCGGCTTGAAACTCCAAGAGGTGGGAAAAATTATCATTTTTTCCACCTCCAAAGTATAAGTCGATTGTGATATACTTTCAAGGGAGATCAATATGGAAAAAAAGCGCGACTGGTTTGAAAACGAATCCTTCTGGGCCCAGTATGCACCGGTGCTCTTCGACGCCCAGCGATGGGCCGAGGCTCCCGCCGTAGCCGAGGGTATCTTGCGAATCGTCGGCGCCAATTTGCCGGCGAATCCCGCGCACGGCGACGCCGCCCGGCCGGCTCAGAACGGGCCGTCGATCCTCGACGCGGGCTGCGGTCCCGGCCGCATCGCCATAGAGCTCGCTTCACGAGGCGCGCATGTCACCGGTGTCGACCTCATCCGCCCGTTTCTCAATGCCGCCCAGGAATCCGCGCAGGACGAGGGAGTCGAGCTGGATCTCGAACAGGCCGATCTCCGTAGTTTCGTACGACCCGAGGCTTTCGACGTTGCCGTCAGTCTCTATACGAGTTTCGGCTACTGCGACACTATCGAGGAGGACATGCAGATCCTCAAGAACATCGCGGCCTCCCTCAAGAGTTCCGGCTGGTTCATCCTCGAGATGACCGGGCGAGAGATCGCGGTCCGCGATTTTACCGAGGGCGAGTGGTTCGAGCGGGGCGGATTTACCGTCCTGACCGAGTTTTCCGTCGTCGGCGCCTGGGAGGGACTGCGCTCCCGGTGGATGCTCATCGACGAAAACGGACGGAAAATCGACCATGCATACGTGCAGCGGCTCTATTCGGCCATAGAATTGAAGCGCCTGATGATCGCCTGTGGTTTCTCATCGGTGGAAATTTACGGAGATTTCGATTTCTCGCCGTACAACGAAAAAGCCCGGACGATGGTGCTGGTGGCCCGCAAGTAGCCGCCGGCATTTGACAAGCCGTGCATTCGGCATACACTCAAAGCATGCACGAAGCGAATATTATCGTCGGCCACAGCAATATGGACCTCGACTGCATAGGGTCGATCGTCCTGTCGAAATACCTGTTTCCCGGTTATATTCCGGTACGGAGCAGCCGCATCAGCCCGGTAGCCCGCAACCTGTACAATATTTACGAGACCCATCTCGATTTCAGCGAGCCGTCCGACCTCAAGGACATGGATGTCGGGACGATGGTCGTGGTCGACACGCGTTCTTCCGAGCACATCGCCGAATATCTCTCCCTTATCGGCAACAAGAACCTGGCCATCGAGGTGTTCGACCACCATCCGGCCGGGGACCGGGACATCTGCGGGGCGGCGGTTCGGGAATGCGTGTATGGGGCGAATACGACCCAGATCGCCCTCGAGGTAATGAACAGGAAATTGACCCTGTCGCCTGAGGACGCGACGATAGCCCTGACCGCCCTCTATGCGGACACCGGCAACTTTCTCCATTCGAACGTCTGCCCCGAAGACTTTACCGCGGCTTCCTTCCTCCTCGAGCAGGGCGCGGAGCTTTCCCTCGTCAAGGATTTTCTCGTTCCCCTCCGGGAGAAAAAGCAGATTACCCTGTTTCACGAAGTGCTCAACCGGATCGA
>JFJP01020603.1_pt1 | contig 10837 bp, 7 predicted proteins | sample 431651 | NCBI WGS metagenome assembly JFJP01 (sample SAMN02602958, study PRJNA72255) | Microbial mat metagenome, whole genome shotgun sequencing project. | biome: fresh water; feature: sink hole; material: water; isolation source: purple microbial (photo- and chemosynthetic) mats found in...
GACGAAGTCCGCCAGGATGTCGGGGCCATGCAAGATGCGCATGAAAACCCGCCATCGATGGCGGCGTTCGTATGCGGCAAATGCATGTCAAAACTATTCTTACATCAACGTCTTAAGTCAGGTGCCATTGGGCGGGCCAGGGGAGGCGTTCGCGCGGTCCTTCTACACCGTCTGGCCTTGCCCAGAGCGTGCTTCCCTGCCGCCGGCCAGAGCCGACACCGTGGCCATGTCCGGCACCATCACGCAGCGGCGCGAGACCCTCCTTCTGACCCTGACCGGCCTGTTTGTCGGCTTTTTCGTCGCCGCCAACCTGATCGGGGCCAAGCTCTTCGCCTTCAGCCTGGGAGGCATCGGACCCGATGATCTGGGATTGGGCGGCAGTCCGACCTTCACCGCGACCAGCGGCCTGATCGCCTTTCCGCTGACCTTCATCCTCACCGATGTGATCAACGAGTATTTCGGCCGTAGGGTGGTGCGCCGCCTGACCTTCATCGCGGTGATCGTGTCGATCCTGCTGCAGTTCGTGGTCCAGGCCGCCATCGTCGCCCCGACCGTGCAGTTCGACCCCTTGCCCCCGGGCATGGCGGCGGCGGCGGCCGGCGATCCGGCGCGCACGACGCAGCTGGCTCACGAGGGCTTCGCCCTCGCCTTTGGCAGCTCGTGGGCGATTGTCGCCGGTTCGATGAGTGCATTCATGGTCGGACAGCTTCTCGACGTCTGGGTGTTCAGCCGCCTGCGCCGCGCCACCGGCGGCCGCCACGTGTGGCTGCGCGCCCAGGGCAGCACCGTGGTCAGCCAGCTGGTCGATACCTTCGTGGTCATCTTCCTGGCCTTCGTCTTCATCCCGCTGCTCACCGGCGCCAAGCCGTGGCCGGCCTTCTCGTCACTGGGCGAATTCAGCGCCTTCAGCGTGTGCGTGACCAACTACGTGTACAAGTTCCTCATCGCGGTGGCGATCACCCCGCTGCTCTACCTGGCGCACGCCCTGGTCGATGGCTGGCTGGGCCGCGAGGAGGCGCAGCGCCTGGCGGGCGAGGCGCACCAGCCGTAAGGTGGAAGGAGGAAGGCGGAAGGCGGAAGGCGGAAGGCGGAAGAATCGTTGCGCGCTGCGCGCGCCCGCCGGAGGCTGGCCAGCTGTCTCGCCGTGCTTCGCATACGCTTGCGCAGCATCCCTTCCGCCTTCCGCCTTCCGCCTTCCGCCTTCCGCCTTCCGCTTTCCCCCGTCACGCTCCTAATCGAATCCGTTAATCGATATCCCGGAGCCCCCATGCGCCTCGTCCCCGCCCTTCTCTGCACCGCCCTCGCCGCCGCCACCGCTGCGGCTGCCGACTCCTTCGTCTGGGTCGAAGGCGAGGCGCCGAGCCGAGGTCAGGGGTACCCGCATCCGTGGTACAGCGATGCGGTGCAGAAGGGGGCGCTCTCGGGCAACGGTTTCCTGTCGTCGTTCACCGACACGGGCGATACCGAGGTCGGTTACGATGTCACCATACCCGCCGACGGCACCTACACCCTGTGGGCGCGGGTGAATCCGATCCAGGCGGCGGTCAGTTGGCGTCAGGGTGATGGTGCGTGGAAGCCGGTCGATCTCGGCAAAGCCGTTGATCAGGTCAACATCGCCAACGACGGCAAGCCCGACCTGCGCTTTCTCGCCTGGGTGAAGATCGCGGCCTTGGACCTCAAGGCCGGACCCACTGCGCTCGGCTTCAAGCTGCACAGCGCCAACAACCACCACGGCGCGCTCGACTGCTTTGTGCTGACCAGCAAACCCTTCCTGCCCAGCGGCAAGAACCAGCCGGGCGGGGCCAAGCCGGCATCGGGTTTCGATGCGCGCAGCTACGTGTGGATCGAGGGCGAGGACGCCGTGTCGTCGGACTTCAAGCCGCACGGCTGGTACAGCGACGCGGTGAGGAAGGACATGCTCAGCGGCGGCAACTGGCTGACCACCTTCGAGGGTCCGGCCGGTGCGACCGCGGCCTGGGAGGTCGAGATCCCCGCTGCCGGCGCGTGGACGCTGTGGCTGCGCGCCAATCCGATCCAGGCCGGTCTGGAATGGCAGATTGACGGCGGGGCCTGGCAGAAGGTCGATGTCGCTCGCAACCAGGACAACGTCAACCTGGCAAATGACAGCAAGCCCGACCTGCGCTTCGTCGCCTGGATGGGCGGCGGCAAGGCCGAGTTGACGGCGGGCAAGCACCGCCTGGTCGTGCGCACCACCAGCACGCTCAGCAACCACGCCGCCATCGACGCCATCCTCTTTGCCGCCAAGCCGTTCTCCCCCAACGGCAAGACCAAGCCGGGCGCCAGTCTGGGCGAGGCTGAGCCGGGCTGGTTCGCGTTCGAACCGGGCCAGGACGAGTTCTCCGGCGAGGCCCTGCTTGACCTGCGCTCGCTCAACGAGAAGCGGGCCGGCGAGAAGGGGCGGATTGCGGCCAAGGGCGACGATCTGATCGGCGGCGACGGCAAGCCGCTGCGCCTGTGGGCGGTCAACGCCAGCACCCACGATGGTGAAGATGCCGCGACCTACCTGTTCCAGCGCCTGGCCAAGACCGGCGTCAACATGGCGCGATTCCACGGCCTGGTCGCCGATCGTGAAGGTGGCGACCCGTTGGCGGTGTCGAAGAAGGCCCTCGACCATCTGCACTACAACATCAAGGCAGCGGCCGAGCAGGGCATCTACGTCCACCTCTCGACCTACTTTCCGCTGTGGATGCAGCTCAAGCCCAGCGATGGCATCGCTGATGCCGCCGTCGGCAAGAACCCCTTCGGTCTGCTGCTCTTCGAGCCGCGCTTCCAGGCGATGTACAAGGCGTGGGCCAAGGCGATCCTGACCACGCGCAATCCGTACACGGGGAAGACCCCGGCCGAGGATCCCGCGGTCGCGATCTGGGAGATCCAGAACGAGGACTCGCTGTTCTTCTGGACCCTGACCAAAGAGAACCTGGGCAGCGGTCCCTACCGCACCCTGGGTGGTCTGTTCGCCGCCTGGGCGATCAAGCGCCATGGATCGCTCGACAAGGCGTTGGGCGCCTGGGGTGGCGAGCGCCACGGCGACGACGATGTCGCGGCCAAGCGTCTGGGCCTCTACGGCCCGTGGGAGGCGACCCGCGACGGCTACAGCAAGGCCGCAGCGGCGAAGCAGGCGCGCATCCGCGACCAGGTGCGCTTCTATGCCGAGCAGATGCGTACCGCCTATGCGGATATATCGGCCTTCCTGCGCAAGGACTGCGGTTTCACGGGCGTGATCACGGCCAGCAACTGGACCACCGCCGACAACCGCCAGCTTGGCGCCCTCGAACGCTGGACCTATGCCGCCGGCAGCGACGTGGTCGATCGGCATGGCTACTTCGGCGGCAAGCACGAGGGCGATGGCGCCTCGTGGTCGGTGCGCGCCGGGAACACCTTCGCGGACAAGGCGGCGGTGCTTGATCCCGCTGATACGCCGCTCGGCTACCTGCAGATCGCCGGCCGGCCGCACATCCACACCGAGATCGCGTGGAACAAGCCGAACCGCTTCCTTGCCGATGGCGCCCTGCTGACCGCCAGCTACGCCGCGCTGCAGGGCGTCGATGGCTTCTTCGGCTTCGCTCTGGGCAAGGGCAGTTGGGCCAACGAAGGCACCGGCAAGTGGCCGGCGGCCATGCCCAGCGTCATGGGTCAGTGGCCGGCCAACGCCCTGCAGTTCCGCCGTGGTGACGTCGCTGCCGCCCCGGTCGCGGTGCGTCAGGTGGTCAAGACCGAGGAGATGTTCGCGCTCAAGGGCTCGGGCCTGGTCGAGGGCCAGAACGCCGACTTCCGCCTGGCCGAGGCGCCTCGCGCACAGGACGCCGGCCAGGACACCGGCTTCGATCCGCTGAGCTACTATGCCGGGCGGGTCGAGCGCGTGCTGGTCGGGCTGCCCGGCGCCCCCGCCGACGCCAAGCCGCAGGCCGCCGATCTCGGCAAGGCGATCGACCGCAACGCCAAGACCGTCACCAGTCTCACCGGCGAGTTGCGCTGGGACTGGGGCAAGGGCCTGGTGACGGTGAACACGCCGCGCAGCCAGGCGGTAACCGGCTTCCTCGCCAAGGGTGGCGAGTTCAAGCTCGGCGACGTCACCATCCGCTCAGGCTCCGAGTACGGCACCGTGCACGTGATCAGCCTGGACGGGGCGCCGCTGGCGAGCGCGAAGCGCATCCTCATCCAGAGCTTCACCGAGGAGCGCATGTACGGCTGGCGGGTGTCCGGCGAGCGCATCGAGGACACTGGCCGCGCGCCGATCAACGTGCGCGAGCTGGACGCCAGCGTGACCTTTGCCAAGCCGGCCGGCCTGAAGGCCGTGGCCCTCGACGGCCATGGTTATGCAGCCGGCGAGGTGGCGGTGCAGGGAGGGACGATCGTGCTGCCGAAGGACAAGTTGTACGTGATCGTCACGAGGTAATGCCACGGTCACAACACGGGGTATAAAATGGGGAGGAAGGCGGAAGGAGGAAGGAGGAAGGCGGAAGAGTTGCTGGGCTTATGGTAGAACGCCGTCCGACGGCGCATGTCCAACGCCCGATCAGGCGAACGACGAAGCCTTGGTCGATAGGCGTTCTTCAGTTCAGCCCGGCCTTCCTTCCGCCTTCCGCCTCGACTTTCGCTTCAGCCCGCCCTGTCCGTCGGCAACTCGACCCCTGCCTGGGTCAGCACCTCGGTGGCGAAGGCGCCGCTGGGCAGAGTGAATTCCAACCAGGTGATGCCGTCGGCCTGGTTCAGCACCGGGGCTTCGCGGAACACCACCAGCAACTGGCGGCGGCCGCCGGGGCTGTCGAACACGCTGTCCTCGCCGAACCACGCCCAGTCCATGCCGGTGCTCGCGCTCCAGGCGTGCTCTTCGGCGATGACCTCATCGCTGGTGCGCAGCCTCCATGAGCCAGGCATCGGGCCGGTGGCGAGAGCGTCGAGCAGGCCGGGCGCGGCGCGGCGGTTGACCTCGTCGAGGTCGTCGGCGGTGACCAGGAAGGGAATGCCGTCGCGCGTGCAGGCGAGGTCGCCCACGCGCAGGCGGTGCACCAGGCCGCGTTCGGCGCGCGCCGCCTGCACCGCGTTGAACACCGCCGCCTGCGCCGCCGAGGCGATCAGCTTGCGCAGTTCGTCGGCCTGGCGCAGGGCGCGCATGGGATCGGTGCCGCGCTTCAGCGCCGCGATCACCTTGCCCTCGGGGCCGAAGCGGAAGCGGCTGGGCAGATCATCGCCCAGCTTCCACGTCCCGCTCGGATCGACCACCAGGGCGATCGCCCCGGCCAGGTCGCCGGCGCCCCACGCCGCGGCAATGCGCAGGTTGACTCCGCCGAAGCCGAAGCGCTGCGGCCCGAACCGGTTGGCGATGCCGTCACGCGCCAGGCGGGCGAGGTTGGCCTGCAGCGCGGAGAGGTCGGTGACGTCACCCAGGCCGAGACGGAAGTGGTTGCCGCGCAGATGGCCGACGCGGATCTTGTTGGCGTGCCGCGACACGTTCAGCACGGTCAGGCGGCCCTTGGCGAAGGCGGTCTGCAGGCCGGTCAACTGCGCATCCGTGGCGCCGCGCACCGAGAACCACTGCCGGGTGATGGCGTGGCGGTCCTTGCGCCCGGCGAAGCCGACCTCCATGCCTTTGACGTCGCAGCAGCGCGCCAGGGCCATCGCCACCTCGTCGGTGGTCAGGCCTTCCTTCTCGATCTCGACGTAGAGGTGCTCGCCGCTGCCGCTCGCGGCGTAGGCGGGTTCCTCGACGACGTGGAAGTGGGCGGGACCGGGCAGGAGGCGCATCAGGGGGCGCCTGCGGCGTGGTTCGGCGTTCGGCGTTCGGCGTTCGGTGTTCCGCAGGGGAGGCTGCAGAAATGGACGATCAACGACGCTACGAGGCGCTGGTCAACCGCCAGCGCGGACCTCGAAACGCCGAACGCCGAACGCCGAACGCCGAACATGTCTTTCATCCCGCGTCGCGCGCCGCGTCGGCGATGCATTGCGCGCGGTAGGCCTGGCGCAACTTGCGGCCCCACTCGCCGACCCGGCCATCGCCGATCGGTTTGCCATCGACGCGCACGATCGGCAGCACCTCGCGCACTGCGCTGGTGATCCACACCTCGTCGGCGGTGTACACATCGTCGCGGGTGATGCGGCACTCGTACCAGGTCAGGCCGAGGCGCTCGGCGATCGGCTTGACCCCGGCCTTGGTGATGCCGGGCAGGCAGTCGATCACCGGCGTCATCACGCGGTTGGCGACGCGGATCAGCACGTTGCTGGTCACCCCTTCGGTGACGTAGCCGCTGTCATCGACGTAGAACGCCTCGTGCGCGCCGGCCTTGGTCGCCAGTTCCAGGCCTTTGCGGCCCGACAGGTAGCTGGTGGTCTTCAGCGTCGGCAGATGGCGGCTGCTCTGGAAGGTCACCGCCGCGACGCCCTGTTCGTAGCTGCTTTCCGGCGGGGCGTGCACATCGCGCGCGATCACCACCCAGGTCGGTTCGCCGGTGGTGCCGAACACGCCCTCGCCGTGGCTACCCGGCGTGACCACCATGTTGACGCGCAGTTCGGCGTGGCCGCTGCGCGTGCGGATCTCGGCCACCACCCGCCGGACCGTCGCCTCGTCGAAGAAGGGCTTCTGGCCGAAGCTGTCCGCTGACTCCCAGATGCGACGCAGGTGTTCGCCCAGGGCATGGGGATGGCCGTCGTAGGTGCGGAAGGTCTCGAAGGCCCCGACCCCGCGCAGGAAGCCGAGGTCGAGGACGCTGATCGTGGCCTGCTCGGCTGGGATGATGCGGCCGTTGACGGCGAAGTGGTCGGGAATGTGCATTGCCACAAGGGGTTAGGGGAAGGCGTCATTGCCCCAGGGGTTAGGGGTTAGGGAAAGGCATCATTGCCCCAGGTGCGAGAGGGGCAATGCCCCTAACCCCTGGGGCAATGGCGGGGCAATGCCCCTAACCCCTAACCCCTGGTGGCAATGCTGTGGCAATGGGGGCCGCGTGCAGCGCGGCGTTGAGCATCACCTCGTTCTTCTTGGTGATGACTTCGATGGCGCCGGTCTGGCTGTTGCGGCGGAACAGCAGGTTGGGCTTGCCGGCCAGGCTGGCGGCCTTGACCACGCTGCCGTCCTCGAGGCGCACCTTCGAGCCGCCGGTGACGTACAGGCCGCTTTCGACCACGCAGTGATCGCCGAGCGGGATGCCGAGGCCGGCGTTGGCGCCGAGCAGGCTGTTCTCGCCGATCGAGATGACCGTCTTGCCGCCGCCAGACAGCGTGCCCATGATCGAGGCGCCGCCGCCGATGTCGCTGCCCGCACCGACCGTGACGCCGGCGCTGATGCGACCCTCGACCATCGACTTGCCGAGGGTGCCGGCGTTGAAGTTGATGAAGCCGGCCGGCATCACCGTGGTGCCTTCGGCCAGATAGGCGCCCAGGCGGCACTGGCTGGCGTTGGCCAGGCGCACGCCCGAGGGCACGACGTAGTCGGCCATGCGCGGGAACTTGTCGATGCCGTTGACCTGGAAGGGGGTCCCGGTGGCGACCGCGCGCAGGCGCAGGCGCTCGACCTCGTCGGCATCGATCGGCCCCTGGGTGGTCCACGCGACGTTGTTGAGCAGGCCGAACACGCCGTCGAGGTTCTGGCCGTGCGGCTTCACCTTGCGGTGCGAGAGCAGGTGCAGGCGCAGGTACACATCGTGCGCGTCGCCCGGCTTGCTGGCCAGGTCGCCGATCTTGACCAGCACGATGGCGCGCGGCAGTTCGACGCCGCCGATCGTACGCGGGCGGCTGATCGCCTCGGCCAGCGCGTCCAGGGCCTCGATGTTGGCGTGGCGCTTGCCGTCGTCGCGGAAGGCGGCGAAGGCGGCGCGCGCGCTGTCGAGCTGTTCGCTGCCCAGATAGGCGACCCCGGCCCCCAGCAGTCCGGCGGCCTCGGCCAGCACCGCGGCGGCGCCGTAGTTCTCTTCGCGGTTCACCACCGGGAACCAGGTGTCGAGGATGCGCCGTCCGGCCCCGGCGGCGGGCGTGGCGGTCGAGAGGTGGGCGAGTCCAAGGCCCCAGGCGGCGGGGCGGACATAGCCGGCGGTCCCTTCGATGCGGGCGACGCGGGCCTGGAAATCAGCGACGGTAGCGGTCATGGGTCGCGCAGCGTGAGCGCGCGCCCGCCTGGGCAAGAGGGGGTCGGATTCGGGGTCCAGGGCACAGCCCTGGCCGCAGCCGTAGGCGAGGATCGCGCGCCGAGGGGCGGTGGCGGCATACAATCGGCGTAGCCGATGCCGCCACGGTTTCAGAGCGGAGCGATGAAACCGAGCCGCGACAAAGCGTCGGGGGGCAGGCCCGCAGGGCCGCGGGGGCGAAAGCCCCTGAGCTAAACGCCCTACCCGCGCATGCTGACGATATTACGGTGCGCGTCGCCGGTCAGCGAGGTCAGCTTGGCGTGCTCGTTGGGCACCCCGCGCCAGCCTTCGGTCAGCGGACGGACCACGACCAGCAGCTTGCGCAGGCGCGCGCCGTCATGGCGCAGGCTGCTTTCGATCACTTCGTTGGTCAGGAAGGTATAGAGCGCGTCGAGCTGCTTGGCGATGTCGCCGCCGATCTCGTGGTTCAGCGTCGCCTGCAGTTCGAAGAGGATCTCGCGGGAGCGGTGGCAGTTCTTCGCCGCCATCTCGTAGTGGCGGTTGTCCATCGCCAGGGCCCCCTGCTCGAGGAAGCGTTCCAGCCCCTCGAACAGCTTGATCAGCAGATCGCGCGGGGAGAGGGTTTCGATCTCGCTGCGCCGGTAGGCGCTGTAGGCGATGGCTGCACCCATGGTATTCCCCTTGTCCGTGGTCAGCATCGGTGGGCCTTCGCCTCGGCTTGAGGATTAGTTCGACGACTTGTTCAGGCCGTTGACGAAGCCGGTCAGGGCGTTGCCCTGCGATTGAAACTGCGCGGTCAGCTTCTCCATCTCGGCGAACTGCGCCTGGTAGAGGGCCTTGCGCTTCTCCAGCCGGGCATCGTAGGCGGTGATGCGCTCGGTGTAGGCTTCGATGCTCTCCTTGAGTTGCGATTCCTTCAGTGCCATGCTGCCATCGATGCTGCGGGTCAGCGACTCCAGAGGCTCGCTGGCGGCGGATCCGACGGCCAGGAAGAGGTCGGCGACCTCTTCGCTATTCTCAGCAAATTTGGCATCGAAAGTCGTCGCATTCAGGGCCAGCTTGCCGTCGCTGCCTAGGGTGATGCCCAGGTCCTTCAGCGATGTGAATCCGGTCGGCTGACCTGCGACCGTGCCGGTCAGGGCGCGTTCGATGCGGTCGAGCTGGCGCGGAATCTCGTAGTCGTTGAACAGCGGGCCGGACTGCTTGGTGTTGAGGTCGAAGCGGTTGTTGGCGGTGAGATAGCTGAGAGCACCGTTGAATGCATCCACCATCTGCTGGGCCGCATTGCGGGCGATTGCCGGGTCCTTGGACACGGTCACAGCGATGTTGTCGCCCGGCGCCTTCAGGGTCAGGGTGACCCCGGGGATCACCTGGTCGACCGTGTTGCTGGCCGATTCGACCGGCAGACCGGTGACCGGGTCGCCGAGCATCAGCAGGGCGTTGCGTGCCGGGGTCACTTCGGTGAGCGAGGCGAGGTCGGGCAGCAGGGTTGCCAGCGCGCCGTCGCCCTGCGCCATGGCGATACCCTTCGCCGATCCGGTCGCGGTCGAGGTCAGCAGCAGGCGGAAGCCGACGCCGTCGTTGATCACGCTGGCGGTCACCCCGGCATTGGCCTCGTTGATCGCCGTGGCGACACCGTTCAGCGAATAGTCGGTCGGTGTGATGGTCGTAGCCGTAGTGGCTCCGGCCGCCTGAATGTAGATCGCCCCGGCCGAGCCCATCGAATCGGTGGCCGAGGTCTGCGGATCGCTGGCCACTTGGTGCGCGGCGGCGAGGTGTTTGACCGACACCGTGGTGCTGCCGGCCAGCGCGCTGCTGCCGCTGGTGGCGGTCAGTGCCGTCTCCTGCGACGAGGTGACGCTGCGGCCACGAAAGCTGTCGGGCAGCTTGACCGCATCGACCGCATCCTTCACTGCCAGCAACTTGGTGTTCATCGCCTGGACCGAGGCCAGGCGAGCCTGGGCGGTGGCACGCCGCGCTTCTGACAGCCGCGCCGGGGCGCGGTCGGCGTTGATCAACTGCTCGACCAGCGTCTTGGTGTCGATGCCGGTCGACAGGCCGCCGACGGACAGCAGCGAGGCCATGGCGTCAGGCCTTCTCGTCGACGAACACGCCGAGCAGGTCGTTCAGGCGCTCGCGTAGCTGCATGAACTCCTTGGAGGGGATCTCCTTGACCACCTCGCCGCTCTTGCGGTCAGAGATCGTCACGACCAGCTCCTTGAAGCGGTCGTTGAGCGCGAAGTCGAGTTGCCGCCCGGTGGCTGACTCGATCACCTTCTGCATGCGCTGGGAGGCCGCGCGCACATCATCAGCGCGCGGTTCGGTGGCGGCCAGGGCCGTCTCGCTGGCGCTGTTCTCCGCGCTGCGCGCCTGGCGCGTCTGGGCCTCGGAGTCGCGGTTCGACTGGAAGGGCCGGGAGACATCGGCGACCTGGGTGGCGACGGCGGCATCGATACGGGCCATGTGGGAATCCTCCTTGGAGAGGCCGGTAGAGACCCCTCCAGAGGCAGTATCGGTAGGGGCGACGGGGACTTGAGGGGAACCTGGGAGCGCGCGCCGCTGGCGGTAGGGGGGATGGGGCTTTTTCGTGGCACGGGCATCTTGCCCGTGGTTTTCCCATCGCAGCGCCCATGGGCGAGACGCCCATGCCACGCGAATCGCGAGCGCTATCCTTGTACTGCCCCGCAATTCGCTGCCGTACGCCGCTCCCAGGGCTTCCCCTGCACTCGTAATCCCTTCTC
>JFJP01047377.1_pt1 | contig 10837 bp, 5 predicted proteins | sample 431651 | NCBI WGS metagenome assembly JFJP01 (sample SAMN02602958, study PRJNA72255) | Microbial mat metagenome, whole genome shotgun sequencing project. | biome: fresh water; feature: sink hole; material: water; isolation source: purple microbial (photo- and chemosynthetic) mats found in...
TAGCTGGAAGGTACATAGCAGCTGAATCTAATTGCCCAACAATAAATTTGACACATTCTTCGTAAGTATTCCTTGATACTTCATAATTATCAGTTAATCCATAAGCTTTTGTAATAATGGGTACTCCTCCATATAAAGCAGTCAGGTACTCATAATTCCATGCCCGTAGAAAATAAGCTTCACCTTTGAGCCTGTCTAACATAGCTTTATCATCAGATTTAACTTTACCAATGTTAGCGAAGAAAATATTGCAATTCCTAATATTTGAATACAAAGGTTGCCAGCGGAAATGGAGAGTATGCGGCGTAGCCCAATCAACCTGCCATCCAAGAAGTCCATCAGATGTCATCAGGGACTTGTTGAAATTTAGCACATCCCAATCTGGTGTAAACAATGATTCATCAGAATAGTCTGATAATCTTTCAATAGAGAATGGAAAGCCCAAAGCATTCCTGTACATATTGTTAACAAACGTTTCAACTAGTGAAGGATCACTCCAAACTGCGTCTTCGGCAAATTTGTCGAGCGGTTTTTTATCCAGGAATTCATCTGGTTTCTGGCACGAAGCAAATCCTATTATTATTGCAGCAAATGCCAATATATTAAATAGTTTTCTCATAGTTCAAATTTTTAGAATGTTAATGAAATTCCACCGTTTAGTACTCTTGACAATGGGTATGAATTACCTGAACTAACTTCAGGGTCAATTATTTTACATTTGTCTAAAGTAAATAAGTTCAATGCACTAAAATATACCCTGAAACTTTCAATGCCAATCCTTTTGTTGATTTTAGCTGATAAATTATATCCCAATTCAAGGTTTTTGACACGCAAATAATCGGTATTTCTTTGCCAGAAAGTATTTCCCTGGCTTCTCCAATATTCATTGTCCCTGTCCCAAGCTCTTGGATAGGTAGTTGAAGGATTTTCTGGAGTCCAACGATTATCAGCATATTCCTTATAATAATTTCCTATACTGCCCGATTCCATTGTTAAATATTTTACCACTCCTGCAGCACCTTGTATCAACATAGCAAAGTCGAATTGTTTATAGGCCATAGTTATTGATAAACCACCGACAAACCTTGGTGTAGTCGTTAAGTAATTCATCTTCTTGTCTAAACCATCAATTTTGCCATCGCCGTTAACATCTTCGAATTTAACATCTCCAGGTTGAGCTCCTGCCCAATGGGGATATGCATCAATAGATCCCTGATCAGGGAAAACACCCAAAGCTTCATATAAAAGTGATGAACCATAAGGATAGCCGGTTGTTTTTTGGTATTCTGGAATACCTGGTGTTTCATCCCAATATTCAATTTTGTTTTTAGAGTAACTTCCATTTACAGATACCCCATATTTGAAATCGCCAGCATTGTTGTTGTATCCAATAGTAAATTCAAATCCTTTGTTCGACATTTCACCCAGGTTTTGGCGAGGTAATGTAATACCTGCTGATTGAGGAACAGAAGCATTTTTATAAATTAACATCTGGGAACGGTAATTATAGAAATAATCGAAAGTCAAACTAAGTTTACCATTCAGCATGGTTGCATCAAATCCACCGTTGGTTTGGGTTGCTACTTCCCAAGTAACTTCAGGATTGGGAACTTTTTCTTCGTATAATAGCTTATTATCTATACCTCCACCAAAAACATAAGATCTTCCTTGCCTGTAAGCATATGTTGTAAGATATTGATAATCATCAATCCTGTCATTACCTGTTTGTCCCCAAGAACCTCTTAATTTAAAATTGTTGATGAAAGAAATACTGTTTTTCCAGAAACCTTCTTCAGACACACGCCATCCTAATGAAACACCAGGGAAGAATCCAAAGCGGTTGCCTTCGCCAAACTTATTGGAACCATCATACCTCCAAACAAATTCAGCAAGGTATTTTTGTCCAAAATCATAATTAACACGTCCAAAATAACTCATCAATGCATATTGGCTTGCCGAACCAGTATTGCTCATATATTGATCGGTTGCACCAGCAAACAATTGGTCAATAGCTGTAGCGATATAGTTTTTACGGAAAGCTTCATAATTATCTTTTGTGCCATTCCTTCTTTCTGTACCAGCCATGATTTTAAGATTATGCATTCCTGAAATAGTGGTTTCATAGGTAGCATAGGCATTGATTGCCAGATTTTGTTCGTCCTTAGAGTATTGTGTAAGCTGAGGGGCTTCCAGGCCTCTTTTACCTTTAACTGTTGTATGTTCGGCATTACCATCCCATGTATAAAGATACCATGGAGTTTCCCATTTTTTGCGTGATTGAATATTTTTATCAATTGAACCATTTGCAGTTATAGATAAACCTTTCACCCAGGGGATTTTAATATTTAACCTTAAGTTTGTATTTAGAACATACCAGTGGTCTTTATCATAACCTGTGGCACTAGTGGAGGTTACAACTGGATTGTGACCATATTCAATATCCGGTCCTGGATCTCCATTTGGCCAATAACCTGCCATATTGGGTTTTCCACGAGTCAACATCCTGAAAGTATTGCCTTGGGAGACGGTAGGATAGTTCCTGTTTTCCTGTCTTCCTGACACATCAAGGCCAACACTGATACTTTTTGTAATATTGGCATCAATATTTGTCCTGAAGTCATATTGTTTATAGTTGGTACCGCTGTTTTTATAGACGCCATCCTGAAATTTAGTGCCCAATGACATGAAATACTTTATATTTTCGCTGCCTCCACTGATTGAAAGATTTGTATTGTTCTGAGCACTCCAGGGTTTAAAAACTTCGCCAAACCAATCGGTATTGGGATGTCCCCATGGGTCTGAACCATCGGCATATTTTTGCAGATCCTGTTCTGAATAATTTTGATAACGACCTCCGGTAGGAGTTTTGTAATACGAAATTTCATTAAGCATACTTGCATATTGCTGTGCATCTGCCATTTCGGGTACTCTAGTTGGTTGTTGCCATCCAAGGTTGCCGGTAAATGTAATTTTCGGCTTGCCGCTTTTTCCGCGTTTGGTAGTAACCAGAATTACACCATTGGCAGCTTGTGATCCGTAAATAGCTGCTGACGCATCTTTTAAAACGGTAATAGTCTCTACATCGTTCGCATTTAAACGATCCAAAGATCTGTTTGGGATACCGTCTACAACAACCAATGGGCGATTGTCTCCTATAGTATTTACACCACGAATAATAATATCGGCTCCGTCATAGCCTGGTTCTCCACTTGTAGTGGTAGCTGTAAGACCAGGCAATGTGCCAACAAGGCTGTTAGAAAGATTGGTAACAGGGGTTCGCAGGATATCTTCCCCTTTGGTTGAAACAACTGCACCAGTGCTTGTTACTTTTTTGGAAGTACCATAACCGGTAATTACCACTTCCTCGATTTTGGTTTCTTCTTCCATTGCAACATCAATAGTTGTTCTCCCTGCCAATGCAATGGTTTGGGTAGCGTATCCTATACCCGATACAATAATTGAAGCATTAGCATCAGGAGCATCAACAGAAAACTTACCGTCAACATCGGTAATCGCACCAGTTGAAGTTCCCCCTACTTGAACACTTAACCCTGGTATGGGCATCTTACTATTGTCAGTAACCACTCCGGTTACTTTCACCTGTGCCTCTGCATATTCAAAGCCTGCAAAGAGGAACAGTAGTAATACAAAAAAAGCTCTCGCTTTTGGCGAATTCTTAAATAGATTTTTTTTCATACTAAGTTTTTTATTAAGTTAGATTAAAAGCTTGTAATTTCATTTTCATTTTACGATTTTAGTGATTAGTTAAACTTAAAAAATTAATGAAATTACTTCTCAAAATTAAGATTATACTGCCTAAAGCAGGTAGCATTTTATTCATATTTTGTAGCTTTTTGGGTACATTATTTAATTTATTTTAAGTGTTAAAATCATCTTTTATCTTAATTATTAACAACTTAATGAAATTTTATTGTATTTTTAACAATAATTTTTTTATTAAGTTTATTGTATATTTAACAATTATTTTTTCACTAGGCTATATTCCAAATAATTATTCTGGAATTTAATGCCTGAATTTGATCGGAATGAATGAATTTATGAAATGTAAATATGTCCGTTTATTTATATTTATTTTGCTGTTTCATGCCATTGCTCTAGAACAGGTTTTTTCGCAGTTTCAGAAAATGAAATTCGAATACTTAACTGTTGATAACGGTTTATCCAACAACCGGGTGCAATGTCTTTTGCGCGATAGCACAGGTTTTTTATGGATTGGTACTTCAAATGGATTGAATAGATTTGATGGACAGAAAATTACTATCTATAAAAGCATTCAATCACAGCGGAATTCTTTATCAAATAGTCTGATTCAATGTATTTATGAAGATCGTGCGCACAATTTGTGGATAGGTACAAATGCTGGTATCAATCTGTATGATAGAAAAACAGAATCTTTTAAAAGATATTTTTCAGAAAGCAGGGACCGAACTGTAAATTATACTGAATTTAACCCGAGTAACAATATTTTTTCAATTAACGAGGATGAAGCAGGAAATATTTGGTGTTCGACCGAAAATGGATTAAAAAAGCTAAATCTGGATGAAGGAACTTTCAGCGAATATGATCTTCCCGTAAAAATTAATAATTATAATTCTTCAAAACCAATTAGATTTAGTAAAGACAAATCAAACAACTTTTGGCTAGGAACCCAGGATAGCAGACTTTGGCATTTTAATACCAAGACCTTGAAATTCGAGAGTTATAGTGATCCAATTTTCTTATCAACTATAAACTATAACAAGGTTACAGTTGTTGATAACAATGGATCGATTTGGATAGGGACACAGGGTAATGGTCTATACTCTTTTAATACAAATACCAAAGAATTCAAACATTATAAAACCAATGGGCGTGGTTTGGGAACGCATGGTAAATTAGTCAAAGATATGTGTTTGTATGATGACCATTATTTGTATATCTCGGTAGATCTTGGGGGCATTAACCGGTTTAACACACAAACCAAGACTTTTGAGTATTGCGTAATGAATGAAAGCTTAAATAGTGGCTTAAATAGCGATGCAATATGGACACTTTACAAAGACAAGGAGGATATTCTATATGTTGGAACTTCAGTTTCGGGATATTTAAATTTTTCGAAGATTCGTATGGGTTGATTTGGATAGGAACCGATGGTGGTGGGTTGAGTGTTTTTGATCCCCAAAAGAAAACTTTCAAAAACTACAAACACAATCCTGATGATCCTTATAGTTTAAGTGGCAATGCAGTAAATGCATTTGCTGAAGACAAGAACCACGATATATGGATTGGCGCTTGGGGTGCAGGGCTGAACAGGTTTGATAGGAATACAGGTCGATTTTACCATTATATGCCTGATAGTAATGATCCCCATGGAATATCTGATCCCAATGTATGGGATTTATTAGTGGATTCAACAGGAAATATTTGGATTAGCTATAATTATTTTGGAACAGATATATTTAATATCCAAAATGGGGTGATTAAAAAATACCGGAATAATGCTTCAAGCCCAAATTTGTTTTGCCCTTCAATGACAAACCGCTTTGTGCTTCAATGGAATGGTGAAATGGGTTTTGTGGCCCAAAATGGTTATTTTACACTTGATAGAATTACAAATAGAGTAAAGAAGTCCGATGTTTTTGGATCTGTTGAATTGAGCCACGTTTATTTGGATAAACAGAATAATCATTGGGTGGGAACTGCAAATAATGGAATATTATTATCAAAACCCGATGGACAAATTGTAAAGTATAATGAATCAAACGGATTTCCTTCCAATTCAATATGTGGTTTCCTTGAAGATAGTAAGGGAAATATTTGGATATTAACCTCTGTAGGCCTTACTGAATATATGGTTCAATCGAAAAAGTTCAGGCATTTCACTGCCTTGGATGGTTTGCAGGGTAACCAATTTATGCAATACGCTTATTTAAAAGCAAAAGATGGAACATTTTATATTGGAGGCTATAACGGATTTAATGCATTTCGTCCCGAGGATATCAAATTGAATTCTTTTGTTCCTAAAGTTTATATTGACGAATTTCAGATATTCAATGAACCTGTTACCATTAACTCGCCAAATTCACCATTGAAACAGACAATTTCTGAGACCAAAGAAATTATTCTTTCTTACAAGCAATCTGTTTTTTCGTTTGGATTTACAGCTATCAATTTTACCTATCCCGAAAAAGCCATTTATGCATACAAAATGGAGGGCTATGATACCAAATGGAACTACACCAATGCCAGCAGAAGATACACTACCTATACCAATCTTGATCCGGGAAAATACACTTTTATGGTAAAAGCTACCAATAATGATGGAATTTGGAATGAAAAGCCTACTGCAATCAATATCATTATTACCCCTCCATTTTGGCAAACTATATGGTTTCAATCTATTGTTATATTTTTAATTGTTGGTTCGGCTGTAAGCTTTTACAAGATTAGGATAGCACAATATAAAAATAAGAAGCGCTTGTTGGAGGATAAAGTAAAAGAGCGTACATCTGAGTTACAAATTGCAAATGCTAATTTAAAAGACAATCAGGAGGAAATTCTGAACCAAAACGATGCGATTCTTAAACAGCGTAATGTTTTGGAAATGAAAAATAAAGAACTCGAACATAAAAATCTGGAAATTATTGATATAACTGGTCAATTGCATGAGGCCGATCAGTTAAAATTACGGTTTTTTACAAATATTTCGCATGATTTAAGAACGCCGCTCACTCTAATTCTTGGTTCGCTTGAATCGGTTATTTCAGGAATTGAAAATAATAAAGGATTATCGGAACGCCTCAAAATTATCATGGGCAATGCCCAACGCCTTTACAGGCTGGTTAATCAGTTGCTCGATTTTCGTAAAATTGATACTGAAACTTTGAAACTACAACCAGAACTAAGTGATGTGATTATGTTTGTGCGCAATGTTTATGACGCATTTAGTCACAGTGCTGAGAATAAGAAGATAGAATACAAGTTGATCTCTAAACGTCATTTTTACAATATATGGTTCGATCCAGATAAACTAGATAAAATCCTCTATAATCTTCTGTCGAATGCATTTAAATTCACGCCCGATGGTGGAAAAATTACCCTGGAGATTGATTTTATTGAGAATAAGTTGCAAAAGAATAAGGTTTCAGAAGCAATAGTAATAAAAGTAACAGATTCTGGAATAGGAATCCACAAAAGCGATTTAAGCAAGATTTTTGACAGGTTTTATCAAGCCGAGCATTCTTATTCCCGTAAATATCAGGGCAGTGGAATTGGACTGGCTTTAGTCAAACACCTGGTTGAAATCCATCATGGAACAATATCTGTTGATAGCGAACCCGGAAAAGGATCTTGTTTTGAAGTTAGCCTTTCAATTGGCAATTCGCTGCAAGTGTCTAGCAACGATTCAATAGAAACTTCAATAATTAGTCCTTCGATAAGCATAAGAATTCCGAAAACTAAAGATGTTGTTGAGTTTGGAAATGATGCAATTACCGAAGCCACTATTCTGGTAGTTGAAGACAATGACGACTTACGTCGTTTTATAAGAGATGAAATTTCAACAAAATTCAGAGTAATTGAAGCCCGAAATGGAAAGCAAGGAATTGATATGGCTACCACTGAAATACCAGATTTGGTTATAAGTGATGTAATGATGCCATTGATGGATGGTTTTGAAATGTGTGTAAAACTAAAATTTGAATGGACTACCAGCCATATTCCTATCATTATCCTAACTGCCAAGGCTGATGAAGAAAGTTTATATTATGGACTTGAAATTGGTGCTGATGCATATATGAGTAAGCCTTTCTTAATGAGGCATTTAATAATCCAGATAGAAAACCTTTTGGCCAATCGCAGAAAACTAATTGACAAATTCAACCCAAGGCCAATTGCCGAGTTTGATAAACTTGTCATTAATTCCCTGGACAAGGAATTTATAACGAAAATTTATGAAATGATTGAGCATCACTTAGCAGATAATAATTTTGGAGTTGAAGCACTTGCAGAAGAGATGAATATGAGCAGATCGCAATTGTACAAGAAAATATTCTCTATTTTAAATATGCCGCCGGGGGAGTTAATTAGGGACATTAGATTAAAAAAAGCTTCATCGTTATTATGCGAACAAAAACTTGCAGTATCTGATGTTGCTTTGATGGTTGGATTTGCTGATCGGCCTCAATTTAGCCGAAGTTTTACTAATTTGTACGGCATTAGTCCAAAGCAATTTCAATTGCAATGCTCCGAAAAGAATTCAGGGTTATTTATTGACGAGAAGGATTCTGAATAAAAATAAAATATTCAAACTTAAATTAATGGAAATATATTTTTTTGGCAAAATTCAGTACCTCAAAGTTAAATCTATCCCTATAAAGCCATTCCTTGCATTTTGATTCCCATTGGCTGCGCCAAGCTGAACTAGAATATTCTTCGCTGTTGGATTGAAATAAAGGTGATATGGTTTTTGCCTTATATGCTTCCTCTTCCAATTGGGTTTCAATGATACCCACTAAAGGCAAAATTTCACTCTCATAGTACTCTAAAGAATTTTTTAAATCAGCCTGACAACCTGATTTTATAAAATTTTCAACACAAATATTTGAGTGATTATTCATATTATCCATATTATGCACACTTTCTAAGCGCATCGAAACAGTCTCTTTTTCTTCAAACATAAATTTCATTTTAACAGCCCGGGCGCAATTTAAAATTTAATATTTTATCTTACAAACAATTGTTAAAAAAACTTAAATTTATTGGTCAAAATTAATATAAACATCTTAAATACAGCGCTTAAATTATTGTTTAATTATGAAACAATAAAGTTTTAATTTAATATTTTAGTACAATTTCTTACTACTTAAAAGCTCCTAAAAGTATCCCGCCCAATAAAAGCTTAAGGAGCAACATTAATTTTTGCATTAGTTTAATTTCCCTTAAATGGATACACCTATCTTTAAGTGATTGATAGTCTATGGATGACCATTATCTACTTGGTTTTATAATTATCGATAAATCAATGAGACACCCCTTGAATTGCGGATTTAAGGAATTCTAAAACCTTTAAAAACTTTTAACAGCTGGCCATCAAAAATATTATTACTTTTGCAACTTGTAATTGCTAAATTTAATAATTAATACAATGGAAAAGCATAAATTTATACTCATTATACTTGATGGATGGGGAATAGGTGATGGTTCAAAATCAGATGTAATTGCCAGCGTTGGCGCTCCATATATCGAAAGCCTTAAAAAAATCTATCCAAATTCGCAACTTTTAACTTCTGGCGAAGATGTTGGCCTACCAGAAGGGCAAATGGGAAATTCAGAAGTAGGACACATGAATATTGGCGCTGGCCGCATTGTTTATCAGGATTTAGTTAAAATAAACAAAGCTATCCGTGAAAATACCATCTCAAAAAATCAAACACTTGTTGATGCTTTCAATTATGCAAAAGATAATAGCAAAGCAGTACATTTTATTGGCTTGATATCTGATGGAGGGGTTCATTCACTAGATACACATCTATATAAACTTTGTGATTTGACCAAAGATTATGGGTTAAGCAAAGTCTATATCCATGCAATTACTGATGGAAGGGATACAGATCCCCGGAGTGGACTTGGGTTTATGGAAAACCTTCAAAATCATTTGAGTAAATCTAATGGAGAAATAGTCAGCCTTATTGGCCGATATTATACTATGGATAGAGACAAACGCTGGGACAGAGTTAAAGAAGGCTATGATTTAATGGTAAATGCCAAAGGAAATACCTTTACTGATGTTTTAAAAGCAATGAAACAATCATATGAAGATGGTGTAACCGACGAATTTATTAAAGCCAGCATAAAAGTTGATTCTTCAGGTAAACCAATTGCAACTATCCAGGAAGGCGATGTGGTTATTTGTTTTAATTACCGGACAGACAGGCTTAGGGAAATTATCACAGTCCTTACCCAGCAGGATATGCCGGAGCAACACATGAAAACCCTTAATTTACATTATCTTACCATGACTCGCTATGATGAGCGCTTCAAAAACATTCATGTTATTTACGATAAAGATAATGTTCAAAATACTTTAGGTGAAGTAGTATCAAAATTGGGGTTAAAACAATTGCGGATTGCTGAAACCGAAAAATTCGCTCATGTCACCTTTTTTATGTCAGGCGGACAAGATGCTGAATTTGAAGGCGAAAGCAGAATTTTGGTCCAATCGCCTAAAGTGGCAACCTATGATTTGCAGCCCGAGATGAGTGCACCAGAAGTGGCTGCCTTATTGGTTGAAGAATTGAAAAAACAAAAACAGGATTTAGTAATTCTTAATTTTGCCAATGGAGATATGGTTGGACACACCGGTATTTACGAAGCCATTTCGAAAGCGGTTAAAACTGTTGATAATTGTGTGAAACAAGTGGTTGAGACAGCTATTGCAAATAACTATGATGCTATGATCATCGCAGATCACGGAAATGCAGATTATGCTGTAAACCCTGATGGAAGTCCAAATACTGCACATTCTTTAAACCCAGTTCCAAATATTTTTATAAGTAAAAGATTTAAAAATCTTCAACCAGGCATTTTAGCAGATGTTGCCCCAACCATTTTAAAGGCAATGGGTGTTGAAATTCCAGTTGAAATGACAGGTAAAGTCTTGATATCGTAGATTTTATTTAATTATCTCCTCAAATCAGCCGGTCTATCTATAAATAAATGATAATCACGGGGTGACTAATTTTAATCTGTTTTTATAAATGTCATTAAATCAATGAGTCACCCCGTGACTTTAGTATTTAAGGTACCTTTAGATTAAAAAGTTAATTCTAATTCAGAT
>JFJP01040673.1_pt1 | contig 10836 bp, 13 predicted proteins | sample 431651 | NCBI WGS metagenome assembly JFJP01 (sample SAMN02602958, study PRJNA72255) | Microbial mat metagenome, whole genome shotgun sequencing project. | biome: fresh water; feature: sink hole; material: water; isolation source: purple microbial (photo- and chemosynthetic) mats found in...
CCTCCTGTTGCTGTGTTATTCGCTACTGCAAGAGTGAAAGCACCTGTACCCTTTGGAACAATAGCAACATCAACATTCGCAGCTGCATTTGTAGCTGTCATAGAGACAACTGGAACTGTAGCATTTGGGGCTGCGGTGTTTACTCACTCTGTGAAGTTAGTAAGTCAGGCTCATCCTGATGGTGCTGCATATGTACCATCAGCTCGTAAGAAGTTTGTAGTACCTCCTGCTGTTGTAAGAGTTACTCAATTTACTGATTTATTAGTGAGGGATTGAGTTTTATTGGTTGTAACTATATTACTTCCTGAATCAGTAGCACTATATGCTCAGAATTGTACAAATCTCCAACTTGCATTAGTTGCACCACTTGGAGTGAATCAATAAAATTCAGCCCTCTCTCCAGATTGTAGTGTTGTTACTGTTGTTCATCCACTAGCATTTACTGTTACAACTCAAGTAGAATCATTCTGCACATATAATCACCTTTCTGGATATACTGTATCTAATGTTGGTAATACTATTGTATGTCATAATGTACCTGATACTATTGCAGATGAATATACTCACCAAGTAGGTGTAGTAGACCCACCTGTCGATGGAACTCATAATCTAACAACATTAACTGTTCATCAAGTATGTTTATATATGTATGGTGATGTTATGACTTTATTTGTAAGTGTCTCACTTCCTGCGAGTGTAGCAAGTGTTCCTGTAAGTCAAGGAAGTGTTATGACTGCTGTTCCTGCTACTGCTGGTGCATCTATTATAGCACTACCTGATGTAGTACCTGCTATCTTTAGTTTACCAACATTACCTGCTGTACCAAATGTTTTAACTCCTGTTATAGTGTCATTTGTATCCAGAAAATCAATATCCCCATCAGTCACTGCTGTATTAAGTTGTGCCTTTGTTGTAGTTACTGTATTTGTTCCAAGTGATATAGACTTATTTGTAAGTGCATCTGAACTCGTAAGAGTAGGAACTACTACACTACCTGATTTTATTCTACCTGTACCTTTTGGGTTTATGTTTATGTCTATATTTGTATCTCAACCTGTAGCTGCTAGTATTGGTCAGGTAGTTGTTGCTGCATTAGAGATTGTAAACTCGTTTACTGCTGATGCAACATCTGTTAGTGGGAATTTAATAAGCTCATTTGTTCAATTATCATATATTCCTCTCACAGTAGAGCCAAACATTCTTAATCATCCGTTTGTTTGTATGGATTGTGCTGTTGAATTATTTCAAGTAATAATCCCTCAGGCTGTCATACTGTTAGAAGGATTTACATTTGTAGCTGTTAGTACAAATACTCAACCAATACTTCAACTATCATCAATTGTAACCGCACTATTCTGGATTAGCTTTCAGGTAGTTGCATTAAATCTAGCTACTGCATTATCTGTCGCACTTGCAGGTCATACTACATCACCACTACCACTTGGAGTAGAGGCTATTGTTATAATTCCATCTGCACCTGTACCAGTAGTTGTAAGAGTTATATTTGTACCTTCTACTAATTTAATACTTCCTCCTGTTGCAGAGAGTGTAGCTGTATGTGAAGTAGCATCACTTGTATTTGTAATTGTTTGATTTCCTGAGTTTGTACCACTTGTATTTCCTATTACTACAAGCTGTGCATCATTTACATAGTTCTTATTAGTAGAAGCGGCAATATCTGCTGTAGTTGCATCTGTTCCAGAGGTAACAAGTCACTTTGCATCATATGTTATTTTTGTTTTAGTAGCACCAGTTATAGCTACATTACTAACTACTTTTGTATTATCTGATATAGTTATATTTGCTGTTCAATCAAACGCCACTCAGTTGATATTTCTAGGAGTTTTTAGTTTAGGCGCAGAGACTATAGTAACAGCAGGAGTTGTAGTAGGATTTGTTATTGTAGCATCAGCCGTAGCAGAAGATACATTAGTTACAGTTCAAATATATCAACCTAATGTATCTATCCTCTCATTAAGAGTAGTTGTAGAATCATAAGCAATCCCATCTCAGGTAAGAGCTCACGCCGTGGATGGATTACGGACAAGTGTTTCTTTAGTTATTCTAGCAAAACCATTGTCTACTATTGCAGTCATAGGAAAGTATTTATTAAATATTATTTTCTTTTATATATAGGTTTAACTGATGCCATTGAACTGGAGTAAGGAATGTCATTGCCTTATCATAGCTTACATCCTTAAAATCACCCATTGACATAATTCAATTTGCTAGCAAAGTAGCAATTGTCTTTTCTCATATTCATTTAATTCATTGTAGTCAAGAGAGTTTAACCCTTGATGCCACATCACTTGCATTTACTTGTGCCTTATACTTCTGTACTTCAAGTTGATTCCTCAGTATGCTCTGTTGGAGTGGAGCTGGGTAATTGAATGGTTCTTTGTTCTGTACGTTCTCAGGTAGTACTGTCATATGCTATAATTGTTTTAATATTAAGTTTATTACTAAGTTCTATTATTCGTTGTTCCATTTCTTCTTTATTCATACTAAGAAGTGGATTATTTGTATTATCTACGTCTAGCTTAATAGCTGGGTTGAACTCGGCGGAAGTCTTTTCTAGGTAACGTAGACTAATGTTAATCTTATCCATAGGACGTAGTTTAACTCATCAACTAATACCCTCCATTACATTATCAAGAGCACTTTGCTCCATCATTGTATGAAGCATCTCCTTTCTCGCCCTAACCATTCCTTCTACGTAGTCTCCAATCTTTTTATCTTCGTGTCGCCAGTTACGAAATGTAACAGCCGTCACTCATTCTTCTTCACAAGCTTGTAAGAGTGTCATTCATTTAACGTACCTCTTTCAGTTCCACACAGGAGCTACCTTCATCATTATAGATTCGATTATAGCTAGCCTTGGTCTTACATCTTTGTTTAGTTCTGTTCTACGTGCATTTGGTCGTAGTCATTTTGGTTTAGGTGCCATAATATTAATTCAAAAATAATAATTATAATATAACCTACCCTTGTAGGATAGGTTACAATTAGAACGATTAAGCTCAAGCGTACCCCATCACGGACTCACTATTGTAATGGTCGACACCAAAGTGAGTAGTAATCTTTGTAAAGAAACTATCAGTTTCGTCATCTTGCCACATTTTGATTTCGTTATCCCAAAGACGGAATAGACGGAATGCCTTGTATGTAAGTGCGTATTCTTTGTTAAGAAGGAACCACATAGCATCAGCATTTGCTCCACCAATCTTAGTAACTCCATCTGATGAAATTTCACCAAGCATATCAAGAACTGTGAGGCGAACCTTACTTCCTTGAAATGAGAAGACATTAAGAAGAGCAGCGTTTGTACCAGTACCTGCATAGATACCAGCTTGGTCGTTATTCGAGTTGAGAATCTTACGTGCAGCTGTTTCAAGAGCACGAGGAACTACTAGGTCAAATACATCAGGTGTCTTAACACGATATCCGTTTGGAGTTTTAACTTGAGTCTTATACAACTGGATAGTTGATTCAAGCGTAACTGCAGTAAGAGCACCAGTAGCAATATTTGTATATGTACCACCTGTTTTCTTAATTACGTGAGATGCAGAGAAGAGAGCTACACCATCTGGAGATGGAGACCCAGGTCCGTAAGCCGAAGTAATAGAGAATCCATTAGCATAAAGCTTAGCAATCTGCTCGTTCATAGTGAGCTGAGAACCTTGTACGAGACGAATAACAGACTCTTTAAAGTTGTTAAGTTCAGTCTGTACGGAAGAATCTGCACCAACCATCTGAGCACCTTTCTTAATCCATTCAAAGAATACCTTAGTACATTTGTGCTTGAGTCCGTAAGACTGCATAGCATATGACTTAGTATAACCTTGAAGAAGAGAGAGAAGAGGAACAATTCCATCTTCATCAATAGGCTGGAGAGGCTCTGGACCCACCATTGCAGTGATTTGTCCATTAGGTGTAAGTGCATTACCCATAACTACACCATAGAGAGCAGCTTGGTCAGCAAGACCAACTTGAGCTTCTGTCTGGTTAGCAATTTCTTGGATAATTGGATTCAGAATCGCAGAACCTTCTGCAAAATTGGCACCAGTTTGAAAATTAATGTTAGACATAATTTATTTTTATATTAGGAATTAAATTTATATTATACAAATGAGAATACTCCAGATGTACTTTTAAGAACTTTCTCAAGACGAACTTGACGAAGAAGTACAGGGTCTGTAGCAGCACCAGCATCAGATGTATTAACTACCATACCTGTTTCAGATACGAGAGCAGTAGCAACATCAACGAGATGAGTACCAGTTACGAGGTCGTAGTATTTACCTACGTCTGCATTTGTAACTGATGCAGATGTAACCATTTCAGCAAGAGAGTCATTAGGCTCTACACGTGTGTAGCTAAGAGTATCAAGAGCTACTGTTTGATTATCAGATGCAAAGGTTTTTGCTCCATTTGCAATACCAACAATACGTTTTCCTGCAGTTGATTTAACTGCAAATCCAGAAGTTACACTTACAGCATCGCCATTAGCGAATGATGCAGAATTTGTACCAATCTTTGTATAAGACTGTTCTGGATTAAATAGACGAATTTTTGCCATATTTATTTTTTATATTAAAGAATTAAACTAAACCGAGGAGTTTTCTTCCTGCGGCGATTTGTATTTGTATTTCAGATTCTTTCTGCGACAGTTGTGCCATTGTGCCATTTCCTCAAGTTGTGGAGGTTCAGACGGCTATTTGTTTATAGACACTATTTGTATTTGGTAATGAGCCAAAAGCAATTGCAGAAGCTCTGCGAATGCGTTCCTTAACTGGAAGTTCGTTAGAGATATATTTAAGTTCATCTCGTAATTTAGCTTCATCAGCTGCGGAGGCAATTACGTTTTTGTTTTGTGCGACATACGCTTCAATTGCGGAATCAAGTTCACTTGTTTCGCTCTTAAATTTAAGTAGTCTCACCTCTCGTTCTAGCTTAGTGGTTTTGTCGAGGTTTTCGTCTTCTTGCGATTCATAGAAGTTCTCACCAACTACTGCTATCATTTGATTGTAGGTATCAAATCAATATACTTGCTTTGCAACGGCATTCTGTATACGATTGTCCTTGATTGTCGCTAGTGCTTTTGGATTAGCTTGTACTAGTTGTGTAGCTAAGTCAATTGCATCTTGTCGACTGCGGGTATAGTCACCTTCTAGGTTCTTATGTTGTTCTAGTGGGACGTGGGTAAGAGTTTGTACGTCTGGCGTATTCTCAATAATTGGCTGAGTTCCTCCTTCGAGGATTATTCAATCTGACATATAGTTATTTTGTTAAGTGATTTTTGTAAGTGAGATACGATAATCTCCACGTAAGTGCGGATTTAACTCATCGTATATACTCTGCGGAAACATCTCAGCCTATCATATCGTCCGAAAGGTTTCTAAGGATAAGTGAGTTTATCTCCTTCTCATATTGTGTATTATAAGAAAGGATTATTTGTTTATGAGTAGTAGAGAGCTCGGCTGTTCTAATTGAACGCCGAACTCGTCTAAACTCTTGAAAGTCTTCTAGTAACTTAATAAATTTATTTATCATAGTCGTTTTATTTGTTAGGAGAAGAACCTAGTAATATCGGTGCACCACTCCGCTGAGCGGCGGGTATACCTCAATCCATAGGTTGTTCAGGAGCTTGTGAGCTACTGCCAACCCCAGCTTCCTTCATTATCTGTTCTGGTGTCTTAGCATCATTTGTTCTACCCATTATCTTATCTATGTCTATTACCTCATCTATTACTCATCTACCTGCCTCTACAATAGTTCTAGGGTCAAACTCAGGTTTACCTTCTGCATCTCTCATATTAAGTAATAGTTGAGCTGATTCAAGGTACTTCTGCTTCTTCTCGCTAGATGTATCGCCGTAAAGACTATCTACAATAGGAATAAGTGAAATCTTACCTTTGAAGTATTCTGGCTTCATAGTAAATAGTCAATAACCATTCTGTATGTATTCTATTTCTCAAGTATCTGATACCTCAAGTCACTTCACAGGAAGCTTCTCGTGCTTGTCAGCATACCAGAACTCTATGTTAGCAGAACGTAGTCTAGCTAATCTTTCATAGAATGTATAAGCATTAACTTTTATGTTATGGTTTATACGTTTCTTAGCAGCTGCTATTCGTCACTCTGTTCTAGATGCTGTTTCATTTGGACCGAATAGTTGAGATTTAAAGTCAACTCAAGTCTCTACTACTATATCATTCTCTGCATTTTGTTCTAGCTGGATTAGAGAGTTAAGGTTAACATTTGGTGCGAAGAATCCAAAGCTATCCTTTTCTACTCGTGCTACTTGGCGTGTACCAAGCTTCATTATTGTCTCATCATAGTCACTATCTGGGTCAACTGTAATTATTCAACCTTGTGCTTTGACTCATTCAATATGAAGAGAACGTATGTCGTCTTTTAATTGACGACTCTTATCTGTAATGTCTAATTCACCTACTCAGTAGATATCGTCATCTATTACGTGGTCTGTATATACAACAATTGGTATTTCCTTATGTGGATAAGGAATTGGTTGAATATTACTTTGGTCAATGTTTTCTGGGTTTCAATCAAGTGGATTAATCCATTTGTTGTTAGCTAGAATAACCTCTTCATCACGATACTTATTGTAACTTTTAATTACACTAACTATCTTAGAGTTCTCTATGGTATTATCTGCCCTAGCTGTCGAAAGTCAATTTCAATTAATTGATAATGACGATGTTCATTGTCCTATATAGTAATATTTACCTTTAGGAATCTCTGCATCAGTTACGTGGGAGAATCTTGGATTATTACCAAACGTAAGTAGAAACTCATCTCTATCCCAATAACTTATAAGTATAGCCTCAGTTGTATCTTCGATATTACTACCATTAAGATATATTTGAGCCCAAGGGATATGAGTAAGCTTGCAACCTTCATATTCTACTATTTCTTTTTCTGTATATTTGAATTCATCATTTGCTTGTCGTTCTGGAACCTTAACAGTTCTCTTCTTACGCATAATGCTTTCTTCTCAGAATCCTACTCAATATTTTAACGCATCTTGTAGAATCTTTACTATTTCAATATCAGTACGGCTTGTAGCCCATACATACTGCCAATGGAGCTCACGAACTCTCTTATACTTCTTTGCTTCATCATCTAATGCCACGAAGTCATACTTAGGAGTATTCGTAAGTATATCTGCAGCCTTAGAGTTAATAAGAGCAAATCAAGTATTCATCTTGTAGTTTGTATATCAATCTTCTGTCTTTTGTGGCACATCTCTCTGTGCATATTCATTTCTATACCTCCAATACTTTAGTAGTCTATGGGATTTTAATGAATGAAGACGTGTTAATGTTTCGGTTGTTCTTTTAACAATAGGATTTAAGATTTCTTGAATCTCGGCTTCCTTCTTTTTTTTGTCATCAAGACTTATAGTTAGTACCTCACTCATAAGTATTTATATTATTTTACGGCGGCTATTATATTCAACTCACCCACCTTTGTCAAGTATCGCTTAGCTAAAGCAAGCGTAGACCATTCTCACTACCATATTCTTTTTCAAAGTCTCGTATAAACACAGACTTCTTATTGACTCAGTTGTTCTTTTTAATCATAAAGATAATATAACGAAGTGCATCTAGCAAATCGTCATTTTCTTTATTAACCTCTCAATCTCTCTTACTTCAATCCTTGTAGTAATGGGTTTCTAGTTCTCTGATGAGTTTTCCACATCTATCGCTTATAAGTAACTTGTTATTATGGAAGAGGTTGTTTATCAACATAATTCAGGCTCGTCTGTTACTCATATCATTTGCACCCTTAGAATATTTATCAGCTGTAACTGTATTAATACCCATACGCTTAAATTCTAACCCTTCTCGTGCAGACGCCGAGTCTCTAACAAAATATTCATAATCATATCATATAGAACGGCGATTAATCTCTGTAACCATATCAGAAAGAGGATAGTTTGTCTCCTCAAACTCATCAAATACGTATAGGTTATCGTCAGCATCTTGAGCTAACCAAACTATCGCCGTTGGATGGGTAGTACCAAAGTCTATTGCTCTATAGTACTTTGTCTCATTACCTAGTAGCCTAGGATTAAAATGAGGGACAACACATCTACTTCTCATAAACTCATTATATACCAATCAAGTAGGATTCTCAAAGCTTCATTCAACACGTAGTCTATATTCCTCCTCAGTAAGACCCTTAGTAACTGTCTTATCTGTATGAGGGTTGTCTAGAGATGAGACTTTATATACCTTACTCTTATTTCTAACCTCTTCACTTGTCTGTTCAAAGAAGAATTGATACACAGGTGTAAGCCCCGACAACGGCGTCATTGTAATCAAAGTCTCACAATCAGCTCATCGAGTTCGCATACGTAACTCAGTCCACACATCGTAGTTTGTTGGCTCCTCATCCATCCATAGGAAGTCTGGAGTGTCTCATTGCACATTCTCTCTTCCTTGGTCATAGGTAACAATATTTATCTTACATCAGTTTGTAAGTATAATACCTTTAAGAATTTGGTTATCTCTATTCTCCTTTTGTACCATATCAGGAGGTATACGAGTTGGACTACCATTACCTAGTAGGTACTTATCAATAGTCGTCTTAACGTTATTACCCGATTTGGTTGCAATCCATATATTCTTCTTACTTCCTATAAAGGGTAACCCATACTTAGTAGTCGAATGTCCAAGTGCCAATAAAACGCATATATAGGCACCTAGGAACGTCTTTCACGCACCATTACCACCATAGTATAGCAAGTACCTCAAACGTTCGTATATAGGTGTTTGTAATCGGTTTTTGAAGTCGTTGAATAATTCCGCTTGTTTAAGAATAGGTGGCTTACTTCCTTTTCAATTAACTATATCTACATCTAGTATAGCATAACTCTTATTCCTCTCCTCTAGTTGTATTAATAATTGTTTTAATTCCAACTCCTCCTTTTCATATTGAGAGTTTTTATTTAAATCTTTTTCTTCCACTTCCATATGTTTATAATTTATTTGAAAGTATTATACTCATCTCACCCATCTTTGTCAAATGCATGAGCTAGTATTGGCTTAGGTAAGCAATAGTTGACAAAGGTGAGTGGGATGAATATAATGGGTGGGTAAGATAAAATAAAGTTTATAAGAACATTTAACCTATCACATAGATAGTAGTTCGCCAAGTTACCACACTAACTGAGATGTGGAGGGGACTCCAAAAGAGCCCAACGTAATAGAACGTTCCTACCTTGTCCTGAAGGGGTAGATAAGCTATAGCAACAGGAGTATCGAAACACGTCAGTGAGAAGTAGTGGTGTTTCCAAGGATTAACTATCAGCTAGGATAAAAGATTGCTATATAGAATGTAATGCAACCTAGACGTTAATTGATATGAGGTAAATGCCTCAGGGGTCTACTAGCTCTTCCAACTAAATGTTGGAAGCCCAAGTCCTAACTGGATAATCTAAATGATTGTATCGTTAGTAGTTGGTCTTCTTTCTATATTGGGGGTAGGGGGTTTCGTGCTTATACCCAGTCCTACTACCTATACAATTCGGCGAACTTGTAAGCCTAACCTAAGTATACCTTTAACCTAAACATTACATAATATGTTTCACTACGTTCAACTATTTTATTTCATTAACATTACATAATATGAATATAACCGAATTAAAAATATGAGATAAATTATCATTAATGGGATATGCAAGTCATCCTATGTATACATATACCATCCTATCATTAGAAAGAATTTTTGATAAATATATTTTATGTGAAAAATCCCATTGATTAGGAACAATTGCTATTAGTATAGATTCAATAAAATCAATTATATAACCTTACCTATTAAATAAAATGACTATAACTATTACAGATTGTCCTTTTTGCGGAGCAACTGAGTTACAAGCTTGTACTTGCTTCTCAGATACTAAATCAAGTGGAAAGATTAAACCAGAATGCGAATGATGCAGCGGCTAATCGCCTTGCACATTCAAACGCTAAATCTACGATTTACCGCATATGATTAATATAAAACAAATATGACAGACTCAGATAAAAACAAACGCATCTATGAGTGCTTAAAAGAGATATATATCCTTACGCACATTGTTGAATGACTCGGCGAACGCAGTGAGCCTTCTAACGAAGAGCCTTCCATAGAACCTTCCATAACCTTTGACCCTCTAGGTGTCAATACTCTAGAAGAGTTCAGCTATAGCCCTAGCCTATTCAATCCACGAAATAAAGAAGAGGTTACATTACCTTAATACTTAAACCCTACTAATCTAGGGTTTTTTTATATCTTGTAAATATACACCTACTATATACTAGGCTTGGGTTACTAGGTTATTTTATTGTTTTTACTTTTTTTATGCTAGGGTTCACCCCTACCCTCAGCCTATACCCTACCCTACCCTCGCCCTACCCCTATATGCCCCCCTTGGTTTGTCGCAATATGGGTTTACATACAAAACATACACCTTTGCATACAAAAATACAATACCTGTGACTATGCAAAAAATATTCTACTTTGGTATATATATACCCTAGTTTTTGGCTTTGCATAGGGTGAATGTGCTAGGGGTGTACCCTTTTTACAACCAACCAACCAAACAAAAACTATACAATTATATTCTAGCACTAGAATACTCTAGGCGCTAATCATACTACTTTATAAAATAAATTAATTATACTTTCCTATTATCTTCGCTTTCATACTCTATTTATATCCTATATTGTACACTAATTTTATACAATAATATTATAATCGTATATTATAACCTATATAATCCTTTTGTCTAATAGCTTGGTAGACTTGACTGGATATACTCTA
>JFJP01045385.1_pt1 | contig 10836 bp, 13 predicted proteins | sample 431651 | NCBI WGS metagenome assembly JFJP01 (sample SAMN02602958, study PRJNA72255) | Microbial mat metagenome, whole genome shotgun sequencing project. | biome: fresh water; feature: sink hole; material: water; isolation source: purple microbial (photo- and chemosynthetic) mats found in...
GTGATGGAAACTGGATTAATGCCGGCTATTTTATTTGTCAGCCCGAAGTATTCGATTACATTACAGGTGGCGACAGTACTTTTTTTGAACGTGAGCCGCTCGAAAACATTGCCAAAGAAGGTAAAATGGGTGCTTTTAAACACCGCGGATTCTGGAAACCCATGGATACCATGCGCGATAATACGGAACTGAACGAGATGTGGGATAAAGGCGAGGCGCCGTGGAAAGTGTGGTGAGAAGATGCGAATTTTACGAATTAAGACGAATTGAACGAATTTACAATTTACTCATTTACTATTTACAATTTAAATGCAATCATTATTCAGTTTTTATAAAGGTAAAAAAGTACTAATTACAGGTCATACAGGCTTTAAGGGCTCTTGGTTGGCTATTTGGCTTCAATCTATGGGTGCGGAAGTGGTAGGCTTGGCGCTCGATCCTTTTAGCCCGAACGATAATTATGTGCTTTCGGGTATAGGTGCTAAACTGAAAGCGGACATTCGTGGCGATATTCGCGATGGTCAATTGCTCAAAGATATTTTTGCGATTTATAAACCCGAAATTGTATTTCATCTGGCTGCTCAACCGCTTGTTCGTTTGTCGTACGACATACCTGTGGAAACATATCAGGTAAATGTAATGGGCACTATTCATGTGCTCGAAGCTATACGTGCTACTCCCAGTGTAAAAGTGGGTGTAATGATAACAACTGATAAATGCTACGAAAACAGGGAACAAATATGGGGCTACCGCGAAAATGAAGCTATGGGTGGTTACGACCCCTATTCCTCATCGAAGGGTGCAGCCGAAATTGCCATTGCTTCGTGGCGACGATCTTTTTTCAACCCGGAGCAATATGCCACTCATGGCAAATCAATTGCGAGCGTACGTGCCGGCAACGTAATTGGTGGTGGCGACTGGGCGTTGGACCGCATTATTCCCGATTGCATACGAGCGCTCGAAGCCGACAAAACCATCGATATTCGTAGTCCTAAAGCTATCCGCCCTTGGGAACATGTACTCGAGCCGCTGGGCGGTTATTTGCTATTGGCTCAGAAAATGTGGAACGAACCTACTAACTACTGCGAAGGATGGAATTTTGGACCCAAACCCGATTCTATTGCCACCGTGTGGGATGTGGCTACATTGGTAGTGGAAAATTATTACACTGCCCCCCGCTCTAAAGGGAGCCAAGAGCCCCCCGCCCTAAAGGGAGCTAAGATAAAAGATACTAATCATTTATCATTAATCACTCAACACTACTTAAAAGATTTATCTGTTCCCCTTCAGGGGTCAGGGGTCTTGCACGAGGCCCAACTACTTATGCTCGACATTTCGAAAGCAAAGTATAAATTAGGCTGGCAACCACGCTTAAATATTAATCAGACAGTGGAATTAACGGTTGATTGGTACAAACGCTACAACACGGAGGATGTGTATAGCGTTTGTTTAGAGCATATTGAAAAATTTTCTTCCGATTTATAAAATGATTTTTGATATCTTTGTAATTTAGAAAAGACGACAGACGACAGACAACTGACGACGGACAAATGATTAGTGATTAGTGATTAGTGATAAAAATTGTCTCCGCAGGTTGTCGGACAGGCAGGTTTACCCGATAAATTTGAAATGACTTTTGGAAAAGTAGCGAAATGGCAATTGTTGCTACGTGCATGAAAAATTTGTATATTTGCTGAAAATTTTTAATTAAGATGTGGACGGAAGATATTATACAGATGGTTTGGAATAAAGCTACAAAAGTAGAGGGTTATAACGAAGCTAAATACCGTAAGGATGCTTGTGGTGCATGGATAGCCAGAGATAAATTCGCACAAATTCATAATTATGGGTGGGAAGTGGATCATATCTATCCACAAAACAAAGGTGGAGATGATAATACGCTAAATTTAAGAGCTTTGCATTATAAAAACAATAGAAGTAAAGCCGACGATTATCCAACTTATAAAGCAGCAATTACAGCAAATGGTACACAAAACATTGAAACCGAAAAAATACTTACTGTAAATGCCGAATTACAACAACGACTTAAAAATTTGTACGGTAAATAGAGTTTATAAATTTAACAGATGAATTTACAAAATATTGAAATAAAAAATTTGTTCCGGCGCTATAACTACAACATAGAGCTTACAAACGATAGTGGAATTAAAATTATTACCGGCCCTAATGGATACGGTAAATCAACTATTATCCGTTTGCTATCAAATTTTTACTCCGGAAATATCTATTATTTTTTTGAAGTTCCGTTTAATACCCTGACACTCACTTTTGCAAACGACAATGCAAAATCAACGATAGTGAGTATTGATAAAATTAACAGCGAGACCGAACTAACCGACACTGAAACAAACGAATCGAAGGAACTGAAAATTACGCTTTGCGAAAATGATTCTATTGTTTCAGATATAATTATTACCAAAGCACAACTCGATGCTCTATACCAAAAGCATGGTTATGAAAGCGATAGTAGTTCGTTTCAGGGTTTAAAAAGTAATCAATTGGTTTCGACCGACGTCAGACCGGACATATTGGATTTGATTTTTATCGACAGTATTGACTTACTAATGTTTATACGCGAATTAAATGTATTGCAAATTGAAGATCAACGCTTGTTTTATACCGACAATTCTATTGATAAACAACTTTTACAACACGGAGCCAATTTATTCAGGGTTAATAAAGATGCTATTGAATTAAAAAACAGAATATCTGCACTTAAAAACAAACTATCGGAACTTTTACAGATAAAAACAATTGAAGCAATAAGCGATTCGAAAGAGATAGCTTTAACCCAAAGCGAATACAACAGCCGAATTGAGTATATAAACCAGAATATCAAAGCATTGATAGCATGCGGAATAGCAACCGAAAGCCAGGTGTTAGATAATCGTATGCAGACCGACAATGCCAGAATGCTTACAAACATACTTATTGCTTATGAGCAGGTTGTTGGTACTATTTACAAACAAGCCGAAGAAATATTATTATTAATTAAGCTGATAGAACAGAGTGATTTCCCCGACAAAACATGCACGCTTAATACACTTACCGGCTATTGTTTTACCGATATTAATGGGGTTTATATACCTGCGGACTTGCTTTCGTCGGGCGAACAGCATAAGTTAGTAATGTATTTCCAATTAATTTTTAAAACCACAGAGTCGATGTTGGTATTAATTGATGAACCTGAACTTTCGTTTCATGTGCTATGGCAAACAACATTTATTGATGAAATGAAACAACTTGTGAGCCAAAAAAATCTGCAAATGATAATTGCCACACATTCGCCGCAAATTATTGATGGCAAATGGAGTTTAACTCAGGACCTGTACGAATCTGCTAATTCAACAATCGATGCCTAAAGCTTTATCCGAAGTCGTTCCTCAAAAACTGGTAGCATTACAAACTATACCACTTATCATTAACACTCCCAAAGGGAGCAAAATGACTTATGTGATAACCGAAAGTGAAACCGACCAACTTGTTTACTCCAAATTTGTGAATACCCGATACGCCCATGTATTTACATCGACGATGGTTGAAAAAAAACGGGCAGGAAGGATGTGAAAATGTCGAGCATATTGTTTTACAATTGAATGCAACTTTCCCAAACAAAGTTATTGGAATATGCGATAGAGATTATACTACTTTTTCGGATACATATACGCCTACATCAAATGTGTTTTTAACCGATGGGAGGGATATTGAAATGATGATGTTCGAATGTTCAATTGTACAAGACGAACTTCGTAAACTCGCCGATTTTGATATAACATACCGAAAATCAGTTGATTTTGCCCGACAAATAGGATACCTGCGAATTGCAAACGAACGCTTTAAGCTTGGCTTCAGTTTCAAAAAGAAACTAAAGTATAATATACTGCTGCACCCTAGAACCGGCGATGCAATACCGGCAGAACTTATTGCATTCGAACAGCAGTTTATTGCCGATGTTTATGGATATACTGCGCTACAGTTACAACAACATAAAACTGAATTAGCCACACAGGCCGATAAATTAATATGCCGGGGCCACGATGTGGTGGATATGTTAGCAAACTATTATCGAAATAAAGCAAACAAAAAAATGTTGGAGCAAATTTTAGCTGTTTATTATCATACCGATAGCTTTAGGACAACAACACTTTGTGCAGATTTAAACAGTTGGGCTGTTGTATATAACCCCAATTTATTAAATATTTAGAAATGTAAGAAAGTAGAAAGTAAATTAAGAAAAAACATGGTGATAATTCGTGTAATTAAGAGATTTTACCACCGCTCGGCTCTTCCGCTACCGTTGCACGGCATGTACCATTGGCTTGCCAAGAAAGCAACACAAAAGGAATACACAAAGTAACACGAGGTGAATGATTAATGATAAATATTTCTATTGTGCCTATGTGGTTTAAATAAATAGTAATTTGTAAATGAATAAATGGAAAATAGCTTAGTTTACATAATTGGTGGTAACGGATTTATTGGGAAAATTTTGAATAAAATTTCACTATCTTTGTGGGTGAAATTGTAAATGTAAGTAGTGGCGAAAGTGTAGCATTAAACTGTGCCGTAGCATAATTGGAAAAGCTGACGAATACGCAAATAAAATGAATAAAAATATACAACAATGATAAATTCTATTTTTACAAAAAACTTTGGACCACTCGAAATATTTGAATGGAATAAATTAGGTAAAATTAATTTAATACTCGGACCAAATAGCAGTGGAAAATCATTTTTGTTGAAGGCGCTTTATACTGCAATTCGTACATTGGAGGACTATAGGAGAGGTGATGACCAACGCTCTACAGCCGAAATACTTCAAAATAAACTGTATTGGACATTTCAGACAGATAAAATTGGTGATATAGTTACCAAAGGTGCTGCATTGCCTTTAGAATATAAAATGACAGTTGATGGTAATGAGTTTCGCTATGCTTACGGGCGCGATACAACGAAACAAATTTCGGAAATAGAAAATCATGTTAGTAACCGCGATGCCAATTCAGTGTTTTTACCTGCTAAAGAAGTACTTTCGATTTATCATAATATACTTAAATCGCGCGAGGTGGATAAGGTTTTTGGTTTCGACGACACATACCTCGATTTGGCTCGTGCTATAAGGCAAAGCCCCAAAAAAGGCAAAAATTTTGATGAATTTGCTCAATCGCGCCAAAAGTTAGAGGAAGTGATTGGAGGGAAAATTGAATTTGATGAACCTTCGGGCAGATGGATTTTTAAAAAAGGTAATCAGAAGTTTACGATAGGTAGCACTGCCGAAGGAATTAAAAAAATTGCAATTCTCGACACCTTACTTGGTAACAGATATATTGACGATAACTCGGTAGTTTTTATCGACGAGCCTGAGTCGGCTTTACATCCCAAAGCTATTGAAACATTAATGGATATTGTTCTATTACTTTCCGAAAGGGGAATACAGTTTTTTATGGCAAGCCACTCCTATTTTGTAGTGAAAAAGCTGTTTTTAATTGCACAACAAAATAGTATCTCGATTCCCGTAATCAGTTTCGATAACAATGCATGGAAAAGTGCAGACTTAAAGGATGGTATGCCGGATAATTCAATTATTCAGGCTTCTATCGATTTGTATATGGAGGAGGTTACAACGCAAATTGGATAGATATGCCGCAAGACAACTGACAACAGTCGACTGAGAAAGAAACAGATAGTGTCTAATGAAAATTTTGATTTTTGTTTATGATTACAATTGAAGAGTCGGGAATGAAGTTTGGACCATATACCGAAGATGATGTGTTTTGCATCGAAAAAAGCGAAGTTTTTTTGAAGTTGCAGCATCTTAAAACGGTGGAATTTATATTATTATCTAATAATAAAGAAATTTGGTTGGTTGAAGCTAAAACAAGTTCGCCAAATCCGGGTAATCATATTGATTTTTCGGAGTATATGTCAGAAATTGAACAGAAGTTCGACAACAGTTTATGTTTGTTTTTAGCGATTTTGCTTCAAAGATATCCTAATAATGAACTAAGCGAGAAATTAAAACATATTAATTTGACAAACATACAATTTAAATTTATTTTTGTTGTAAAAAATCACAAAACTGAGTGGTTAATGCCATTAAAGGACAGCTTGCAGCAAAAAATGACCCCTCTAACGGTTTCGCTAAACCTTGGACCAAACTGTTTGGTGGTGTTGAATGAGAACATAGCAAAACACAAAGGAATAATAGTATAGTAAACGATTAATGATTAGTGGTCCCGCCGAAGCGGGATGTCGGAATACTCCATTAGTGATTAATGATTAATGGTAAAACCTGTCCGTCCACTGATGGATGATTAATAATAAATGAAAAAAATAGCTACCCCCATACACGGACTTTATATACTTGATTCCACGCTGCGCTCTGAAAGACAAATGCCTTACGACGTCGTTCGGGAGAGTTTTCAGATTCCACGTTACACTCTGAATGATAATAATGCCGATTGGTTTAAGGAGAATGATTTGGAGTGAGACTTTTAAAATAATATCAATGCCACGTATAAAAATTTTCATAAGTAGCGTACAATCGGAGTTTGCAGAGGAACGTCAGTTTTTGTGTGATTATATCAGCACCGATGCATTGCTCGGAAAATTACCTGCTCAAGATACTACAGCTCAACGAGCTTATCTCGAAGAAGTTGAACAATCTGATATTTATTTGGGTATTTATGGTCAGCAGTATGGAAACGTTGGTTTAAATGTACTATCGGCCACCGAATTGGAATACAATCATGCCACAAAACACTTTAAGAATCGCCTTGTTTTTTTGACAAATCATACCGAACAGGAAAGAGATTCGCGCGAAACAGTATTTATTAAGCAGGTAGAACAGCGTGTAGTTCGAAAAATGTTCAATTCGATACTCGATCTTAAAACCTCTGTTTATGCGGCACTTATTCGCTATCTCGAAGAGAAAGAATATATCCGTATCTCGCCATTCGATGCTACGTTTAACCCTATTGCCACATTGGACGATTTGGACGAAGATAAAATTCGTGAATTTATTGCCATTGCCAGTCGGAAACGGTCATTTCCATTTGATAGAGAGTCGGATGTTCGATTAGTTTTAACGCATTTAAACCTGCTGAATGGTACCAGATTAACAAATGCTGCCATTTTACTATTTGGCAAAAGCCCACAACGTTTTTTTATAACTTCGGAGGTGCGATGTGCGCATTTTCATGGTTATGAGGTTACTAAGCCCATTCCATCGTATCAGGTTTACAAAGGTGATGTATTTCAGCTTGTAGCTCAGGCAGTTGATTTTGTATTGTCGAAAATTGACCTGTATGTAGGCGAAAGAGATAAAAGTGCTACGGTGGATGTGCAGTACGAATTACCGATACAGGCTGTAACCGAAGCCATTGTAAATGCTGTGGCTCACCGCGACTATACCAGCAATGCCAGCATACAAGTGATGTTGTTTAAAGATAGGCTGGAAATTTGCAATCCGGGGTCGTTACCTTACGGGCTGACAACTGCTAAATTATTGTTGCCCCACAATTCAATGCCTGCCAATCCTTTATTGGCTGAACCCATGTATTTGAGGGGAACTATTGAGCGCATGGGAACCGGAACAGGCGATATCGTAAAGCGTTGTGTGGAAATGGGATTACCCACGCCTGTATTTTTGCAAGAAGATGATTTTAGAGTGGTTCTTTATCGGGCTGTGTCAGAAACCGCACAAGAAACCGCACAAGAAACCGCACAAGAAACCGCACAAGAAACCGCACAAGAAACGCTACTAAATAATACTAAAATTATAGCGTTGCTAAACGGAATTGGCAAGAAACAATTATCGTTGAAAGAAATGCTGGTATTCATGCAGTTGAAACATGCCAAAAACTTTAAAATAGGCTATTTGACCCCTGCTATTCAGCAAGGTTATGTTGCGTTATTATATCCTGATAATCCTACGCATCGTAACCAACGGTATTACTTAACGGATAAAGGACTACAGGCTTTAAAATAATTGGGTTATTTTCCGAAAGATTTTTGTTATCTTTGCAATAAGAAAAAAACTTCAAAAACTGATAGTTATGATACATACTGTAAAAATAGATGATGCTACTGTTTATGGGAAGCATTTACTACAAAACATTAAGCCTTATACCAATAAAACTAAAAGTGGTGTTTTTATACAAAATCCAATTAGTGCAAGTGAAACACCAGAAGGTTATATGACTATCGAAGAGTTGCGAAAAGTGGCGATAGAAGATTCACGTAAATTTTGTCAGGAAATGGCAATATATATGTAAATAAAATTATTTCAAACCATACAACTCAGTAAATGAATTTTATCCCCACCCCCATACACGGACTTTATTGTTTTGAACCGACGTTCGAGCAGTTCACACCATTACGACATTGTAATGGGAGCTGTTGCTAACGACACCTTGTATCAGACCCTCACCTTGTACGAAACTGGTATTTTAACAAAACAAGAAACAATAGTTCGGTTGAAAGTGCATACCTTGTTCGACCAACTTTCTTTTCATAGCTTAGAAGTATTAAAACACGTGGCTTTTGAGAATGCTGTTGTTGTTTAAAACCTAATATTTTATCGCTAAATACATCTGATTAAAGGCAGATAAAGGCAGATAAAGTCAAATAAATACCAATAACGACAAAAAAACATGCTATAAAACATAAAAATGGTTGTTGTGTAGGATTCAAAGAATGCATATCTTTGCGTCAACATAAATGCTGTGTGCGAGATGAAAAAAGCTCCGCCGGCAGGTACGGAGCTTCAATCAAAAAAAAACGAAAGTTTAAATTAGCCCGTCTTCAAGAGATTCAGTTGCAACAGATGTGGTAGTCGGAGCAGCTGATTCTTTTTTTATAGCACTATTTAATCTTCGTGTGGACCTACTGCGTAGTTTTGAGCGATAGCTTGTAAACAACACACCGAGTTCGGTATCGAAAGGCCCAAAATCGAATGTCTTATTCGTTACCTTGGCCAGGTCAATGGCTTTTAGTAAGTCCGACATTGCTTTGTTGAGCGCTTTTCGCAACTGCATTTCCTTTACGGCACGCCTGCTTACTGAATACTCGCTTCGCAAGGCGTCGTTTTGGTCAATGCGGTTTTTCACCACCCCCAGTTCGGTTATAAATACATCTATACCCAATGCTTTTGCAGCATTACTTATCTCCTCGGTTTTGTTCGCGGCATCCAGAAAATTCCTGGTCTTGTCGTTGAACTTTTCGCGGGTCGATTTGTAATTTTTGGTCAGGTATTGCTTAGCTAAAGGACTGAGAAGTAATAAAGGAGCCTTATAGGCTTCTAACTTACTTCGCTCCACCGCTTTTAGTTGCGTTACTATCGCCATGCTTAATTCATTCGCGCGCCTTATATCGTTTTGAATATCGGGCGTTAGCGGATGCGCTATACGTGGCGTGGTTAATAAACTAAGTTGCGGCTCAAGAGCCTTTAACAAATCGTAAAAGGGTTTTACACCCATTACTTGCGGGTCATGTTTTGCAACAATCGCCAAAAAAGAAACTGCCAGCTCCGAAGCCTCGGCTCCAGGGTGCTGAAAAAAGGAAATTGAATTCATTTTTTTGAGAGTAATATAATTTTAAAAAATTAATATAAATCTCTACAAACATGATTGCTTTCGCTTTTTGTTTACCTGTAATGGTTTACCCTGCCGGTGTCTTTTTCAGAAAGTAAGTAAGTGAGAAAGTAAGTAGGTAAGAAAATAAGAAAGGTATTAATAACTAATTTCATAATTTCTATTTTCTAATTTCTATTTACTAATTTCCAAAAGAAGACACGTAAAAAATCAACAAAATAAATTTTCACAAAAACTACACGCTTGTAGCTTGTTCCACCTGCTATCACTAACAAAGTGGTCAACAAATATACTGCAACTTTTCTGCATATACAACTTTTTAGAATATTTTTTTTTGAACACTTTTCGATTTTATTTTTTTTAAATGTTTCCCGGAAATGATTTTTTTTACCCAAAAATACCCGGCTGCTTTTTAACTCTAAAACCACGGCAATTGCTATTTTATTTATTATCAGTTATATATATTTAATATTTTGAATAAAGTTTATAAAAGTTTTTTTACAATGCTAAAACTTATCTATAATATTAATATAGTAAACAGTGCAAAATTTTGCACTATTACGCCCTTAAAATTAAATATAATTAACATAATTGATTATCCTGATACAACGAAATCAGACTAAATATTGTGCATTTTGATTGTTTGTACGACGTACGAAATACGAATCACACATCAGTTTGGTTGGTCGGACAGTGTGCGAAATACGAATCGCACATCAGTTTGGTTGTTTGCACGGCGTGCGAAATACGAATCACACATCAGTTTGGTACTTTGCACCACGTACGAAATACGAATCGCACATCAGTTTGGTTGTTTGCACGGCGTACGAACTATGGATTAGCACAGATAATAAAGCAAGTGAGCGTGCGACTCAAAGTCGCGCCCTCACTAAAATACACACCCGTAACGATGCCACTTTGAAGATAAATTGTAGTGCTGCGAACCCAATAACGTCTTTATCCACAGATGGTTTGTCCACAGTTGGAAGCGAAGCGAACATCCCGCTAGAAACGGGGTGGAAGCGAAGCGGACATCCCGTAATAAACGGGATTGCACAGATTTGCATTGGGTTAAAACCACAACGCAATAGAAATCGGTCGTGGCGATGCCACTTTGAAGATAAATTGTAGTGCTGCGAACCCAATAACGCACAAAGTGCTAATAACACCTTTAGGTAAATAACGCCTTTAGCAGCGAATGGAAGCGTAGCGAACATCCCGC
>JFJP01011406.1_pt1 | contig 10835 bp, 3 predicted proteins | sample 431651 | NCBI WGS metagenome assembly JFJP01 (sample SAMN02602958, study PRJNA72255) | Microbial mat metagenome, whole genome shotgun sequencing project. | biome: fresh water; feature: sink hole; material: water; isolation source: purple microbial (photo- and chemosynthetic) mats found in...
CGCAACCCAATTTGCATGACCCTGATTTGCTCAATGATCGAACTATTAGTTATGAACATCGACTGATAACGGGTGATTATTATCCCGAAGCTGACTTCAATGAAATGTTAGGCTATTATCAGGATACATTGTTACAAAGTTATTTGCTCTTTCCCATTGGTTCATTGCGCTGTTTGCAACGATTACAAAAATTAACGCAAGGGCGGTTTATCATCATTTCTGCCGATAAAGGCTATCACCGTGAAGATGACCTTTTCTTTCGGGGCGAGCCTGGCCTAGCCAAGCATGGCAGCTTCTCCATGATGGTCAATTATCACGCATTGGGACAATATATTACAAAACAAGGCGGGCAATTTATTGCCACCGATTATCCCCACACAAATTTAGATGTGTGTGTCTCTTTGTTAGGCCAGCAAAATTACGCTGAAACGCGCCAAGCGTATCAATTTGCCATTGAGCAGGGCGGGCCAGACGAATTTTTTACCCTTAAGAAAGGGTTAGAGAGTTACCATGATAAACTAGAATTGCCGCAAATTTTGGCCTATTTGCGGCTGAGTGGCTGGGATAGCCAGCTATTTTTGACCTGTTTTGAAACCTTGCGAAATAAATTAGAGGATGTTACGCCGCGCCTGAAAGAGCAATTGCATGACGCGGTGCCGCAAATTTGGCAAAATTATTACCATCTCGGTGAGGCTGATGATGTGCCATTTTTCTTGGGCATGTTGCTCTATGGCTTGGATTATAACAGCGAGGCAATTGCTTATTTGAAACTTTCCTTAAAATTTTATGGCCCCGATGTGCGGACGTTGTATAATCTTGGTTTGTGTTATCATGACTTGCATGACTTTAAGACGGCGTTAGATTATATGCAGCAAACGCTGGCTCTGGAGGCTGATTTTGAGCCTGCCCAGGTGATGCGGGGGAAAGTGGAGAAACAATTACATTTACTTAAGAAATAACGTTAATTCTGCTTGCAACTCATGCCATACATGTTCACAATCCCACACCAATTGAGCCATTTTATCCCAATCTAACTCAAATGAGTAAGCGTGGCGAAATACATGGCGAAAATTCATGTACATTTTGAGTTGTATCCGAGATGTTTCAGAAATTACGGCTGAACGATGTTCATTGGAAGATACCATCACATTTAATAATGCGCTATGTGAGGCTGAACCTGTGGGCAACCCACCATCAATTCCAATGGCAATGCGCTTGAAAATGTTTTCTACGCCCGTATAAAAAGAATGTAACATGGTTGCTAAAGCAGCCGTTTTTACAAAATCAGGGGGAGATTGAACTGACTCAGCTACCACTGAACGATATAATTGTAATAATTGGTCAATTTGAGCCGATTCAACCATAATTTGTTCTTGAATCTCAAGCCACATAACGTAATCTCCCTTTCTGTTTAAGGTAACGCGTAAAAGGCGTATCCATATCCAAATCAATTAAATCAAAGGGACATGGTAAAATATCCTGAATTTGCCCCATCACTTGAAAAAAGAGGGTGGGCTTAAGCCCGATGACCGCAAAATCCACGTCAGAATCAGCGCGCATTTTACCTTGAGCCGCTGACCCAAAGAGATAAACTGCTTGTGTTCCTACTGATTTAAAGAGTGCCGCCGCTTTTTGGATAGCTTCATATAGCTTAACTTCTGATATATCTTCAATCTCCAACTCAGGTTGTGTTATTAACATGGCTTGAATGGATTGACCACTTTCTAGCATTTTTAATAGCTCATTGATAGTCAGGCGTTTACGATGGCCCATCATTGGTTCTAAATATAGGGTAGGGTTTACAACAAAGTTGTCCATGAGATTCATCTCCTTTATTTTTAGCCAAAATTAAGCAGTCAACTCCTTTCAAAGTATAATCACCTTAAGTTATTTTGCAAAAATACAATTCAGATACACCTACATGGTGGTCGCCCAGTAAATTGGGGTTGATTTATACGCCAATCACATGTAAAGGTTAATGAGTCGGCACCCCATGTTCAACAGAACATGGGGCGTTTTTTTTTGATGGGCGCACTAACGGTTATTTATCGCGAGATGTGGTATAATAGGGTAGCGAGTTGATGTAACCCTACGCTAACCCTACGCTAAACAGGTGGTAAATTGTGGGTTTTAGGGGTAAAATGGTTTTGGCTAATGGGATATAATCTAAAGGAAAAACGCTGTCGTGAGTATTATAATGCAATCTCTAGTAATGAATATTGGCAAGAAAAAATTTAGGCTCATTTATTGGCCCAATAAATAAGGCTAAATTTTTATAAATTTAACGATATTTTACCATGAAACAACTTTCTCGCTTACCCAAATTTTTAATTCTCGCTTTATTAACCTTAGCAGTCATGCTAAATTTAACCAGCAGCCTTGCCACGTTGCCCGCACAAGCGGCGATTCCGAGTGATTTGATGCCGCCGATTGTGGTGAGTAGCCTGCCAGAGGCGGGCTTTGAGCAACCTTTGAATGAGCCAATAACGCTTAAGTTTGACCAGCCCATGGATAGAGCAAGTGTGGAAAAATCCTTTGCCATTGAACCTGGGGCGGCGGCGGATGGGACGTTAACGTGGTTGGATGACCAGACCATGACCTTTCAATTTAAGGCGGGGTTCAAACGGGGCGAGCGGTATCGGGTGCGCTTGTTGGAGACGGCGCAAAGCCAAAAAGCCACGCCCATGAACCGTCCTTTTGAGTTACGTTTTAGTGCGGTGGGTTTTTTAGAGGTGGCGAAGGTCTCTCCTGCTGATGGTGATATTGAGATTTTAGCCGATACAACGGTTACGGTGGCCTTTAATCGCCCTGTCGTAGCCTTACAAGGAATTAGCCAAACCACAACGGCCAATATCATTGAATTTACGCCCCTCGTAGCAGGAACGGGGGCATGGCTGAATACGTCGATTTACCAATTTACCCCAAGTGGGGAGGGTTTTAAGCCCGCGACGGCGTATACGGCGCAGATTGCTGGCTTAAGCGATGTGTCAGGCATGGCAGAGTTGGCGGAGGCGTATCGGTGGCAATTTAACACCATTACACCTGCGGCTATTGGTAGTTTGCCTGCGGAGGCGGATTTATATGTTAGCCCGACTCCAGTGATAACGATAGCTTTCAATCAAGCCATGAACCGCGCCAGTGTGGAGCAAAATTTGCAACTTATGGCAACGAAAACAGGTAAACCTGTGACTTTAACTGATTTTAAGTGGCGAAATGGCAGCATGGTATTGGTGCAATTGGATAAAAATGGTAATTATCTGACGAAGGAGGGGTATTATGATACCTGGACGGGCGGCCCGACGGAACTTGGCGTGGAGACGGTGACGTTTAGGCCGTCTGAACCGTTACAACTTGAGACGGCATATCGTGTCACTTTGCCGAGTGGGACGGCGGGTAAATTGGCGGGCGCGCGCACGGCGACGGATTATGAGGCCAATTTTACCACGACTCCTGCGCCAAAGGTTGTTAGCACAACCCCTGAAAATGGGGAAGATTTTGTGGAGACTATGTGGTTTATCTCCATTGAATTTAATGCGCCTATGTCACCTGAAAGTGTGGTTTTGGGCAAAAATTTAACGCTGGAATATGGCGTTGATGGTGAGCCTGCGGCCATGTTGACGGCAACGCAGGTTTATAGCTCTTGGGGTAATGAAAATAAATCACTCAGTCTTAACATTCCCGCGCAATATAACACGAACTATACCATGACTCTGAGTAATAAAATTACAGGGCGTTATGGTCAGCCGTTAAGCCCAACGGTAGTTACCTGGAAAACCTTACGTAAAGCCGCCGCGATTCGCTTCCTGAGTCCGCGTGTGGGCATGTATAATGGTTACGATAGCCCGCGCCTTTATTTAACTTTACGTAATATGAATAAAGTTAATTTTAAATTGGCGCGGCTTTCATGGGCGGATTTTCTTAAGCTGGCGGTAGGCGATTGGTACAATAATTGGCAATCTTACAAAGCTAACCCGAAACAGGTGGTGCGCCAATGGAGTTTGGAGGCCCAGCCCGAAGCCTATAAAAACTATGTGTATGAAGTTGGGTTGACCGAGAAAGAAACTGAAACTTTAGAGCCAGGGGTTTATTATTTGGAAGGGCTGCCTGCTGAGGGTGCGATTTTCCCTGACGCGCAAGGTGAATCCTTTGATAATAGTGAGGCGCGTGTTTTGTTGCTCGTGAGTAAATATAACGTGACCTTTAAATCATCTAATAATAGTGTCTTGGCTTGGGTGACGGATTTGCAAACGGGGCAGCCCGTGGCGGATGTGCCGATAACCTTCATGGCGCAGCCGTCGGAAGGGGCGATGCAAAAATTGGGTGAGGTTAAGAGTGACGCGCAAGGAGTGGCTTTTTTGAAACATTCTGGGGTTTCAAATGGCTATTCGAGTTATTTGGCCGTGACGAGTCCTCGTGATAAATTGGGGGCTGATTTTGCGCTCAGTTTGAGTGACTGGCAAGATGGAATTAATCGTTATGATTTTAAGGGGGTGAATGTCGAGGATTGGCTACAACCTTACAATGGTCATCTTTATACTGACCGTAATATTTATCGGGCGGGGCAAACGATTAATTTCAAGGGGATTGTGCGGGCGGATAATGATACGAAATATAGTTTGCCGCCTGCTACCAAGAACGTAAAAGTTCAAATTATGGATGGACAATCTAATACCGTCTATGAAGAAATGTTACCCTTAAATAGTCAGGGCAGTTTTGATGACTCGTTTGTGTTGAGCGAGGGGGCGGGGCTGGGTGGTTATTCGATTCAGGCTAATTTAGATGATAAATGGTATAGTTACAGCAGTTTTAATGTTGCGGCCTATCGTAAGCCTGAGTTTTTGGTCTCGGTGGCAACGGATAAGGCGGAATATGCCCATAATGACCCCATTAAAGTGACGGCCTCGGCGGAATTTTTTGCGGGGGGTGCGCTCTCGGTGGCGGCGGTGCGTTGGACGGTGATTGCGAATGATTACATATTTAATTATCAGGGCGCGGGGCAGTATGATTTTGTGGATGCTGACCCATTCAGCATGAGCGATTATAACGGCATGTTTGGGCAAGAAATTGCCTCTGGTGTGGGCGTGACCGATAACGCGGGGCGATTTACGTTTGATTTGCCTGCTGATATTACGGCTAATCGTAATAGTCAGGAATATACGATTGAGGCAACGGTGACGGGGCTGAATAATCAGGAAGTGTCTCATCGGGTTAATGTGACGGTTCATAAAGGGGATTTTTATGTCGGTTTGCGCCCTAGTCAATACATTGGCGTGGCGGGGGAGGCGAATCAGGTGGAGTTGTTGGCGGTGGATTGGCAGAGTAAACCCATTGCTAATCAGGCGGTGGAGTTGATTTTTGCCGAGCAACAATGGTATAGTGTGCAACGGCAAGAGCCTGAGCCAACGCAACCCAGTGATAGTTTTTATTGGGATAATTTGGTGGATACGGTGGCGGTTTTCACCTCTACCGTGACCACCGATGCACGCGGCGAGGCTAAAGCGACCTTTATGCCTAAAAATGGTGGCTCTTATAAGGTCTATGCCCGCGCGGTGGATAAGAATAAACGGCAGATTTTCTCGGCGACCTATTTATGGATTAGTGGCGGTGGTTACATTAATTGGGGTCAAGCCAATGATGACCGTCTTGAGTTGGTGGCGGATAAAACGGAATATAACGTAGGGGAGACGGCGCAAATTTTAGTGCCGCATCCTTACAGCAGCACGGTGCGGGCGTTGGTGACGCTGGAGCGCGGCCATGTTTATAGCTACTCGGTGGTCACGCTGACGACCAATAGCGACCAGTTGCCCATCACAATTACGGAAAGTTTAGCTCCTAATATCTATGTGTCAGTAGTGGTGGTGCAGGGTTCTGGCCCTGCGCCTGACCCCGCGCGGGTGAGTCGTTCTCAGAAAATATTACCAAGTTTTAAGATTGGCTATGTGAATCTGCCGATTAATTTGGCTGAGAAGAAATTAGATATTGTCATGACTCCCAATAAAGCGAAAGGTGAAACTTATCTGCCTGGTGAAACGGTTTCTTACAATGTCAAGGTCACGAATCAAGGTCGCCCTGTTAAGGCGGAGTTGTCATTGGCTCTGATTGATAAGGCCGTATTAACGTTAGCTCCCGAAATATCGGGTCAATTGCTGGAGACGTTCTGGCGGCAACGGGGTTTGGGCGTGCAAACGGGTAGCCCTTTAACATTGGCGGTTGACCGTATCAATCGGGTGATTGATGCGAAAAAAGGTGGCGGTGGTGGCGGTGAATCTTTTGGGATTGATAGTGTTAGGGAAAAATTTGCTGACGCGCCGTTATGGGTGGCTCATTTTGAAACAGATGAGCAGGGGCATGGCTCGGTTGAAGTTACGTTACCTGACAATTTAACTTCATGGGTGTTGATTGGTAAAGGGGTGACGGGCGCGGATACGCGCGTGGGTGAAAGTCGAGTGGAAATTGTTACGACTAAACCAATTATTGTGCGTCCCGTAATGCCCCGTTTCTTGGTGACGGGCGACCAGGCACGCGCTGGTATGGTAATTCAGAATAATTCGTTAGATATGATGGAGGTGTTGCCTTATTTTGAGGCTCCAGGGTTGACGGTTAAAGCGGTTAAGCCCACCGAAACTATTTCGCTGAAAGCGGGTGAGCAGGTGAAAGTGGAGTATGATTTGGTTGCGCCAACGGTGATTTCAACCACGAGCGAAACCCAAACGGTTAAAGTGACTTTGGCGGCTAAAGTGCAAGGGGCAGGCAATCAAAATGACGATGCTTTAACTTTTGAGTTGCCAATTTATCACTTGAGTAGCCCTGAAACGGTGGCAACGGCGGGCATTTTGGCGGAAGATGGCGGGCGGAATGAGGCGATTATCTTGCCTACCCCCCCCATAACCCCCCCCGATTCGGGGGGGGATGGGGGAAGACCTCAAGGTAATATAACAATAGATGTCAACCCTAGTTTGGCGGCGGGGACAGTGGCGGGATTACGCTATCTGGAGAATTATCCATATCAATCAACGGAGGCCATTGTCAGCCGATTCTTGCCCAATGTGGTGACATATCGGGCTTACAAAACTTTAGATTTAGATAAACCGAAACCGACTCTGTTGGTTAATTTAGCAATACAGCGGCTCTATCGGCAGCAAAATGCGGATGGCGGTTGGGGTTGGTGGGGTGGCCTGGCGAGTGACCCCTTTTTGACGGCGTATGTGGTTTTGGGCATGGTGGAGGCGCAAAAAACGGAGTTCACCGTCTCGGCAGATGTGATTAACCGTGCTACGACTTATTTACAAAGTAGCTTAATTGCGCCTAAAGATGTGGCTGAACCCTGGCAAGGCAATCGCCAAGCCTTCATTTTATATGTGTTGGCCGAGGCGGGGCAGGCTGATTTTAGCCGTGCGGTGGCGTTGTTTGACCTGCGCCAACAGTTAGATTTTTATGGGCGGGCGTATTTGGCCTTAGCCATGTCGCTGAGTGACCCGACGGCGAAACAAATTGATACCTTGTTAGCTGATTTAACTGCTGGGGCGATTACGGAGGCGACGGGCGCGCATTGGGAAGAGGCACAAACCGATTTCTACGGCATGAACACCGATACCCGTAGCACGGCGATTATCATTGCGGCCTTGGCGCGGTTGCAGCCTGATAACGTTTTATTACCACAGGCGGTGCGCTGGTTGATGAGTGTGCGTCAGCATGGCGGTTCATGGGAGAATACGCAGGAGACGGCTTGGGCGATTATGGGGCTGACCGATTGGATGGAGGCCACAGGTGAATTACAAGCCAATTATGAATGGCAAGTCTGGTTGAATGGCGATAATGTCGGGTCGGGTCAGGCCAATAGTGAAAATTTGACCGAGACAACCCAACTGCAATTGGAGTTAACTCAACTGTTATCTAACAAAATAAATTACCTCTCGTTTGAACGTAACCCTAATCAAACGGCGAGTCAGGGCAATTTATATTACGCCACTTATCTGACTTATTTCAAAACTGCGGCTGATTTGACGGCTCTTGACCGAGGGATTAGCGTGGCGCGGCAGTATCGTGAACGCGAAAAGGTGGACGCGAAAGGGGACGTGAAAGGCGCGAAAGAAATAAAGATGGCGCAGGTAGGTGAATTAGTGGAGGTGCAATTAACGATTATTGCGCCGAATGATTTGCATTACGTTTTGGTGTCAGACCCGTTTCCCGCAGGCATGGAGGCGGTGGATAGCAGTTTAGCCACCACTAGCATCGCAGATGGTCAACCTGAATTGGAGCGCACTGACCGTACCTCGCCCTGGGGCGATAATTATTGGTTTGCTCATACCGAGTTGCGAGATGAAAAGGCGACCCTTTTTGCGGAGTATTTGCCGAAAGGCACGTATCAATATACCTATTTATTACGGGCAGCGTTGCCTGGTCAATATCAAGCTGCGCCGACGGAAGCCCATGAGATTTATTTCCCTGAAGTTTTTGGGCGGGGGGCGAGTGCGGTATTTACCGTAACGGAGTAAGAAGTGAGAAGTAAGAAGTAAGAAGTGAGAAGTAAGAATTTTGTTAATGTTATTTAATCTAATGTTGGTAAAACGCCGTTAGAGTGGTCTCTTGCGGCGTTTTTGATGTGTTATAGGGCTACTGGATTGTTCATTTAGTTTTTAGTATATGGTCAGACAGGAATGTCTGACCTACCAACGGTGGAACAGACATTCCTGTCTGTTCGGATGTCTGACCTACCAACGGTGGAACAGACATTCCTGTCTGTTCGGATATACTAATAATTAAATGAACGGTGTACTACAGCGAATGGGGAAAGTAACGAATAGTATTGATACTGATTTGGGCGGAGTCCACAATTATTTGTGGACTGTCCGCAAATGATTGCGGACTCCTGACTCTGACCATGTTAAATATTTTCGTTACTTTCTTTATTCGCTGTAGCCATGCTTAATTCAACCATGAAATTCAACCTAATCAACCTCATGTTCTTGTTTAGCATGGCCTTAACTGGCTGTAATTTTGCTACGCCACAGGCCATGCCCCCCACGTCCATACCACCGACTGCAACCGTTGTAATTGTTACACCTACGGAGTCCAAATCTTTAGATTTGGACTCCATTACCTCTGTCAAATCTAAAGATTTGGACTCCGTTACCCCTGTCAAATCTAAAGATTTGGACTCCGTTACCCCTATTCCTTCGCCCACGCCGAAATTTATGGAAAGGTTGAGCCAATGGCAGGGTCAACAGGGCAATGGCGATAGTTATGAACTGTCACTTTCGGCGGAGGCGCGGTGGGCGGCTTTTACTTCGCGGAGTGATAATTGGTTGCCTGGCGATACGGCCTCATGTCAGGTGCAAGATAAAACGGTGAGTTGTACCGATATTTTTTGGCTTGACCGTCAGACGGCTGAATTGAAACGCTTGAGCGTGGCGAGTGACGGCAATACGGCTAACCATGATAGCTTTTCGCCGACCATTTCGGCGGATGGGCAATGGGTGGTTTTTGTCTCGCAGGCTGATAATTTGGTGGCGGATGATTCTAATGAAGCGAGTGATATTTTTCTGCACCATGTCCCCTCTGGTTTGACCCGCCGCATGAGCGTGAGCAGCGATGGCACGGAGAGCAATGGGCGCAGTTTTGCCCCTAGCATGTCCCCTGATGGGCGGTGGATATTGTTTGCCTCTGAGGGGGATAATTTGGTTTTTGGTGACAGCAATCGACAGGCCGATGTTTTTTTGTATGATAATGAAACGGGGCAACTGCAACGGGTTAGCGTGACGGCAGAGGGGCGGCAAAGTTGGCAAAATAGCTGGCCGTTAGCCATGTCTGCCGACGGGCAGCTGGTGGTTTTTGGCGCGGGCGGGGCCTTGACCGATGAGTTGAATCGGGCGGATGGCGGGCTGTTTATGTATCGTCAGACTACCAAGTCAACCGAGCAGGTGGTGAAAGATGCGAGTGGGTTAGGGATTTTCGCGGCCAGCCTCTCGGCGGATGGGCGGTGGTTGGCCTATCAAATGTTTACGGAACATTGGGACATCATGCTGCAAGATTTAAGCACGGGGACGCGGCAGCAAGGCAATGTTTCTAGTGGGGCTGTTCCCGCGAATTTTGATAGCTTCGCGCCCGTAATCTCCGCAGATGGTCAGAAATTGTTATTTTCCTCTCGTGCGACCAATTTGGTCGCGGCGGATACGCATGGGCAAGATGCTCTGTTTGAGCATGATTTGGCGAGTGGGCAGACGAAGTTAATTAGCCGTAATGAGCAGGGCGAGGCCGCGAATGGCCTGAGTGAGTTACCAACTATTTCAGCCAATGGGCAGTGGATAGCTTTTACCTCCAAGGCGACTAATTTGGTGGCGGGAGATAACAATGGGCATGGGGATATATTTTTGCAGCGCGCAGGAACGCGAAAGGACGAAAAGGTCGAAGGGCGCGAAAGTGTAGAGACAGGGCATGCCCTGTCTCTACCTATCATCTCGCAAACTCGCAATCTTACACTGAGTTACGAGATTGAAGATGTTAAAATTAGCCCTAATGGGGAGACTTTGGCGGTGGCGGGGGGCGGGGTGACGGCCTTGTATAGCCTGCCGCACCTGGAATTGTTGCGCTATATTCCAACTGATTACGCCGCGAGTATTACCTGGGCCCCAGACAATTATCGCATTGCGACGGCGAAATATAACGGGGCGGTGCCAGTGTGGGCTAGTGATACGGCGGGGAAATTGAATTTGTTGGGGGTGTTGCTGAAGGAAGATGACTTGGGTAAGCCCTGGCAGCCGATGGCGCGCTGGTCGCCTGATGGGGAGTTTGTGGTGAGCAATAGCATTGATGAGAAGGTCTATGTGTGGCGGGTG
>JFJP01040674.1_pt1 | contig 10835 bp, 9 predicted proteins | sample 431651 | NCBI WGS metagenome assembly JFJP01 (sample SAMN02602958, study PRJNA72255) | Microbial mat metagenome, whole genome shotgun sequencing project. | biome: fresh water; feature: sink hole; material: water; isolation source: purple microbial (photo- and chemosynthetic) mats found in...
TTGATTTTTTAATTTTTTGATGGCTTTTTCTTTAATCTGCCGCACCCGTTCGCGCGTTAAAGCAAATTCTTCGCCAATTTCTTCCAAAGTGAAGGGTTGATGTCCGTTTAATCCAAAATAACACCTGAGTATTTCGGCCTCCCTATCGCCAAGTGTGGATAAAGAACGTTCAATTTCTTTTCGCAACGATACATTCATCAATTCTTCTTCAGGATCGGGTGAATCGTCGTTTAACATTACATCGTATAAGTTATTTGCTTCTTCATCGCGAAACGGGGCATCCATAGAAATATGGATACTCGAAAAATTGAGTGATTCTTCAATTACTTCAGGTCTGCTCTCCATTAAAGAAGCAATTTCCTCAATAGTTGGCTCGCGCTGAAACTCCTGCTCGAGTTTATTAAACGCCCTGTTAATTTTATTTATAGAACCAATTTTGTTTAATGGCAGGCGCACAATTCGTGCCTGTTCGGCCAGTGCCTGAAGTATGGATTGCCGTATCCACCAAACTGCATAAGAGATAAATTTAAATCCCCGTGTTTCATCAAATCGCTCTGCCGCCTTTATTAATCCAAGATTTCCCTCGTTTATTAAATCGGGTAAACTTAATCCCTGTCCCTGATATTGTTTCGAAACAGAAACAACAAAACGAAGATTTCCTTTAATGAGCATTTCGAGGGCTGCCCGATCTCCCGTTTTTATACGTTTGGCTAATTCAACTTCTTTTTCAGCACTGAGCAACTCTACCTTACTAATCTCATGCAAGTACTTATCGAGTGATAGAGTATCCCTGTTCGTGACCTGTTTAGTTATTTTTAGCTGTCTCATGATAAAAGTTTGTAAACAATAATCTGATAAACAAAGGTTTAAAATTATATAAATTTTTATCAAATTAAAGTAAATTTGATTTTATGTACGTATAAAAAATCTTTTCTGTCGTTTAAAAATCGTTTTATTATTATTTAATCCATTTCTTGCATCAAATAGTTCCGAAACACCTTATATTCACAGCCAAGTAATTTACTTTTCTTTTCACCTTTCATAAATGCAGCCAGTTTTTGAGGCATCGGAACATTTCCTTTGCCAATAATATCTTCAACTGTTTCGGTAAACTTGGCCGGATGTGCTGTTTCCAGAAATACACCAACCTGATTATGAGTTAAACATTCATTCAGCGCTTCAAATCCGCAAGCGCCGTGAGGATCACACAAATAGTTGTTTTCGAGATAAACTCTTTTCAAAATTTTCCTGATTTCGGCATCGGAGTACCAGTAACCTGTTATAATTTCTGAAATTAGTTTGTGCGAATGTTTATACAAATCGAGTATCCGTGCAAAATTACTCGGCGCTCCAACATCCATAGCATTTGCAATGGTTTCAACTGAAGGCCGGGATTGATAATTTCCGGTTTCGAGGTATTCAAAAACCACATTGTTGGCGTTGTTCGATGCAATAAACTGTGCTACCGGCAAACCCATTTCACGCGCAAAAAGTCCGGCAGTAATATTTCCTAAATTTCCACTTGGCACCGAAAATACCAATTCCTTATTTTCAAGTACACCCAGTTTTTTTAACTGCGCATATGCATTAAAATAATAAAATGCCTGCGGTAAAAAACGGGCTACATTAATTGAATTTGCTGATGTAAGTATTAGTTTTTCGTTTAATTCGATGTCGAGAAAAGCCGTTTTAACTAAATGTTGACAATCGTCGAATGTTCCGTCTATTTCAAGTGCTGTAATATTCTTCCCAAGTGTTGTAAATTGCGATTCCTGAATTTTACTTACTTTTCCTTTGGGGTACAGCACAAAAACATGAATTCCTTCAACACCCAAAAAACCATTGGCAACAGCACTTCCGGTATCTCCCGAAGTTGCCACCAGTACATTTACAAGTTTTTTTCTGTCATTTAAAAAATAGTTGAGCAACCGCGCCATAAAACGCGCTCCAACATCTTTAAACGCCAGGGTTGGTCCATGAAACAGTTCAAGCGAATAAATTGAATCGGTTACTTTAATAACAGGGCAATCAAATTCCAAAGTATCAAAAACGATTTCTTTTAATTTTGCCTCTTCAATGTCTTCACCGAAAAACTTTTTTGCGACTTCAAATGCAATTTCCTGAAAAGTAAGATTCTGTATTTTATCGAAAAAAGAAGGTTCAAATTTATGAATGTGTTCCGGCATAAAAAGTCCGTTGTCGGCAGCCAATCCTTTTACAACTGCTTCTTTCAATGTAACATCGGGTGTACTTCTGTTTGTGCTGTAATATCTCATTTAAGTAAAAACGTTTTAATGAATTGATTGCCATTTATTGTTCCAAATGCTCCGTTTTTAACACTGAATTCGTCATAAACTTCCACGTCATCGGGCTGAATTCCGGGATAATAAATCGTAAAAGGAACCGGATCGTGGGTATGGGTTTTTAATGCGCAAGGTGTTGGATGATCGGGTAAAATAGCAATCGCGACATCTTCTTTCATTTTTTTGGTTTCTTCCAGAATATACTTAACAACGCGATGGTCGAGGTATTCAATGGTTTTTGTTTTAAGTTCAACATCGCCCTCATGACCGGCTTCGTCGCTTGCTTCAATGTGCAGATAAACAAAATCTTTGGTTTTCAATGCATCAACCGCAGCTTTTGCTTTTCCCTCGTAGTTTGTGTTGTACAATCCGGTTGCGCCCTCAACATGAATCACTTCCATTCCAGCATAAACACCAATTCCGTGAATTAAATCAACTGCCGAAATAACCGCAGATTTTTCAATTCCGTACATTTCACTTAAAGTTGGCATTGCGGGTTTGTATCCCGGCGACCATGGCCAAATACTGTTTGCCGGATCTTTTCCAATCGATCTCCGTTTGATATTAACAGGATGATTTTCGAGTAATTTCTGCGATTCAAGAATCAGTTGGTTTAGTAATTCTGCTGTATTTTCTGCGTCAGGAGTTGTAGCCTGAATCATTACTTCTTTAAATGGAGTACCTGTAACATCGTGCGGAGGAGTGCATTGCATATTTTTAATTCCGTTTTTTATCACGAGCAAATGACGATAAGAAACTCCCGGGTAAAAGCGAATGGTATCATTTCCAAGTTTTTCATTTAAAAAATGAATCAACTCAGAAGCTTCGGTACTGGAAATATGCCCGCCGGAATGATTTTTTATTTTCTCATTTTCAATGGTTAGCAAGTTGCAACGAAGCGCCAAATCGCCCGATTGAAGCGTAACACCCATACTTGCAGCTTCGAGCACTCCCCTGCCCTCAAAAACTTTTTCAACATCGTAACCCAAAACGGCCATGTTGGCAATCTCACTTCCGGGATGCATGGTTTTAGGTACAGTTATAAATAACCCCGATTTACCGTGTTTGGCAAGCCAGTCGATATGCGGCTTTTTGGCCATTTGCAAAGGGGTTTTGCCACCATAATTTTCAAGTGGCTCGTCTGACATTCCGTCGCCGAGTATGATGATGTATTTCATATTTTAAATGTTCGATACTTTAATTAAATCGGCAAAAACTCCGGCAGCAGTTACCGAAGCGCCGGCGCCGTAACCTTTTATAAGCATTGGAAACTGATGATATCTTTCTGTAGTGTACATTACAAGGTTGTTGCTACCTTCCAAATCGTAAAAGGGGTGTTTTGAATCCACTTCCTGCAAACCCACCTCAGCAATTTCGTTTTCGAACCTGGCAACAAAACGCCATCTTTTATTTTCCGCGGCCAGTTTTATTCGTTTCTTTTCAAATTCGTTATCGAGTTCCGAAATGTTTTTCCAAAAATCATCAAGCGATCCGTTAAAAAAAGAATCAGGGATAAACCTGTTAATGTGAATCTCATCCATTTCTATTGGATAGCCCGATTCGCGGGCAAGAATCAGCACTTTCCGTGCAACGTCCACACCGCTTAAATCTATTCTCGGGTCGGGTTCTGAATATCCTTCGTCCTTTGCCATTTTAATGGTTTTACTTAAAGGAACTTCAGCCGAAATTGTGTTAAAAATATAGTTTAACGTTCCTGAAAGAACAGCTTCAATTTTCAGAATTTTATCTCCCGAATTCACCAAATCGTTTAAAGTGTTTATAATTGGCAAACCTGCACCAACATTGGTTTCAAACAGGAACTTAACCCCTTTTTGTTTTGCTGTTTTCTTTATTTCGGCATAGTTTTTATATTCCGACGAAGCAGCCGCCTTGTTAGCGGTAACAATCGAAATGTTTGACTGAAGTATGTCCTTGTAAATTGTTGCCACAACATCAGAAGCAGTACAATCAACAAACACCGAATTATAAATATTCATCTCCTTTATTCCATCGGCAAATCCTTGCAGAGATGATGTTTTATCCGATTTATCAAGTGTTTCCCTGAAAGAATTAATGTCAATTCCATCGCGGTTAAAAACCATTTTCCGCGAATTGGCTACTCCGGTTAATTTAATATTGAGGTGTTTTTCTTTTAGCAATTTCTCCTGCTGTTTTTGCAACTGTTGAAGCAGGTTGCCGCCAACCGTCCCGATTCCCATCAGAAATACGTTTAACTCCACATTTTCTGAAAGAAAAAATGACTCGTGCACAACATTTAATGTTTTACGCAAAACATCATTCCGAACCACCCACGAAATATTTAACTCAGAAGCTCCCTGTGCAATGGCAATAATATTTACCCCGCTTTTACCCATTGTCGAAAACAACTGTCCGGCAATTCCGGTCGAATGCTTCATGTTTTCGCCAACAATTGCCACAATGGAAAGATCTGTCTCTATCGCTATTTTATTGATTTGACCGTTTAATATCTCCTTTTCAAAATCAGTTTGAATGGCATTCTGAGCCATTTCAACTGCTTTTTCTTCGATGGCAATACTGATTGAATTTTCAGATGATGCCTGTGAAATAAGAATTACATTAACATCTTCACGAGCCAGGGCCGAGAATAACCGCATTGAAATTCCGGTTACACCAACCATTCCGATACCCTGCAAAGTAACCAACGCTATTCCCGAAATCGACGAAATCCCTTTTATAATTCGTTCAGTTCCATTAACAGCACCGTGAGAAATTAATGATCCGGGATTTTCAGGTTCGAATGTATTTTTTATAAGAATAGGGATTTGTTTTTGGTACACCGGCAGAATTGTTGGCGGATAAATTACTTTGGCGCCAAAATGCGACAATTCCATCGCTTCAGAATACGTTAATTCAGGAATAGTGTATGCTTTGCTGATTATTCGCGGATCGGCGGTCATAAATCCATTTACATCTGTCCAGATTTCGAGGATGTCGGCATTTAAAGCTGCTGCAATTATCGCGGCAGTATAATCCGATCCTCCCCTGCCAATGGTAGTAAATTCTCCTTTGGCATTTTTCGAAATAAAACCCGGAACAACAGCAACTCCTTTAAAACCTGCAAAAACCTCCTGAATATTTTTGTTTGTTATGTTGAAATCAACTGCTGCCTTTCCAAAATTACTGTCGGTTCTGATAAATTCAGAAGAATCAAATCGCTCTGCATCAATAAACTGTGCAACAATGTTCGACGAAATCCGCTCACCAATTCCGGCAATCCGGTCGAGCGTTTTGGCGGTTAATTCGCCAACTAAAGTAATACCTGTTAAAATCTGTTCAAGTTCGTCTAATAGTTTGTCAACAATTTGTTTTATTGAGCCGGAACCATTAAAAAGCAAACGAATAACTTCTTCGTGCCTGTTTTTTATTTCGCGTAAATCGGCATGAAAGTCGCCGGATCCTATTGATGCTTTTCGCGCAGCATTTAATATTTTGTCGGTAATTCCGCCCAACGCCGAAACCACAACAATAACATCAACATTCTGGCTCTCTACAATGCGTTTAACTTTTCTTATATTTTCGGCTGTACCTACCGAAGTTCCGCCAAATTTTAAAACCTTCATTCCGACTTTTGTATGTGGTTAAAAAAAACTGGATGAATCGACAGAAGCGGTTCACCCAGTATCACTTTCTGTTTAAATAATTTTACACCAATGTAGCTTTTCCGGTAATCGCTTCCACAATTTTTGTTTCCATCTCCTGCGCCAGTTCGGGATTATCAATGATTAATTTGCGCACTGTATCGCGTCCCTGTCCGAGTTTTGTATCACCATAGCTAAACCATGAACCACTTTTTTTGATGACATTGTACTGAACTCCCAAATCGACAATCTCTCCTGATTTTGAAATTCCTTCACCATACATGATATCGAATTCGGCTTTGCGGAAAGGAGGAGCTACTTTATTTTTCACCACTTTCACCCGCACATTATTGCCCTGCACTTCTTCGCCATCTTTCACCTGGCCAATCTTCCTGATATCCAAACGAACTGAAGCATAAAACTTTAATGCATTTCCACCGGTTGTGGTTTCAGGATTTCCAAACATCACCCCGATTTTTTCGCGTAACTGGTTGATAAAAATGCAGCAGGTTTTTGTTTTGCTGATGTTTGCGGTCAATTTACGAAGCGCCTGCGACATTAAACGGGCCTGCAATCCCATTTTCGATTCGCCCATTTCGCCTTCGAGTTCGGCTTTTGGAGTTAAAGCAGCAACCGAGTCAATAACCACAATATCTATTGCTCCTGAGCGAATCAGGCTATCTACAATTTCCAAAGCCTGCTCACCGTTGTCGGGTTGAGAAATCAGCAATTCATCGATATTAACACCAAGATTTTTGGCATAATATGGGTCGAACGCATGTTCTGCATCAACAATTGCAGCAATACCTCCGGCTTTCTGCGCTTCCGCAATGGCATGAATTGCAAGGGTTGTTTTCCCCGACGACTCGGGGCCAAAAATTTCAATAACCCTGCCTTTTGGATATCCTCCTATTCCAAGCGCTACGTCCAAAGCAATAGAACCAGATGAGATAGCGGCAACATCATCAACCGGGCGATCGCCAAGCCTCATAATAGAGCCTTTCCCGTAACTCTTTTCAATTTTATCCATTGTAAGCTGAAGGGCTTTCAGCTTCTCTTTGTTTAATTCTGATTTTTCTTCTTTTGTCATGTTTTGTTAAGGTTAAATATTTAACGCTTCTAAAATTTGTTTTGTATGATTGGCTGTTTCCACTTTTTCGAATACAGCTTCAATAATCCCATTTTCATTTATTATATAGGTAGTTCTGAGAACACCCATGTATTTTTTTCCATACATACTTTTTTCTCCCCAGGCACCGTAAGCTTCCAGAATTTCATTTTTTGTGTCGGCAATCAGGTTAAATTTCAAACCAAATTTATCGATGAATTTTAAATGCGATTTTTCATTGTCAGGACTTACCCCAACTACTTCGTAGCCTTTGCTCAGCCACATTTCGTAATTATCATTCAGATTGCACGACTCGGCTGTACAACCCGGCGTATTGTCTTTCGGATAAAAATAAAGAATTAGTTTTTTTCCCTTAAAATCATTTAAACTGATTTTCTCTCCGTTCTGATTAACTCCCTCAAATAGTGGAGCTTTATCCCCTTCTGCAAATTTTGCCATAATTAATCTGGTTTTAAAATTTTACAAATATATGTTATTAATGATAAATCTCAGCTAATTTACAATTCATAATTATTGCCTTAAATGCTCCTGAAAATATCTTTAAGGCACTGTTTTTTTTGTATTTTTACCCAAAACAATGTTTGCTAACAGTTATGCATTATAAATCACTGATATCATTACTAACAATATTGGTTTTCCTTTTGTTTGTGCCGAACCTGACACATGCAAATAAGTTTCAGGAAAATCCGCTTACAAAAGCCATTTTATTATTCGATAAGGAAAAATATGACGAAGCGGAACTGCTTTTTAAGAAATTGCTTGATGAAAACCCTGATGATTTTATGGTCAATTATTTTTACGGAGCCTGCCGCACCGAAAACGGACATTATTCCGATAAGGATTTATACTATCTCGAAAAAGCCAGCAAGGAAGTTACTCCGCTAAATATCGATTACTATTTTGGTGTTCAATATCACGCTAAAAATGAATGGGAAAAGGCATCTTCATTTTACAAACTTTATCAAAATGTAGCCAGCGCCAACGAACAGGAAAAGGTAAACTTAAAATTGAAAATGGAACAATGTTCCAATAAAATCAATCCGTTTACTAATTCTGAAACTATTGAAGAAACAGACCATACTGAAACTGCCATGATTACAACAACAGAGATTGCAGCAGTTTCGGCTGAAAATGTTGAAGTAACCGATGAAAATCTTTCAATCACAGAACCCATTTTGGTTGATACAGCAGTAACAATTGAAGCAACACCTCCCAAACCGGCAGAAGAGGTAATTAAATTTAACATCAACAATGAAATAACTTATTTATATGTTTCAAATTTTAAAACCAAAGAAGGGGAAATCTATTTCAGGGAAGGAAACTTAAAACAGAAAGAACTTGACCTGTTTGTAAAAGAGACTGAGGAATTGCGTGAGAAATACAAAACGTCGAGATTATGGACTGAAAAAGATTCAATCGGACAGCAAATCCTGATGTTGGAAAGTCAAACCTACGAATTAAAAAATGTTGTAAACCAGTTGTTTCTGCAGGCCAAATCTGTTGAAAACGAATACTGGCAAAATGCAACCACTGAAGAAACTGAAAGTTTTATAAAAGCGTTAAATGCTGCTTCCAGTGAAATTGACAATAAAAAATCAGTTCAGTCTGATGCACTTTTAGAATCACCGGAACTAATAATTCCACCTGTTCTTTTGGAAAATAACGAAGTAGAAAGGTCAACACCGAAACCTAAACCATCGGGGGTAATTTATAAAATACAATTAGGAGCTTTTAGCCGTGGAATTCCAAACAATATGAAACCGGTATTCAGTAAAATATCGGTGATAAGAAAAGTAGAAAACTATACCGATGATAAAGGAGTTGTTGTTTATACTACAGGTAACCTTACCAATTATGATGATGCTGTTCTGATGCAAAACCAGATTCGGCAGGAAGGGATAAAAGATCCGATAATTGCAGTCTATTTAAACGGAAAAAGAATAACTTTGGAGCAGGCAAAAGAATTAGAAAAAGAGAAATGACATCAAAAGAGACAAAAAGAAATCCAACAGAAAATTTCAGCAATGATTCTGCAGAAGACAATTTTCTGATTTTGCACAATGACGATGTTCACTCGTTTGAGTATGTTACACATGCACTGATTGAAATTTGCGAACACAGTTTTGAACAGGCTTCACAATGCACACTAATTACCCATTACAAAGGAAAATGCGATGTAAAAAAGGGAGGATTTAAAGCATTAAAACCTTTAAAAGAGGCTTTGCTGGAAAGAAAACTAAACGCCACAATTGACTGATATGACATTAATTGCCATTGTTTTACTTATTATTCTTGGATTGGTATTGCTGCTGATAGAGTTTGCAATTATTCCGGGAGTTACTATTGCCGGAATCGGAGGTTTTTTGCTGCTTGCCGCCAGTGTTTATATCGCTTTTGCTGAAATGGGAAACGTTGCCGGATTTATTACTTTGGCAGTGGTTTTAATTGCATCACCAATAATGGTTTTTTACTTTTTTAAATCGAGAGCAGGTAAAAAAATGATTCTTGATTCAGAAATCGATGGAGTAATAGAAAATTTCAGTCATGATAAATTAAAAGTTGGCGATACAGGAAAAACAATCGGTCGGTTGGCACCAATGGGAAAAATAAAGGTGAATGGCGAAGTTGTTGAAGCACAGTCAACCGGAACATTTATCGACCATCAAACAGATATTAGAATTATAAAAATACAAATGAATAAAATAATTGTTGAACCAATAAAAGAAGAAAAAAATGATTGAATCAGTCGGTTTGTTAGGATTAGTTATAGGAGTAATAGTACTGCTTGTTATCATGTTGTACTTCATTCCAATAGGGCTTTGGTTTTCTGCGCTTGTATCGGGCGTGAAAATTTCGCTTTTGCAACTGTTTTTAATGCGTTTCAGAAAAGTGCCACCCGGTGTAATTGTACGCGCTTTAATTGAAGGTACAAAAGCGGGGGTACCGTTAAACAGAGATGCTCTCGAAGCACATTATCTTGCCGGCGGCCATGTTGCCAGGGTGGTTCATGCGCTGGTTTCTGCTTCAAAAGCAAACATCGATCTTGGTTTTAACATGGCAACTGCCATCGACCTTGCAGGACGCGATGTTTTCGAAGCTGTTCAAATGTCGGTAAACCCAAAAGTAATTAATACTCCACCGGTAACTGCCGTTTCGAAAGACGGGATACAGTTGATTGCCAAAGCCAGAGTAACCGTTCGCGCCAATATTAAACAATTGGTTGGTGGCGCCGGAGAAGAAACTGTTCTGGCCCGTGTTGGGGAAGGAATTGTTTCGTCGATTGGCTCATCACATTCTCATAAAACAGTACTAGAAAACCCTGATTTTATTTCGCGGGTTGTTCTGGAAAAAGGTTTGGATGCAGGTACTGCTTTCGAAATTCTTTCGATTGATATTGCAGATATCGATATCGGTAAAAATATTGGTGCAGCGCTGCAAATGGACCAGGCCAATGCTGATAAGAACATTGCACAGGCTAAAGCCGAAGAACGTCGTTCGATGGCAGTTGCACTTGAACAGGAAATGATTGCCAAGGCGCAGGAAATGAAAGCAAAAGTAATTGAAGCGGAAGCTAAAATTCCGATGGCAATTGCCGAAGCATTTAGAAATGGAAACCTCGGAATTATGGATTATATGAAATATAAAAACATTGCCGCTGATACTGCTATGCGCGATTCCATTGCCGGTGAAGAAAAGAAAAGCACCTAATTTTTTCATAATATTATTTTGAAGCCTTTCGGATTTATCCGGGAGGCTTTTTTTATGAAACGAATTTCCTGCTAC
>JFJP01008469.1_pt1 | contig 10834 bp, 12 predicted proteins | sample 431651 | NCBI WGS metagenome assembly JFJP01 (sample SAMN02602958, study PRJNA72255) | Microbial mat metagenome, whole genome shotgun sequencing project. | biome: fresh water; feature: sink hole; material: water; isolation source: purple microbial (photo- and chemosynthetic) mats found in...
TGATGTGTGACTGAAAATTTCTGGAATGTAAATTCGCCCGCCTTAAACCTCCCCGTCTAAAGCCGTCCTAAGCCTTCCGAAGGCATAGGGGCTTCAGCGGGGTGCGTGCATGCAAACATCTGATTGCGATCCAGATTGACCGGACGCTGGACGAAAGTACCGACATTGCGGTCGTCCAGAATGATTGATCGCCTCCAAAAGTGAGGCGTTCACACTGCTGGAAAAGCCAGAAATCAACCACTTCCTTCATTGGTAGAAACAATGGTAGAAGAAATAAAAAAGCGCCTCGAAAGGCGCATATTTACTAGGGTCATGGCGGAGAGAGTGTCCCCGGGAGCAGCATCCTAATCAATCCTAGCATGTACTATTTATTCAATAAAAACAAGTACTTGCAAATAAATATCGTCCTATCGCATTCTATTCAATTCGATCAAATCCGACTACAATTTGATAGTCGTTTCGATAGTCAATTTTACAGTCACTTTTATCAACTTCGAACTCATGGCCCGCCAGTTCAGCAAGCTCTCCGCCCTTCAAGTCGCCAAACTGTCCAAGCCTGGGCTGTATGGTGATGGCGGAGGATTAGCCCTTCAAATAACCAAGGCCGGCGTAAAAAGTTGGCTGTTCCGTTTCATGCGCGATGGTAAGCCCTTTGGCATGGGCCTGGGTCCACTTCACACCATCAGTCTGGCTGAAGCTCGGGTGAAAGCCTTGGAGGCACGCAAGCTCTTAGTCGATGGCCAAAACCCACTGATCGTCAAAAAACAAAATAAATTGGCTGATGTTCTGGAACGCGCCAAGATGATGACCTTTGATCAGTGCTCTAGCGCCTACATCGATGCACACAAGTCCGGCTGGAAAAATGCCAAGCATATTGATCAATGGACAAACACGTTGACGACCTATGCCAGCCCTGTTTTTGGCCAGTTGCCAGTGGCAGATGTTGACACCGCGCTGATCGTCAAATGCCTATCACCCATTTGGCAAACCAAAACGGAAACCGCGAGCCGTTTACGTGGCCGTATTGAATCCGTGCTTGGATGGGCCACCACCAGTGGATACCGCGCTGGAGAAAACCCGGCACGCTGGAAAGGTCACCTTGAGAATCTGCTGGCCAACATTGGAAAATCATCCAGAACAAAAAACCATCCCTCTCTGCCTTGGCAACGCATCGGTGAATTTGTGTTGGCCCTCAATTCCCGTGAAGGCATCGCAGCAAAAGCAGTTGAATTTGTAATTCTCACAGCTTGCCGCTCTGGTGAAGTTCGCGGCGCACAATGGTCAGAGTTTGATTTCAACGAAAAAGTTTGGACAATTCCCAAAGAACGAATGAAAGCTACCCGAGAACATCAAGTTCCACTATCAGATGCCGCCTTGGCGGTGCTGGCGTTCATGCAGTTGAAGAAAAGCGCTTTGACCGAACTCAACACTGATTCCAAAAATGACCCATTCGTCTTTGCTGGCACAAAGGGGCAAGTGCTCTCGGATATGACCCTGACTGCGGTCATTCGGCGCATGAACAGCGACGACGAAAAGCCAGTTTGGACAGATGCTGCTGGTCAAGGTATTACGGTTCACGGTTTTCGGTCAACATTTCGCATGTGGGCAGCAGAGACGACAGCCTACCCACGGGAGGTGGCTGAACATGCGCTGGCGCACCAATTGCCAGATGCGGTGGAACGGGCCTATCAGCGTGGTACACAGTTTTCAAAACGCCAATCACTCATGGCAGAGTGGGGGGCGTTTTGCACGAGCGCCAGACGCAATGCTCCTACGGTCACAAAAGAATCATCAGCGTGACACCAATTTTCACAGTCTGAGTGTGATCACCCAAATTGATGGGCCAATAATCAGGTTTCGTGATGGACGAAATCAGTCAACAAGTTCTCTGGACTGCGGCACTGCCGCAACTTTTCGTTCAGAACCCTATGCCCGCTTTGGAGTGACTGCAGCGCCCGCTTCGCAGCGTTCCGGTCCTAGAGATTTACGATCTGCCTGCTCCTTAGCAGCCGTTGGCAGCCAGGTATCGACAGACTGCAATGTCGCGAGCACTTCGTGAAAGTGGGCACCGGCCATTGGCCATTTGCTGTTGGCCACGAACGGGGGGTCTGGAAGTCCACTTCGCGAGGTGTAAGAAACAGCGCGGCAGCTTGCGACCCGACTGCGCTGATGGATACACCCGCTGAATGCAAGCGCATCGTTGCTGGTCTGCAGCTTACGCATAGGCTCATCCATGCGCAATCTGCGGCTGTTTAACGAGAGTGATCTGGAGGAGTTGCTTATTCTATGATCGGTTTGATAGCTTCTAACCTATGTCAATATTTGGTTGCAAATGCGATTTACACAAAATTGCTGTTGACAATCGCATAGGTCACCTTAGCACACGCGGCGAATCATTAACCTGCGCGAAAAAAGGCAACAATAGCGACTAGGCACCTGCACTGCTAGTCCGGCAAGACTGGAGCCGGACCCGATGCGAAACCGAAAAACTACCTGTCCGTTGGGCCCCTGTTCAGCGTCTTGACCGACGATGAACGGACTCGACTGGTACAGGGTTGCAGTCTGAACCGTGTTGACCGAGGCGACATGGTGTTCAGAGTCGGTGATGTCTGTGATGCGTTTCATGTGGTGATCGTGGGGCAGATCAAGCTGTACGTGTCTTCACCTTCAGGGCAGGAAAAAGTTATTGAAATCATCGGCCCTGGGCACAGTTTCGCAGAGGCGATCATGTTTCTTGAGATGCCCTACTTTCTGAACGTACAGGCATTGTGTGACACGTTATTGATGCGCGTCAGCCGGGAAATTGTCTTTAAGGAAATTGAGCAGGACCCAAAGTTTGCCTTGCGCATGTTGGCGGGCATCTCACGCCGCCTGCACGGGCTGGTGCAGGACGTGGAAGGCTATGCACTTTGCAGTGGCGCGCAGCGTTTGATTGGCTACTTGTTGCGTGATGTTGATGACCTCGACTTGGCGCAAGACCGGGTCGTCACAGTGTCGCTTCCGGTCAGCAAAGCCACCATCGCATCTCGTCTGTCCCTGACCCCAGAGTATTTTTCCCGGGTGTTGCATGAGCTTGAAACAGAGCACTTGATTGAGATCGACAAACGCGAGATCCGCATCCTGGATGTGAAGCGCCTTGCCCAATATGGCTCAAACTGAGGCAACTGCATTGACGGTTCATCGACATCGCTTTCAAACAGGAGCTTCAAGATGTTTTTTGAGCTTTTCCGAAGGTTGGTTTTCGGTCTCGGGCTGCTGCTGGCAACCCATGTGTTGTCGCAGACCACGGCTGCTCCCTCTGAGCGGGTGATGGCGTTGGTGGAGTCGCGCTGCGGTATTTGTCATGGCAAAGAAGGTGAAAGCGCCAGCGCCTTTTACCCGCGCCTGGGATGGTAAACGCATCAGTGACACCATGAACGACATGGTTAAAGACCTGCAGGACGACGACTTCAAGGGTCTGGCAGCCTGGTTTGCAAGCCGCAATCCAGGCTCGCGACGGACCGCCGAGGCCGATCTGGCTGCAGTTGGCAAATACATCTTTAGTGCAGGCAATCCCTTTTCAGGCGTGCCAGCTTGCGCTTCGTGCCACGGCAGCAATGGCTATGGCACGCAGCAGTTACCCCGCCTTGCCGGCCAACATCCCTCCTACCTGGAAAGGCAGCTCAAAGAATTTGACAGCCGCACGCGTACCAACGATAACGCGATCATGCACAGCATCGCGTCCAAACTCACTGCGCTGGAAACCCGAGCTGTTTCTGTTTATCTTGGTAGTTTGCAGTAGGTCATTGGCAGGCTCAGTGGTGCATCGCGGCAAGTTTCTCCCAATAAATTTACGAATTTCTTGAACTGGTTCAAGAACACGAATGCCTTGTCAAGACCAGTCGCAGTAGCATCAGCAATAGCCATTCTTCAACTACCTTAGAGCTCATCCATGATACGAAACGATGTTTTCGGCCACGGCCACCCCCTCACATTTGTCAAACTGTTACTAGGTGTTAGCATGGCCGGAGCCACTCTTTGTGCGCAGGCGCAAGCAGTAGACGTTGCCGCAGCCGAGGCACTGGTGCTGGCGAACAAATGCAACAAATGCCATTCGGTCGACAAGCAAAAAGACGGGCCATCCTTTCAGAAAACAGCTGCCAAATACAAAGGCAAAGCTGACGGCGAAGCCAAACTGTTCACGCACCTGACCACCGCTCCGATGATCGAGATTGACGGCATCAAAGAAGAGCACACCAAGATTAAGGCCAAAGACGACGCCGCTGTCAAAAACTTGGCGAAATACATCCTGACGCGCTGATTCGGGCATGCCATGTCTGAACTGTTAGGCAAGTTGCGCCAGCGCTGGAAGCTGGTGCTGGGGTTAGGAGTGGGCGCGATGGTTGTATCTGCCACACTGTTTGTGGGTGGCGCCGCAGCGCTGGCCTACACCAGCACCGAAGAGTTTTGTATCGGTTGCCACGAAATGAAGAACAATGTCTACGCCGAATACAAAGGCACGATTCACGACACCAACCGCACCGGCGTGCGTGCGATTTGCACTGACTGCCATGTGCCTCGTGAACCGGTAGCGCTGTTGATTCGTAAGTTTCAGGCGACGGGTGAGCTTTACCACCACTTTGTTACCGGCTCAATCAATACGCCCGAAAAGTTTGCTGCCAAACGTTATGAGCTAGCCACCCATGTGTGGCAACGCATGAAAGATACTGACTCGCACGAATGTCGCAACTGTCACAAGTCCGACAAGATGAGCTTGGATTTGCAAACCCCAAAAGCGCAGGCGCGCCACAAAAAGGCGCTGGTGGAAGGCGAAACCTGTATTGACTGCCACTTTGGCATTGCCCATCGCGAACCCGAAGGGCCTGGTCCTCGTGAATTGTTTGGTGCCAAGGCGCTGAAACACTGATCGTTGGTGGCTGCAGTTTGACCCGGCCATCATTTCTAAATCTTGATCCGCCGGCGGCGGCATATGATTTTGGGCAAACAGCTACTGTAAAGATAGCCGTTTGCTGGATTATTTTTTGCTCATAACGCCCTGATACACGTTGTCAACAAGCGGCTGCGCATCCACTTGTGGGACATGACAACTGTCACACTGCCAGCGTTGCATATTGAGTTTTGGCTCGGCCTGGGGGTCAACGCTGGCAACCAAGTGACTTTTACCGACCATCGGCATCTTCTTGCCTTTGAGGTCGTCGCTGCTATGGCAGTCCCAACAGGCATTCTCCTTCGGGCCAATTTCGTAGTTTTCTATGGTGTGCGGTATGAGGGGGGGTTGAGTGTCGAAATTGCGCACGATCAGTGGCGTCTGCCCAGGGCGTTTTCCAACGTACTCCTTAACTTGTAGCGCGTTGTCGTCAGCCGTGCTGGCACTTTTGCCGCGCAGACTGTTAACTTGGACTGCCGTGCTGGCACAAGCGACCAGGGTGATGGCAGCCAGCGCGGCCAGTGTGACTTTGAAGCTCTTGTTCATGGTATTGGTCTCCGCAAAGAATAGGTCGGTGGAATCAAGGTTTGGTGCCAATCCGCGTGCTCCAGATGAAAACGTCTTTGGAACACACGTCAATACAGCGCCCACAATTAGTGCAGTTGCCCGACAGGATGATCGGACTGGCGCCCTTTTTTGCACCTTTGAGCGGCAGTTTGATGACATGCTGCTCCGGACAAACGGTGAAGCAGTCCAGGCAGTCGTTGCAGGCATCACGCTTGGCAGCAGTAACCCGCAGCAGGCTAAAGTGGCCAAGCAGGCTGTAAAACGCACCCACCGGGCACACATGACTGCACCAGCCGCGCTTCATGACAAACAGGTCAAACAAAAAGATGCCGCCAATCAGCAACCAGCCCGCACCCATGCCAAACATCAGCCCACGCGGCAGCATCGACACCGGGTTAACCAGCTCCCAAACAATGGTCCCAGTGGTGGCCGCCAGCACCAGAATCAGACCCAGCAGCCAGTAACGTGTTTCGCGCGGCAAATCGCCACCGCCACGAATATCGAGACGGCGGCGCAGCGCACTGGCGGCATCGGTGACCAGATTGACCGGACAAACCCATGAGCAATACACGCGCCCGCCCACCAGCCCGTAAAACGCCAGCACGATCAGCCCGCCAATGATGGCGTTGCGCTCGGGCACATGGCGCGTCAACAGCGATTGCAGCAGTACCAGCGGGTCAGCCAGCGGCAGCACGCCCAGCGTCAGGCTGTAGTTGAGGTTGCCCTTGACCAGCCACCAGCCAAGCCAAGGACCCATTAAAAACAATATCAATATCGTAAGTTGTGACAGGCGCCGCAGTACCAAATAGCGGTGTGCCCCAAGCCAGCCTTTGGCTTCAATGGCTTCCTGGGCCAGTGTCAGGGGCTTGGTACTCATCGGGCCGCCTCATTAGGCATGGGTATGACACCAGCGGGAACGGGGCTGATTGGGCTCGCGCTGCCGGGGTCCCAGTGGCCTGGGAGCTTGGTGCCTTCAGGCAGGCGGTCAGGCAAATCCACCAGGTTGCGGTTTTCCACCAGCGAGGTGCCACCGGCCTTGCGCTTTTCTTCCCAGCCCAGGCGGTAATGCGCGCTAAGTTCGCCCTTGGCCAGCTTGACCGGATAAACCTTGATGGCCGACACCTCCAGAACGCAAGAGGCTTCGCACTTGCCGCAGCCAGTACAAGCATCTGAATGCACCGTAGGTAAAAACATGGCGTGCTTGCCAGTGCGCTCGTTGTGCTGCAAATCAAGCGTGATGGCTTTGTCGATCACAGGGCAAACCCGGTAACACACATCACAGCGCAACCCCAAAAAGTTCAAGCAGGTTTCATGGTCAACCAGCACTGCCAAGCCCATTCGGGATTTTTTGATGTCGGTCAGCGCGTGGTCTAGTGCACCTGTCGGGCAGGCCTTGACGCATGGAATGTCCTCGCACATCTCACATGGTTTGGCGCGCGCCACAAAAAACGGCGTGCCTGTGGCCACAGGTTGCTGCGGCGTGGCCAATTTCAAAATGTCATACGGACAATCACGCACGCAAAGCCCGCAGCGAATGCAGGCCCCCTGAAAATCCAGTTCGGTGCCTGCTCCCGGCGGACGAATGGCACCCGCAGGCAGGGCAATGGCCTGCTTGCTGACCATCCCCAAGCCCAACCCAAGCGCACCCACGCCGCAAGCCATCCTGGCAGTATCCAGCAAAAATTCACGGCGATCATTAGGGCTTGGCATGATGAGTAAAGACTAAGAATCGACAGCGACTAGCAGCGTGCGTTAGGTATCTGAAGTAGCGTGGACTTGGGGTTTTGCCAAATCAAGGAGGAGGTTCGGGGGTACCCCGAACCGGGGGACATTCGCGTAGTCAGATACCCAACGTGCGCTGCAGGTTAAGCCGAACGAAGCCAAAGCAGGAAGTTCCACGCCAAGCCCCTTAGGCACTCAAACCTTCACCACCTTGCAAGCACACTTCTTGTAATCTGTCTCCTTGGAGATCGGACAAGTGGCATCCAAAGTAAGCTTGTTGACCAGCCGGTTTTCATCAAAAAACGCCATGAACACCAGCCCCGGCGGCATCTTGTTGCGACCCCGGGTTTCCACCTTGGTGGTCACATCGCCCCGGCGCGTGGCCACCTTGATGCTGTCGCCACGCTGTAAGCCGCGTTTTTTGGCATCGTCCGGGTTCATGTAAAGCCAGGCATCCGGCATAGCGCGGTACAGCTCGGGCACGCGACGCGTCATGGTGCCGGTGTGCCAGTGCTCAATAACCCGACCAGTGCACAGCCACAAGTCGTATTCCGCATCCGGCTGCTCGGCCGCAGGCTGCCACGGCAAGGCAAAAATCCAGGCTTTCCCATCCGGTCCGCCTTTCTTCACATAGGGGTCATAGCCCTCGCGGAAGCGCCACAACGTCTCCTTGTTGTCCACCACCGGCCAACGCAGGCCACGCGCGTTGTGATAAGTCTCAAACGAGGCCAAATCATGGGCGTGGCCACGACCAAACTCGGCATATTCTTCAAACAAGCCTTTTTGCAGGTAAAAACCAAAGTCTTTGGCTTCATCGTTATCAAATCCTTTTTGTATGTCAGAAAGCGGGAATTTGTTAACCTGCCCATTGGCATACAGCACGTCATATAGCGTCTTACCCTTGTACTGCGGCGCTTTGTCCAAAAGTTCCGCGGGCCAGACCTCTTCCATCTTGAAGCGTTTGGAAAATTCCACGTATTGCCATACGTCAGACTTGGCTTTGCCGGGTGCGCGCACCTGCTGGCGCCAGAACTGTGTGCGGCGTTCAGCATTGCCAAAAGCGCCTTCTTTTTCCGCCCACATTGCAGCCGGCAAAATTAAATCTGCTGCCATGGCCGATACCGACGGATAGGCGTCTGACACCACAATGAAGTTGGCCGGGTTGCGGAACCCTGGCCAGGTCTCTTCATTGATGTTGGGGCCAGCCTGCATGTTGTTGGTAGTGGTGGTCCAGTAAAAATTCAGCAAACCATCTTTGAGAGCCCGGCTTTGTGCCACTGCGTGCAAACCATTCCAGTCTGGCACTGTACCTGCAGGCAACTTCCACACCTTCTCTGCGATAGCGCGATGCGCCGGGTTGACCACTACCATGTCGGCTGGCAATCGATGCGAGAAAGTTCCCACCTCACGCGCCGTGCCGCATGCCGAGGGTTGCCCGGTGAGCGAGAACGGGCCATTGCCCGGCTCAGAGATTTTGCCAACCAACAGATGAACGTTATAGATCATGTTATTGACCCAAGTGCCTCGCGAATGCTGGTTAAAGCCCATGGTCCAGTACGACACCACCTTGGTTTTCGGATCGGCGTAGGTTTTTGCCAGCGCTTCAAGTTTGTCTTTGGGCACGCCTGAGATCTCATGCGCCTTGTCCAGCGTGTATTCGCTGACAAACTTGGCAAACTCCTCAAACGTCATGGGCGACGAGGCATTCGGGTCGCCTTTGGGCTTGCCGTCGGCACCGGGGTAACCATTGTTATTGGCAACTTGCTCCAGCGGGTGCTTGGGCCGCAAGCCGTAGCCAATGTCAGTCACGCCCTTGCGGAACGACACGTTTTTCTTCACAAAATCCTGATTCACCGCACCGTTTTGAATGATGTAGTTGCAGATGTAATTCAGAATAGCCAAGTCACTTTGCGGCTTGAAGATCAGCTCGCTATCAGCCAACTCACACGAGCGGTGGCTGAAGGTGGACATCACGCTGAGCTTGACGTGCTTGGCCGTCAGACGCCGGTCAGTGATGCGACTCCACAAAATCGGATGCATCTCGGCCATGTTGGCACCCCACAGCACAAATGCATCAGCGTGCTCGGCATCGTCGTAGCAACCCATTGGCTCGTCAATGGCGAAGGTACGCATAAAGCCCGCCACCGCCGAGGCCATGCAGTGCCGTGCGTTCGGGTCCAGATTGTTGGAGCGAAAACCTGCCTTAAACAACTTGACGGCCGCATAGCCTTCCCAAATCGTCCACTGGCCCGAGCCAAACATGCCCACCGAACGCGGACCCTTGGCCTTGAGTGCGGCCTTGCATTTGTCGGCCATGATGTCAAAGGCCTGGTCCCAGGAGATGTGGGCAAACTCGCCATTTTTGTCAAACTTGCCATCCTTCATCCGCAACAGTGGCTCGGTCAGGCGGTCTTTGCCGTACATGATTTTGCTTAAAAAGTAGCCTTTGATGCAGTTCAGGCCCTTGTTGACCGGCGCATCAGGGTCGCCCTGGGTGGCCACAATTTTGTTGTCCTTGGTGCCAATCAGTACGCCGCAGCCGGTGCCACAAAAGCGGCACACGCCTTTGTCCCAACGCACACCATCCTGGGTGCCGGTTTGCGCCAGTGCTTGCGCACCGGGTACGCTGATGCCGATCACGGTGGCCGCCGCCGTGACGGCCTGGGCTTTGATCAATTCACGACGGGTTACTTGCATGGCGCTAACTCCTGCTCTGGGTTGGATTCGGTTTGCTGAAAAATCATCGCCACCGAGAGGTCAATCGCCTGAATGTCGTCAGCGCATTCCAGTGTGACGATCAATCGGCTATCTTCTGTATTCGCGTGTACTTCTACACCCGGCAATTGCATGAGTTGGGCGCGTAAAGCTTGTTCTTGCTGCGGTTTGGAGTAGACGATGGCACTTGAGATATTCATGGTGGGTTTGCCGATGTCAAAGTAGACATGCATGAGCGAGGGCAAAGTCTAAAAGTCACCGGTAGAAATAAAATTGAACCAAATTAAGTTTTCCACTTGTCGTGGCCCAATTTGCCCGCTTATTGCGCTAGATCAAGCAAACTCGACACTTTCTGCTCAAAGTTGATTCCATTTAAAATGGTCGTCAATGTGCAGACTACAACACAGGTAATGTCAGCGATCCTTGTCATCCATTTCAGAGTTGCAACACATTAATCTCTTTGCGCTGGTGACTTTTCCGTCCCTCATGGTGTGCGCTCTCTTCCTCTTTTTATAGACGCCATCACCAGCACACCGGTATTGCAGACAGTTTGATCTATTTCATTAGCTGCGTCTCTGAAATTCTTAAACTAGATTAAGGTTATTTTGCGGCTCGCTTTCTAGACTCCAGGACGGCAATAGGGTCTTTATTTATAAACTGAGAGGGTCAGAGAAATGAGTACCAGCAAGTTTTTGCGTCGGCTCGCCGGATCAACGGCAGTATGCGCAGCCGTGCTGTTCGGCACATCGGGCGCCCTGGCGGCAGGGCCAGATCCGGCGTATACGAAGCAGCAGGATTCAACGGTCAGTCAGATCAAGGGCAACCTCGCCAAATCGGCAGAAGGCAAGATCAAGATGGTGGATGTGGCCACCTGCTACGGCTGCCATAAGGACATCAAAGAGT
>JFJP01012399.1_pt1 | contig 10834 bp, 8 predicted proteins | sample 431651 | NCBI WGS metagenome assembly JFJP01 (sample SAMN02602958, study PRJNA72255) | Microbial mat metagenome, whole genome shotgun sequencing project. | biome: fresh water; feature: sink hole; material: water; isolation source: purple microbial (photo- and chemosynthetic) mats found in...
AGAGGGCTGATGACCGAATTGGAAATAACCATTTGAGTGATGAAATAAGACAACACCATGCCAAAGAAAGAACGCATGAGCACAGCGGGGTTGGTCACGCGCAGGTTTTTTTTCACTTTAATAACCTGCTCAAAAACGGGCAACACCTTTGGCGCAAGCTCCTTCAACATCGCCGCCCCATGCCCGCCATCGAACTCAACGAATTCGATCATCATCAACTTGAGATAGTATGGTTCCCTGTCAAGCTCGGTGATGACGATGCGCATGGCGTTTTTGAGGAAATCCTCGGCGGTCTCGCCCTGTGCTTCGAGGATCAAAGGTAATATTTTTTTGTACGGATGTTTATCCACAATAATGCCTTCAAAGAGTTCTTCCTTGCTGGCGAAGTGATTGTAGATTCCGCCCAGCGCCAGACCCGCGCGTTCGGCAATTTGCCGCATGGATGTGGCATGGTAGCCATGCTCCATGAATAACTCCACAGCGGCGTCTTCAATGGCGGTTCGGGTGGTTTCGCCCTTGGTTGGTGAATCCTTTGTTTTATCGGACATTGGTTTCCTTGTTTGCAATAAAAAATGAACGAACGTTCGTTTTTATTTTATGCAGAAACAGAAATCTGTCAATGGTAAAAATTAAAGTGGGCAAACCCGCATCAGTTACAATCAGTCCATGCTTCCACTCACCACTCTCGAAAAAAATATCCGTGAAAATCTGAAATACAATGTCATCGTCGGTCTCTCTGACGGAGGCTTGTTTGGCGTGGCGCTCGGCTTTGCATCATTCAGCGCCGTGCTGCCGCTTTTTGTTGCCTCCATGACCGACTCTGCAACCCTAATCGGGCTTGTTCCAGCCATCCACTCGGCGGGTTGGTTATTCCCCCAATTGTTCACTGCCAGCTACGTCTCGCGCCTGCGAAAATACAAACGCACGGTCTTGATGACAACCATCCACGAGCGCATTCCGTTTTTAGGTTTTGCCATTGTTGCGCTGCTGCTGCCATTCATTGGACGAAACGCGGGACTCATTCTGACATTTCTACTGCTCATCTGGCAAGGATTGGGCGGCGGATTCACCGCCAACGCCTGGACTTCGATGATCTCGAAGATCATTCCGCCCGAATCACGCGGCACGTTTTTTGGGCTGCAAGGCGGGCTGGCGAATCTCTTCATCAGCATGTCAGCCATCGGCGCGGGATACCTGCTCGACTATCTGAACTCCCCCTGGAACTTCGCAACCTGCTTCCTTCTTGCGGTTGTCTTCTTCGCCTTATCTTGGTTTGCACTCGCACAAACACGCGAGCCAGAAGATACCGAAAAAGTCATCCCCGCAGAAAAAACTCACTTTTGGGTGGATGCCAAAAGAGTTCTCAGCCGCGATAAAAATTTCAATTGGTTTCTGGTCGTGCGCGTCCTCTCGCAATTCGCCACCATGGGATTCTCGTTCTACATCATTTATGCCCTGCGCGAATTTAATATGGACGCGATTACGGCGGGCTTCCTGACCGCCACGCTGACCATCTCGCAGACCGTCGCCAACATCAGCATGGGCTGGTTCGGGGATCGGGTTGGGCATCGCGCCATGTTAATCATCGGGGCGGTTGCCGCCTTCCTCAGCGCCGTACTAGCTTGGAATGCCGCATCCATTGCCTGGTTCTACCCCATCTTCCTTTTGACAGGCGTAGCGAATGTCGCCATTTGGACAAACAGTATGACCATGACCGTAGATTTCGGCGGCGAAACAGAACGCCCCATTTACATTGGACTGTCTCAAACACTGACCGCCCCCGCCACCATCATCGCCCCCATCCTCGGCGGCTGGATCGTGGACGCGGCAGGCTTCACCCCAACTTTTACCATCTCGATCATCCTCTCATTGGGGATGCTCGGCATTTTGGTATTTTTGGTGAAAGACCCAAGAAAGTTCAGACCGTAGACCGAGGACAGAGGACGGTGTTCGATACGGTCAACAGCCTACCGTCCACGGTCAATTTGCAATCAACAACTTATAAAGGAATCTCCCATGTCCCTCATTCAAGAAAAAATAAGCCAAGCCATTGAAATTCTCAAAGAACAAAATACAGATATGTGGCTGACCTTCGTACGCGAAACGTCAGGCGTGCGCGACCCCGCGCTGGATTTTCTCATCGGCGCAGGTGATCTCACCTGGCAATCGGCGCTGATACTCACCCGCAAAGGCGAGAAGATCGCCATCATCGGCAACCTTGAAAAAGAATCCATCTCGCGGCTGGATGTTTTCGATGAGATTCTGGGATACGACACCGCCATCAGCGGCTTATTGAAGGAAACCATCGCCCGCCTCGACCCCACGCGGATAGCTGTTAACACTTCCAGAAACAATGTCCACGCTGACGGTTTGACTCATGCCATGTACGAGTTCCTGCGCGAATATCTGGCTGGCACGCCCTACGCAGACAGACTCGTCAGCGCCGAACCCGTCATCTCTGCCATGCGCGGACGAAAGACACCCACCGAACAGGCGCATGTTCGCAAAGCCGTTCAGATCACAGACGAGATATTCCAAAAGACATTTGCCCACATCAAAGTCGGCATGACCGAGATCGAGATTGGCGAATATATGCACAACCTTGCGCGCGAATACAAAGTGGAATTGGCATGGACTGCCGAAAACTGTCCCGCCGTCAACAGCGGACCCAACTCGCCCGTCGGACACAGCGGACCAACGGCAATCAAAATTGAGCGCGGACACATCGTCCACTTTGACTTTGGCGTGAAATACGAAGACTATTGCTCCGACATTCAACACGTGTGCTATGTCTTACGCGAAGGCGAAACCAAAGCCCCCGCCGAAGTCCAGCGCGGATTCGATACCATACGCACCGCTGTGGAAGAATCACGCGCGGCAATGAAGGCGGGCGTAACAGGCAACTCCATTGATACCATCTCACGGAAAATTGTCACCGGAGCAGGCTACCCTGAATATCCCTACGCCCTCGGTCATCAGCTAGGACGTGTTGCTCACGATGGCGGCTCGCTGCTTGGTCCGCTGTGGGAGAAATACGGTGACTCGCCCAATCAGAAACTGGAGGTTGGGCAAATTTTCACCATTGAACCAGGTCTGGCAGTGAATGACTACGGTTACGTTGGATTGGAAGAGGATGTGGTCATCACCCCAAACGGCGCAGAATATTTGGGAGAACCACAAAGAGAGATCATTCTGTTGAAAGGGTAACTAAAAAGAGGAGGCACTTTTTACAAGTGACCTCCTCTTTTTAGTTGTATGTCACACTCATTACGTGACATAAGTTTGCGGCGCTTCTTCATCTGTTTTGTATGTCATCCGTCACTACTTGCCCATTTATCAGGTGTTATACTCCGATTGTGAAAATCATCACCTTACAAGTCGGGACATCCCCCAAAAATAAAACAAAGGATTTAATATGACCCAGGAAGACCCCAGAATTTTGGAACTACGCAAAGTCCGCGCCAAGGCACTCGAAGGCGGCGGCGAGGAAAGAAACAAAAAGCGAAAAGCCCAGGGCAAGTTAACCGCGCGCGAACGGGTGGAACTGTTGCTCGACCCGGGCACCTTCAACGAGCTTGAACCGTTCATCACGCACCAGGGCGATGAGTTAGGCTTGCTTAAGGAAAAATTTTACGGCGACGGTGTCATCACCGGCTATGGACAAATCAACGGGCGGACAGTTTATCTCTACTCACAAGACTTCACAATTTACGGCGGCGCGTTGAGCGAAATGCAGGCGCACAAAATTTGCCGCGTGATGGACTTGGCAGTCCGCAACGGCGTGCCGTTCATCTCGTTGATCGACTCTGGCGGCGCGCGTATTCAAGAAGGCGTGCGCTCAATGGGCGGCTACGCTGAAATCTTCCGCCGCAACGCGCAATACTCCGGCGTCGTACCGCAGATCAGCGTCATGCTTGGACCGTGCGCCGGCGGCGCGGCATACTCCCCCGCCCTGACCGACCTAGTCATCATGGTCGAAAAGCAATCATTCATGTTCCTCACCGGTCCCGACGTGATCAAAGCCGTGACTGGTGAAATGATCGACTCAGAATCACTGGGTGGCGCAAGCGTGCATACCTCAGTCAGTGGCGTGGCGCATTTGAGCGTGAACAGCGAAAAGGCAGCGCTTGACATGGCGCGGAATTTCCTCTCATACCTGCCTTCGAACAACGTCGAAAACCCGCCCTACGTCCAGTCGAACGACGAACTGGGACGCATGGACGAAGAACTCAACAGCATCATTCCGCTGGCAGCCAACGAACCTTACATCATGCACGATGTCATCGAAAAAATCGTAGACGCAGAATCCTTCCTCGAAATCCAACCTGATTGGGCGCGGAACGCCATCGTCGGCTTGGCGCGCATCGGCGGACACAGCGTCGGCATTGTCGGTCAAGAGCCGTCCATCATGGCGGGCGTGATTGACATCGACGCGGCAGACAAAATGACCCGCTTCGTACGCATGTGCGACTGCTTCAACATTCCGCTCGTCACCTTCGTTGACTCGCCCGGCTTCCTGCCTGGCGTCGCGCAAGAACACGGCGGCATCATCCGCCACGGCGCAAAACTTTTGTACGCCTATTCTGAAGCCACAGTACCGAAGATCTGCCTCATCACCCGCAAAGCATACGGCGGCGCATACGTCGTCATGTCCAGCAAATACCTCGGCACCGACATCACCTACGCCTGGCCCTCGGCTGAAATCGCCGTGCTAGGCGCAGAAGGCGCGGCAAACATCCTGTACAAAAAGCAGATTGAATCCGCCGCCGACCCCGCCCTCGAACGCAAAAAACTCGCCGACGAATACCGCGAAAAATTCAACAACCCGTACTACGCCGCCTCCACCGGTTACGTGGACGATATCATCGAACCGCGCGAAAGCCGCCCGAAGATCATCGCCTCGCTCTCGGCGCTGCGCGACAAATACGCCCCCGCCCCCGCCCGCAAGCATGGGAATATTCCGGTGTAATATGTCGTTGCGAGGAGGGCGCTCTTCCCGACGAAACAGTCCCCACATTACAGGAGATTGCTTCGGGCAAAGAACAAGAACGCCCTCGCAATGACATAAATGGATAACATATGACCGACTTAACCCTCTCCCTCCAAATTACAGTCCTCGGCATGGGGCTGGTCTTCGGCGCAATCATCCTGCTTTGGGTGATGATGATTCTGCTGACGACTTTAACCGCGGAAAAGAACGCGCCCGCCGAAGAAGAACCTGCCGCGCCCGAACCTGATTCTGTTTCCCCAAGCGGATTCAAAGCCCAAGCCGCCGCCATCGCCGTAGCCATTGCCCTTGCCGAACAGGGACAATCCACCGCCCGCCCATTATCGCAGCCGCCCACCGCGCTCGTCTCAGCCTGGCAATTGGGCATGAGAACAAACCAACGGTCACAAAAAGGAAATTTGGGAAGAAGATAACAACCCAGACTTCCGAAGTCTGGGAGACATTGGAAGTCTTTGGAGAACTTATGAAATATAAAATTACAGTCAACGACCAGGTATACGAAGTTGAAATAGAAAACCTCAACACCCGCCCCGTCATCGCCCATGTAAATGGCGAACGATTCGAAGTCACACCGGAGAGCGGGGCACCGAAGGAGATTCAACCCAAGGCAGAGAAAAAGTCCTTTAATGCGAATCAGCCCACAGCCCGCTCCTCAGCTCCCAATCAGGCATTAAGTGGCAACACCCAAACGGCTCCACTGCCTGGCACAGTGACGCAAGTTTTCGTGAAAGCGGGCGAAAAAGTGGAAGCGGGACAGGTGATCCTCATCATCGAAGCCATGAAGATGAAAAACAGCATCCGCTCGGTGTACAGCGGAACGATCAGCGAAGTGCTTGTGAGCGCAGGACAAAGCGTGGCGCACAAACAGGCGCTGCTCAAATTTGCCGAGTTGAGTGAAACATCGTGGATGTAATTGTCTGCGTGTTTACGGGCAAACAGGCAAACACGCAAACAAGTAAACAGGTAAACACATGGACTTGACCTCTATCCTTCCCGAATTACTCAAAGGCTTTACCCATCTCACGCTCGGCAATGGCGTGATGATTTTTGCCGCGCTGGTATTGGTTTATCTTGCCGTATTCAAAGAAATCGAACCCGTGCTTTTGCTGCCCATCGGCTTTGGGTGTTTGCTGGCAAATATTCCGCTGGCAGGCATGACAGCCGCCGAAGGCATGACAAAAGTGTTATATGATGCCGGCATCAAGACCGAATTATTTCCCCTGCTGATCTTCGTCGGCGTTGGCGCAATGATTGACTTTTCGCCGCTGCTGGCGCAGCCACGTATGGTCTTGCTGGGCGCAGCGGGACAATTTGGTATTTTCGGCACGCTGATCCTCGCCATTTTGCTTGGTTTCCCATTAAATCAAGCGGCTTCCATTGGCGTCATCGGCGCAATTGACGGACCGACTTCTATCTTCGTTGCATCGAAACTCGCGCCCGAACTGCTCGCGCCAATTGCGGTCGCCGCGTATTCGTACATGAGTTTGATCCCCATCATCCAGCCGCCTTTGATGAGATTGCTGACCACGAAAAAAGAACGCATGATTCGAATGGACTATGCGCCCAAGCCCATTTCAAAAAAGACGCTGATCTTCTTTCCCATCATTCTAACGGTCGTGGTCGGTCTGCTCGTTCCCGAAGCCACCCCGTTGATTTCCATGCTCATGCTCGGAAACTTACTCAAGATGTCTGGCGTGGTAGATCGCCTAAGCAAAGCCGCAGAGAATGAGATCATCAACATTGCTACGCTATTTCTCGGTCTGGCAATTGGTTCCACCATGAACGCAGAATCCTTTCTAAATTTGGATACTGGGAAAATCATGATCCTGGGTCTGTTCGCTTTTGCGCTGGACACAGTGGCGGGTTTGCTGTTCGGCAAATTAATGTCCTTTATGTCCGGCGGCAAGATCAACCCATTGATCGGGGCAGCAGGCATCTCAGCTTTCCCGATGGCAGGACGTTTGGCAGCCAAAACCGCCAGTGATGAAGACCCCGACAACTTTATTCTGATGCACGCCATGGGCGCAAATACAGCCGGACAATTGGGTTCCGTAATCGCGGGTGGAATTTTGCTTTCGGTCGTGAGTAAGATGCTGGGGCTGTAGAAATTAATTGGTAATTGGTAATTGGTAATTGGTAATTGACAATCCCGCAGACTGAAATCAGCCTGCGGGATTATTTGTATTGGGTGTGTTTCATTTCAGTTGGACATTGCCATTTGTATCGTGTTCCGTAAGCCTTCAAACGGAACACGATACACGCAGCACGGCTTTCTCTCAACTCATTTGAAACGCACCCATTTGTATTTTTGTATATTTGCGCTATATAATACCCACGGTCATAAATTGCGCTTTCCACCCTAAAAAAGCGCAATTTGTGACCGAGTGCGGTATAATCAAGTTGTCTGACAACTTGATAAAAAAATCAGGAGAACCCCATGACCACAATTGACCTCACAATTCATAAAGACCGCCGCGCCCGCGCCATTCAACGCGCCAAAGAACGTAACATCATCATTCCCACCTATGCCCAAATGAAAGACCCCTCGAAAATTCCAGCCAAAATCAAAGAGGAGTTGAAGAGCATTGGGCTGTGGGATATTCACCCGCGCAACCTTTTCCGCATTAGCTGGAAGAATCAACCCACCGTTTCTGGCGGCGGCTTTGGCGGAGTCAACTTCATCGAGCTTCCGTCTTCGCTGACAGGAGTCAAGGCGCGCATCATTGCCGTCGTTGGCAAATGGTTCCCGACGGGAGCGCACAAAGTCGGCGCGGCGTTCTCATGCCTCGTGCCGCGACTGGTCACCGGTCAATTCGACCCGACCACCCAAAAAGCAGTCTGGCCCTCCACTGGCAATTACTGCCGCGGCGGCGCGTATGACTCGGCTTTGCTGGCTTGCGAATCCATCGCCATTTTGCCCGAAGGCATGTCGAAGGAAAGATTCGAGTGGCTGGAAAAAGTGGCGGGTGAAACAATCAAGACTCCTGGCACTGAATCCAATGTCAAAGAAATTTTTGACAAATGCTGGGAACTCCGAAACTCGGGTCAAGACTTGATGATCTTCAATCAATTCGATGAGTTTGGCAATTATCTCTGGCACTACGAAGTGACAGGTCACGCCATGGAAGAAGCGCTCAAGCAAGTCATGGGACCCAACGACCGCTTCCGCGGCATGGCATCTGCAACGGGTTCAGGCGGAACCATTGCCAGCGGCGACTATCTCAAGCAGATCTTCCCCGAAAGCAAGATCATTGCCAGCGAAGCATTGCAATGTCCCACCCTGTTGGAAAACGGCTTCGGCGCGCATCGCATCGAAGGCATTGGCGACAAACACGTGCCCTGGGTACACAACACGAAGAATACCGACTTTATCACCGCCATTGACGATAACGCCGTAGTCAACCTTGCCCGTCTTTTCAACGAAGAAAACGGACGCGCCTATCTTGCAGAAAAAGGCGTCCCCGAAGCTACCATCGCCAATCTTGAACTGCTCGGCTTCTCAGGCATCGCAAATGTGCTTTCCTGCATCAAAGTCGCCAAGTACTACGAGATGGACGAAAACGATGTGATGATCACCATGCTGACCGACTCGATGGAACTCTATCGCTCACGCATGTATGAGATGCACCAGGAATTCGGTCAATACAGCGCGAATGATGCCGCTGGCGATTTTGCCCGCTACCTGCATGGTCAATCCACCGATAATATGCAAGAACTAACCTACACCGAGCGCCGCCGCGTGCATAACCTGAAATACTATACCTGGGTCGAACAGCAGGGCAAGACCTACGCAGAAATTCAGGAACAATGGTATGCCCCCAATTATTGGACAGATGTCCAAAAACAAGCCGATGAAATTGATGAACTGATCGTAGAGTTCAACAAGGAAGTTGGGTTGATATAGAAAGCAAAAGTGACAGTCACATTGAAGGTGACTGTCACTTTTTTTGTAATCCAGCATTTTTGATTAGACAAGACGTACTGTTGTATAATTTATAAAATGCAAAACACGCTATATCTGGTTCCCTGGTTTATTTCAGTTGCACTTACCTTCTTGATGGGCGTGTATGCAACCCGCCGCAGGGGTCATTTCGCGTCCACGCCATTCATTGCCATGTGCTTCCTTGCAACCCTGTGGGCATCTGGTTATATTTTTGAACTGGGCAGTACCAGTCTCGACATCAAATTTTTAGCGGTCAAAATTGAATATATCGGCATTATTGGTTTACCGCTCTCGTGGACGGCGTTCGCGCTTGCATATTCAGGGCATGGACAATGGCTGACCAAACGCAACGTGACGCTGACATTGATCTTCCCCCTCCTCACCCTGCTGGTAGTGTGGACAACAGAATTCCATCATTGGTTCTTCACCGAAATCAGCACAATCACAGATGAAGCCTCGGGGCTGCTCCTGATCTGGAACCCGCCAGGCTGGTGGTTTTGGCTCCATGCTGTATACATTTATGGTATTTTGGTATTCGGCACATACTACCTATTCCGCGAATATTGGAATCAACGGGACGTGTATCGCTCGCAGGTGGTGGTCAACATCATCGCCATCCTGCTGCCGTGGATATCAAACGGCATTGTGATTTCGAGACTCGTTCCAATTGACATCACTTCGGTCACCTTCTCCTTTTCCATCTTGATTTTAGGTTGGGGATTTCTTCGTTATGGGATGCTGAATATTGTCCCCGTTGCGCACCGCGCCGTATTTGAAAGCATCTCCGACGCCGTCATTGTGCTGGACCCAGTCTTGCGCATTGTTGAACTAAACCCCGCCACACTCGAACTGTTCGACCTGCAAAATAATTCCGTAATTGGCAAATCGTTCCACGAAGTCTTTCACAAATGGATTTACCTGGACGACCAATCCCTGAAAAAGCACGGACTTCATAGAGAGATCATTCTGGAAGATACGGTCAAGCCCACGCGCTGGCTCGACCTGTTTGTCAGCGCACTGCGCGAACTGCCCCGTCAAAGCGGAGGCTGGATCGTTACCCTGCGAGATGTGACCAGTCTGAAAGAGAATGAAGCCGCGCTCGCCATCGCCCGCGATGAAGCGGTACAGGCAAATAGTTTCAAAACTCAATTACTGGCAAACGTCAGCCACGAACTGCGGACTCCGCTGGGAATTATTATGGGGTACACAGACCTGCTCACCCGCAAATCCTATGGCGAGTTAGATGAGAAACAGATCAGCGTTCTTGGGAAAATCAGGGAAAGCACCGAATACTTGGAGGCGCTTGTATCTGGGTTGCTCGACCAGGCACAGTTGGACAGCGGAAGACTAAAACTTTCCGAAAGACCTTTTGAAATCCGCGAGGTGCTGGGAAAAACCTGCAATCAGTTAAGCATCTTGGCAGAGAACAAGCAACTCGAATTCAATGCCTCAATCTCTGACGATATGCCCATCTCCATCGTCGGCGACAGCCAGCGCATGAAACAAATCCTCGTCAACCTGATCAGCAACGCCATCAAATTCACCGAGACTGGCGGCGTGACCGTAAAAATAAACAAATCGAATGCATCCCATTGGCAAATGCGGGTTTCTGATACTGGGTTTGGTATCCCAGAAAATGCCATTCAGTCCGTGTTTGAGCCGTTCAAGCAGCTACCCGAAGCCAACCGAATCATGCGCAAAGGTTATGGACTGGGGCTTTCGATTACCCAACAACTCATCAGACTTATGGGCGGAGATATTACAGTAGAAAGTGAGGTGGGAAAAGGAACCACCTTCACCGCCACCCTGCCGCTAATCACAGAAATGGAAATCGTTGAATGAGAAAGACTTCCGAAGTTTTGAAAACTTCGGAAGTCTTTTTT
>JFJP01040675.1_pt1 | contig 10834 bp, 12 predicted proteins | sample 431651 | NCBI WGS metagenome assembly JFJP01 (sample SAMN02602958, study PRJNA72255) | Microbial mat metagenome, whole genome shotgun sequencing project. | biome: fresh water; feature: sink hole; material: water; isolation source: purple microbial (photo- and chemosynthetic) mats found in...
CGATGGTGCCGTACATGACACCGTGGTCGGTCATGGCGACGGCCGGCATGTTCAGGTCGACCGCCTGCTGGATCAGGTCATCGATGCGGCATGCCCCGTCAAGCAGGCTGTAGGCGGTATGGAGATGGAGATGGACGAAAGGTTTTGACATGCGGCCCATCCTAGCCGTTCCGGGCCCCTACGAAAAGTCTTAAGTGCCTGTTGACGCAAAAACGGCATATGCCTGGAAGGAATTAGCCACAAAAAGGCACGAAAATCACAAAACGGGTCCAGAGATCCCCTCCTCGGAGGGGTGCCCGGAGGGCGGGGTGGGTTCGGTGCCACGAGGTAGACGGTGTAGTCGGGCCTGGTAAGGGTATCCGAGTAAGGGTGGCGGGTTAAGCGGGTCGGGTAAGGAGTGCGTTTACGTGCCCCACAGATTCTGCGGACGAGCCTATTAAAATCGGTACGTCAGAAAAACACCTTGCAATCCATCCCTGAAAAACCCTACCTTTGCACAGAAGGTCGCAAGACACCCACTGGAGAAAGATGAAAATAAAGAGTAAAAACAGCAGTTTGGAGTATTTGCGAAATCAAGCCGGCTAATACAATGGTTGACCATAGGAAATGAAAGAATGAAACCTACAGGAGACTGTTTCAAAGCCGCGTACGACCGAGCCACTTCGCTGACAGACGAGCAGAACAAAACGTCGAGGATCTACGTTGTGCATGGCTCGGTCATTCCAACATCTGGCCCGTGGGCACAAAAGCGCATCACCCATGCGTGGGTACAAGTTGATGATATGATTTACGAATTCAGTAATGCCAACAACAGGATCTATAGCAAATCCATTTTTGAGAGAATATTCTCGACCATCGTTCACAAATCCTACACACCAGACGATGCCAACTTGATGGTTCTGCAAGCAGAAAATTACGGACCGTGGGATCAGCAATCAATCGAAATGGGAGAGAAGGAATGAAACAACTGATAATGTTTGCGTTTTGCGCGCTCTTGTATGCCACGTCTTGGGCACAGGAGTATTATCTGGTCAACAAAGCGACGGGCGAAGAAACGGGGCCGTTTCTTCTCAACCCGGGAAGCGAGATCAAAGTCGGAACGACTCTTTACACAGTTGCTGCCAAGAATCAGGCAACCGCCGTATTCACCAATTCAGCAGAACAGGTTCTAAATGCGTACCTGACTTGCCAGCACTGGGAAGACCGGATTCCCCTTGTTGTTGATGGGGACAAAACGAGTCCGGCGATGCGACAGTATTACGGGACTGGCGGTTTTCAACCTTCCCGCTATTTCACAATTGGCACAAATGCAACAGCTCTTCCCTCTGACAAACAGGCAAGGGTTTTCACTGTGAATCTCTCCGGCTCTGCTTCTCGATACGTCGTTCGCCGTACTCCAGTCGGTTTCAGGGTAGACTGGCTTGCCAGTCAAGTTCTCTGGCGGGAGGATGAGGAAGAACAGAAACAGGAGATTGCGAAGCAATCGGAAACGGAGATAAGACAAAAGTACAGTCTTTCTAATGCCGTATTTCAAGTCAAAGTTGAACGGGTGGAACAGGTTGTTTCCTATACGGTTTTGCACATCAAAGTCACGAATGCTTCCAAAGCATTTATCGGATACTGGTCTGTAACGGCAGCCATCTACGATAATCAAGGAAAATACCTCGGACAGGCACTCACAAACGGCCAAAACCTTCAGCCTGGTTCATTCTCGTTTAGTAAAATCAACTTTGCGGATGTTCGGGCGCACACTGTGGCAAAGTGGACCCTCAAACTCGACAGAATGATAATTGAAACATCTCAAGGCGACAAATTGCCTGATGGCGAGAAGTACTTTGGACTGGAAGAAGTGAAATAGGATTTGGTCGAACCAGAGTTCGCTCCGTACCGTTGACCCGCGGCGGGTCAACGTCCGCTGAAACTCAACGTTGTGCCAGAGAAATAGGAGGAGACTATGGGGATTCTTATCATCGCGGTCTTAATCGGTCTCATCCCCGCTGTCATCGCCAAGGGCAAGGGGCGTAGCTTCGGGCTTTGGTGGTTCTTCGGCGCCGCTCTGTTCATAGTCGCACTGCCCGCCTCGCTCATTATCAATGCGGACGCCGCCGCCGTGGAACGGACAAAGATGGGCGAGGGCATGAAGAAATGTCCCTATTGTGCTGAAGATGATCAAACGCGAGGCTGCCGTTTGCCGTTTCTGTGGGCGAGACCTAGCACAACCGCAGAGCCGACCGCAGCCTCGGCAACAGGAGATCCGTGTTCAATCGAAACGCACTATGGTGCAGCCAAGAAGACCTGTTGCCAGACCGCCTCAGGAGACCGTCGCCTGTCCGTTCTGCAACACGGCTCTGCTGCTGTCGTCGATTAGCGAGGGACGGAACGTCTGCCCTTCCTGCAAAGGTGAGTTTGATGCGGAGGGATGAGAGGCCCAGCCAGCAAATGCTCGGTACGGCTTCGCCGCCCGAGATTTGCGACGCATGGAGATAACGAAATGACTCGATTCTGGACATGCCACTGGCAGTTTCGTTTCTGGCGACCCGACATCAACACTGAAGGCCAGCCACTAATGGCCACCGGCAGTAACAGTTTCCGCAAGCGGGGTGTGTCGGTCGGCGACTCGGTGTATATTATCTCTCTCAATGCCGGCCAACTTTACCTTGGCAGCCGGATGGCCGTGAAGCAGATCGTATCCCGACAGGAGGCGGTCACACTCCTGAACACCGACAACCTGTATGATGCGAGAGAATGGATTGTCGATCCCGAGGAATCCGGGACGTTACTTCACCTACATCGTCGGCTCTCACCTGCGTTGACGAGGCAACTCCGCTTCGTGTCTGGTTCAAACAGGAAAGAGCCGTGTTTTGTCTCGGACACGGAACTCGATAACCAGGCCACGCGGGGAGTTCGCGAGATTGCCCTGGAGTCGGCTACACTTCTGGACCGAATCATTGAGATCACAGATCGGCTGCCAAAAGACCACGAAGTCATCACAGTGACCGAGGCTGCACTTCAATCCATTGGGACCTCGGCGCACACAAAGCCGATTGACGGCGACCATGCTTTCATTCCGGAGGAAGTAGATGTGACGGTGCCACTCTATGAGGGTGCCGTCAGAAGAATCGCCGTCAATGCCTACGAACGAAGCAGCGAGGCGCGGAAGAGGTGCATTCTTCACTACGGATGCCGTTGCGCATCGTGTGGCCTTACGCTCGCAGAAAAATACGGAGAATCCGCACAAGGACTTATACACGTTCACCACCTTCGTCAGTTGGCAGACGTTAATGCCAAGTACCAGGTTGATCCGGTCCAGGACTTGCAGCCAGTATGCCCGACGTGTCATGCCGTCATCCACAGTCGGACGCCACCCTTCACCGTGCAGGAAGTCACGGCCATGATTGAGGAAGTAGAGAAAGATGCGGACAAGAGCGTGGAACGAGGTTCACGTTCGCCGTTCGGTCAGTAGAATGAACACGAGTCAGAAATACTACGATCTCATGTGCCGAGTTCACGAAACAGCCGTGGGGTTGATACCACGGCTCAGCTTTGACAAGAAGCATCCGTGGCACCTCCACTTGGTGGGCCTCTACTGCACCATGACTGAATTGCTCCGTTCCGCTTGCATCCTCCTGCGACTGGACGCCGGCACCGTTGTCCCGATTCTGTTGCGCTCGCTGCTTGAAGCACAGGTGGATTTCCTGAACCTCGCCGAAGATCGGGGCTACGGTTATCACATGCGAGCGACCTGGTTGAAGGAGTGGATCAAACTCCTCAAAGAGGCTGGATCGAAACCCAACCCGTTCCTCAAAGGTTTCGCGCAGTTGGCCAACCGTCAGATTATGCTATCCGAGTGGGAAAGCGAGTTGAAGAAACTCACGGATCAGGGGTACAACCCCCTGAAGCATTGGGAGAAGTTTGAACGAGCGCACCTGCAGGATGCCTACGCCTCTCTTTACAACTTTCTGTGCTGCGAGACCCACAACGACATCAGAGCCTTGACCTCACGGCATGTACAGATTGCGGCGGATGGGACCGACTTCCAGGTTCAATTGTACACACCAGTTGATCTTGACGATTTCATCGCCGACATGGACGCCTTCTGCGGTATAGCGATCAAAGTGACTGAAGTCATCCACCGTGTCTTGGAAAGTGCAGAAACCGAGGCGATCACACGGTTGAACTTGGATCTACAGGACCTGAGAAACCAAATCCAGACCGAACCACCACCTGCATGATATTATCACTCCGCTAGAGAGCATGAGGCGGGGCGTTCGCTTGCAAGAGAGAGAAACGGTATGAGCACAGTGCTTCAGAACCACAAATCAGTACGAAACCCTCTGACGGTGATTGCCATCTTCGCGGGGTTGGCCGAAACCTTCAGTTGCCTGGCACTACCACGCCTCACACCGGAGATCCAGGGCGCTTTCGTATGGTTTGTGATGCTGTTTCCCTTCATCATCGTTACGCTGTTCTTCGCAACCCTGAACTGGAACCACTGTGTTCTCTACGCACCGTCAGACTTCAAGAGTGACGAGAACTTCCTGAAGACGTTCCGCCGTGACGCGGAACGCATTAAGAATGACATTGTCGCGGAAGGGGAATCAGTTCGCCGTTCAGCAGAGGTCTTCGCTGAGCTCGCAACGCTGAGTCTCACAAACTCCCTATCCCCTCTGGAGAAGGCGACCGCCCTCACGTGGGAGCCATACGAGCAGACATTCGACCGCGAGCGGAGACGGCTCCTCGCACGCAACAACATACTCAATCACCTTCGCGAGATCGGGAGTAGCGCTGAGGCGCAAGCCGCAGTCCAAAGGCCCTTCGATGAAATCATTACGCGGCAACGTGAAGAAGACTTTCTGCGGCTTCCTTCACGGCTTTGTCAATGGATATGCAACCGACTTCGGTGTTCGTCGCGAGAAGAAGATGGGATCGAAAGGTCAACCGGTCGAAGTCGTGAGGCAGGATGCACCCGAGAAACGTAATGCCCTGATTGCTTTGGCATCCCGCGAGAGCATTGAGCCAATTCCCGAGGAACTGGATTACGACATCTCTGCCATAGAGCAACGCCTCAGCGAGATGGAACTCTACGGGGGCGACACGACGCCCAAGCTTCTTACGGATTTCGGGCAGTTGAAGGACTGGATGAGGGACAATGATCTTGAAATCAGACGGGAAGCGAGCAACACGTCGAAGCTTACCTCCGGGGGACGCGTCAGCGCGGCCACCGGAGAAAGCTCAACGTGAGAGTTCGCTGGAAATGATCTTGGGAAATGAACAGGGTGCTTTGAAAAAGGAGTGGCATTTCCTGCACGGCGGGGATAACATCCCGGCGACGATCACGAGAGCAGTCCACGCATAAAAATAACCGGCACAGTGCGTGCCCGAAACCAAGGATGGCGAGCAAATACCACCCCGGAACCTTTTTCAAAATGTTTATACCATTTTGAAAAGGTTCTGGTCAACGATGTCATCTGCACGTACTAGGAGGATGATATGGCCGTGATAACAGATGAATTCGTTGCGAATCTGCCAGCTGATGATACAGAAGCATGGGCCGTTATCTGTGAACAGTTCAGGAGGTTTTCGCAACAGCATAAGGGACGCATCGGTGAAACGGCTGTCAATGATGCCTATCTTGAGTGGTATGCATTTGTTCAGACAATGATCATAGCGCGGCCAGTGAACGCGACGCTTCCGGACCCGTCATACAGACCGCCGAACGATGTCTCAAGAATGACAGATGTGATTGACGCAATTGCCGCAAACGCAAAGAGCAGTCTGGAGGATCGTCGAAAACGCGCTTTATTCACCTCCGCCAGAGATCGCTTCCCGACTCTGTTGCCAGGTGGGTTCGCATACGAATTTCTGGACAGCGATTACAATCGTGTTCAGGAACTTATCAGCGAAATGCGAACGCTCGTGACCGAGAGCGCGACTATTACCGCCGATCACAGAAGGCGATTGCTCAACCGCGTTGAGAGTCTGCAGCGCGAACTCCACAAACGCATGTCAGACTTGGACACGTTCTGGGGATTACTCGGGGAGGCGGGGATGGCACTAGGCAAGTTCGGAAAGGATGTAAAGCCGCTAACAGATCGCGTGTGCGAGATTTTAAAGATCGTCACGAGAACACAGGCTCGTGCGAATGGTCTTCCGGCGCCTGAAGACTCCCGACTGCTGCGCGCGGTAAACGAGATCGCAGAACCTTGATAAAGGACGTCGGGGTCATCACGTCTTCACAATTCACACTCTGCTTTTCGGCCTGTTCTGTTCGCTCTGGAAATGATCCGGAGAAATGAACTGGGGGGGGCTGAAAAAGGTGTGGCATTTCCGGCACGGCGTGGATAACATCCCGGCGATGTGCACGAGAGCAGTACACGCATCGGCAGCCTGAATGGCTGCAATTCCAGAGCTCAGGGTAAAACCCTTGGGTAACGGACGGCAGAGGCACATGCACCCTGAAGGGGTACAAGTCCTTCCAGATGGAGCAAAGGAGCAGCGACCCCTACAGGGTCGGTGGTGGGGTTTATGGATAAAGTTAGGGTCAACGTCTGGCAGACTGGCAGAAGTAAGAAACATTGACATATCAAGTGCCTAGTGAGACTATTACACCATGACAACGGTACAGGATATTGAAGATGCGGTAGTTCATCTGCCAAGCCCTGATCTCGGTGAATTTCGCGCTTGGTTCGCTCAGTTCGATGCTGATATGTGGGATCGTGAGTTCGAAGACGACGCGAAACGCGGTGTTCTTGATCGCTTCGCCGATAAAGCTCTTCACGATCTTGCTGATGGGCGTTGTACCAAGCTATGAGTCATCACGCACATCCCGATTTCTGGAGTCAATATCATCGATTACCCCAGCATGTTCAAGATCTGGCCGATCATAATTTCGAACTTCTCAAATCGGATCCGCGTCATCCCTCACTACATCTCAAGAAGGTCGGGCGTCATTGGTCCGTGCGCGTAGGGATTCACTATCGTGCTGTGGGTGTTGAGTCATCACAGGGAATATTGTGGTACTGGATCGGCTCTCATGCCGAATACGACCGAATGACAAAATAGGAATCAGCGAACATCCAGTTTATCTCGCAAGCTCGGAAACTCACCGGGCAAGAGGCGATATGGCCTACTATCCGAAAGATGCAGCGGCGGTGCAGCGACTCCATGAACAGATCGAAGCACTCGGCATCCCACTCGTCCTCATGCGGACGTTCATCCAACTCATTGGGGCGATCACCGTGCAGGTCGAAGACGAGTTCACAAGCCGGAAAGTCATTGCCACAGTTCATCCCAATCAGCAGCAGTACCCAGGACAGAAGTTATATTTTGTGAACGTAGAGGGGTACATTCATATCGTCCCCCATGTGGTAGAAGATGAGTACGTTTTCCTAAAGACGATAATACCAAGCCGTAAGGCAACACGTGATTTTGAGAAAGAGGGTGAGCAGAATGAAACTAGATAAAGAAGAACATGATATTCTTGGCGCATACGCCGACGAAAAGCCTGAAGTGCCCTCTATAACGGCAGGGTGAATGTGAATGTGCTGCCTTCGCCGGTGGTGCTTCTGGCGTGGATGGCGCCGCCGTGGTTCTGGATGATCGATTGGGCGATGGCCAGGCCGAGTCCGCTGCCGTGCCCGCGGGCATTTGTCTGGGTTGTGAAGAACTGCTCGAATACGCGGGGCAGGTCCGAGGGTTCGATGCCTGATCCGTTATCCTGCACGACGGTTTCCACGCAGGCGGGCGTCCTGCGGATGGCGACGGTGATGCCGCCTGTCTCCGGTGTGTGGCGCAGGGCATTGTCCAGCAGGTTGGCCAGTACCTGCTCGATGCGTTCGGGAATGATGGAAAGGGGGATGTCGTCCTCGGGCAGTGCCAGTGTGATCGGTACCTTCGGGGCGGGGTACAGGCGCTCGACCACTTCCCGGATAAACGCCCCGTAGGCCACGCGCGTCTTGCGCCCCCGCAGTTCCTCGGCCTTGAGCCGGGAGAGCACGGCAAGCTGCTCGACCATGTAAAGCAGGCGATCGGACGAGATCTCGATGTTGGCAAGGAACCGCTCGCGCGCGGCGGGGTCGTTGGCGGCGGCGGCTCCCTTCAGGATCTGGACGGCCCCCTTGATCGCCGTCAGCGGGGTTTTTAGCTGGTGCGTGGTCGAGGCGAGCAGATCGCGCTGCCGGGTGCTGGCCTGGCGGATCTCGTCGGCGACGGTGGAGAAGGCCCGTGCCAGCTCGCCGATCTCGTCACGGCCGGCGGTGCGGAGATCGAGCTGGCTCTCGCCGCGGGCGAAGCGGTTGACGCTGCGGGTCAGGGTCCGCAGGCGCTTGGTCAGGGTGCTGGCAAGGGCGATTGACGCCAGTACGGCAATCCCCAGCGCGAGGGCCATGGCCATGCGGTAGTTCCGCACGATCTCTAGGATCGCCCGTGTGATGGCGGCCGTGTGCGCCTGTACGCAGGCGGCGCCGATGACGGTACCGTCGGACGAGTGGATGGGCAGGGCGATGTGGTAGAAGAGTCGCGAGCGGTCGTCCGTGAGGGAGGTGCGGGCGCCATAGCGGCCTTGCAGCGCCTGTTGCACCTCGAAGCGGGTTGATGCGTCGTTGCCGGTCGGGTTTTTGGCCCCGGAGTCGTATTGCAGCCTGCCATCGGCAGCCACGATCTGCAGATGGGCGCCGAATTCGCGCTGGTAGTACTGGAGGCGCGTCGGGAAATCGGGGTCGTCGCTGCCCGACTCGATCTGCCGGCGGTAATCCGCGGCGATCACATGGGCATAGTCGATCATCTGCTCCTCAAGCATCTTGCGGGTGAACTGATCGAACACGCGCACGGTGTAGGAGTTGAGGAACGCGATAGGCAGGACGGCCAGGATGATGCAAAGCAAGGCGACTTTCCAGCGTATGCTCATGACCGTGTCCCCCTAGCCGTACCGAGCTGGTAGCCCATGCCGTAGACGGTGCGGATCGGATCAATGTCCGGGTGGACGGCCTGTAGTTTCTGCCGGATGCGCTTGACGCAGGAGTCCACGCTGCGGTCGGTCACCGGATGGCTGTCGTTGTAGATGTGCCCGATCAGCGCGTTACGCGAAAAGGTCCGTAGCGGGTGCTCGACCAGGGCGGTCATCAGGTCGAATTCCGGGCGGGTCAGTTCGACGGGACTGCCGAAGTAGCGGAATACCCTGGCGGAGGGATCCATCGCGAACGGCCCGTGCGAGAGTGTTCGGATGGCGGTCGCGCCGTGGCCGCAGCGACGCAGCAGATTCCCCACGCGGGCGACCAGCTCATCGTTGTTGAAGGGTTTGCTGACATAGTCGTCGGCACCCATCTGAAGGCCGGCGACGCGGTCGATATCGCTGGAGAGGCAGGAAACCATGATGACGGGTATGGCCGGATCGAGATTGCGCATTTCTCGGAAAAGCCCGTGTCCGGAGAGTCGCGGCAGGTTAAGGTCGAGCACCACGAGATCCGGCTTGCCGCGCTGGAAGCATTCCAGCCCGGCCTTGCCGTCGGCGGCGTGTTCGACCGCGTAGCCGCGCTGTTCAAGCACGAAGAGCAGCACATCGGCGATCGCCTGATCGTCCTCCACCACCAGTATTCTTGCTGCACTCATGATGCCGGCATTATGGCGACAGTCCTGCCGGAGAGCAACCGTAATACCGCTGGTGGCCGGAATATTCCGTTTGTCTTTGCCGGGGGGCGGCGGCATACTGGATCGCCTGCAAGGCTTAACTTGTGTTGGAGACGGGTATGCTGGAAGTGACATGGGGGAACCGGCTGGAGCGGCTGGCGGAGGCGATGTTCGACGATCTGCAGGGACCGTCGGCGGTCGTGCATTCGCCGGCAGCGGTCTTTGAGCGCCGGGATGTCATCGTGGTGCCCAACCGCCTGGTGCAGCACTGGCTTCTGCACCGTTTCCTCTACCGCGCCGAGGATGCGCCGGTGCCGCGCATACTGGCGGATGTCGATTTCCCGTTGCTCAACATGTTTGTCAACGATTGGCTGGGGCGCATGGATCAGCCGGGAACCGATGTGCGCGACCCGGCGGCGCATCCGTTCTCCGTGCCGGCGATGCGCTGGCGGATCTTCGGACTGCTCCGCGCGGGTTTGCCGGAGCGCGGGACGTTTGCCCCGCTGCAGGCCTATGTCCAGGGCGGTGCGGGTACGGCTGTGGAGGCGCGCGCGTTCCAGATGGCCGGGCGGCTGGCGACGATGCTTGACGAATACATGGTCTACCGCCCGGACCGGATGCGCGACTGGGAGGCCGGGCGCGACGGGTCCCTCGAGGGGACTGTACTGGCCTGGCAGCCGGCACTCTGGCGGCTGCTGACGGCGGGCCCGCGACGCCGGGAGACCTATCTGGACGCCTTTTGCCGTATGCCGCGGCAACTGGCCGCGGCGGGCATCCAGGACACGTTCCGCGCGGTGCATGTCTTCGGTGTCTCGATGATGCCGCCGGTCTATGTCTATTTCTTCGACCTGCTGGGCGATTTGCTGCCTGTGCGGTTCTATACGCTCAACCCCTGCCGTCGCGACTGGTTCGACGAACGCCGGCCTCGCGACTCGCTGCTGGAGGGGCGTCCGGACACGGATGAACTGTTCAGTGCCGGCAACCCGTTCCTGAATGACCAGGGGCGTGGCAGTCGTGATTTCCTGGTTGAGCTGCTCGACCGCACGCAGGGCCAGGCGGAGGCCGGGAGCCGGTTCGAGGCCCCTTCGCCGATTACGGCACTGGGACGCGTGCAACTTGACCTGCTCGACGGAGATGGCACGGGCGGAGAGACGGGAACTCCAGGCGGCGGGGAGCCGGACGGCACGATCCAGGTGCATGTGTGTCACAG
>JFJP01048537.1_pt1 | contig 10834 bp, 9 predicted proteins | sample 431651 | NCBI WGS metagenome assembly JFJP01 (sample SAMN02602958, study PRJNA72255) | Microbial mat metagenome, whole genome shotgun sequencing project. | biome: fresh water; feature: sink hole; material: water; isolation source: purple microbial (photo- and chemosynthetic) mats found in...
AGCTATCGGGAGGGGTAAGTGTACTCAATGTTCTTAGTGTTAAGCTTCTTATTTTTAATTGCGTAGCAATTTAATCTATATAAAGTCTAATTATTCATGTTTTACAAGCATTATTTGTTGCTAAATTTATCTATTTAAGGCTGCAGTATTGATACAATGTGATTGATTGTTGAACATTATAACTATATTTGTAACTCCATAAAGTACTATTTTACAGCAGTAATGGACATTTGCTTGAAATTTTAATCTAGAACTTTTACAAGGTCTGAACTTTAAAAATTAACAGCTTCTATTTCCCAACCAAGATTATGACAGTTGCCTAAGTTGGGATAAAGAGGCTTAAAAACATAACCAATGACTACATTATCAGGACACATAGTAGATATTATCGCTCGTAGAATTTTCCCAGGTATTCTACACATAAACAGTGGACGAATTACACAAATACAGCCGTATGAAGATGTTGAAAATCAATACATTATTCCGGGTTTTGTTGATGCACACATTCACATCGAAAGCTCAATGATGATTCCTACGGAATTTGCGCGTTACAGTTTGACACATGGAACAGTGGCTTGTGTTTGCGACCCGCACGAAATTGCCAATGTTTGTGGTATTGAAGGTGTTGATTTTATGATTGATAATGCCAAGCAGTCGCCCATGAAGTTTTATTTTGGAGCGCCATCTTGTGTGCCTTCTACCAGTTTTGAGACTTCGGGGGCAATATTGGATGCTGGAGAAGTGGCGAAATTATTGCAACGCGATGACATTCACTTTTTATCAGAAATGATGAATTTCCCAGGCGTAATTCAGAATAACAAACAGGTTCACTTGAAATTGGATGCTGCCAAACAACTGGGAAAATCCATTGACGGCCATGCACCTGGGCTGATGGGAGACGACTTAATAAAATATGTTGCTGGCGGAATTACAACCGACCACGAATGTATGACCATTGCCGAGGCAGAAGAGAAAATTGCTTTGGGCGTGAAAGTGCTTATTCGCGAAGGTAGTGCTGCCAAAAACTTTGATGATTTGTTGCCATTACTGACCAATAATGCCGCCAATATTATGTTTTGTTCGGATGATAAACACCCAGATGATTTATTGAAGAATGGACATATCAATGCATTGGTAGTGAGAGCAGTGGCTAAAGGTTACGATCTGATGGATGTGCTGCGTGCTTGTTCTTTAAATCCAATTATACATTATAAATTGGATGTGGGCTTGTTGCAAAAAGGAGATAATGCCGATTTTTTAATTGTGAATAATTTGACTGATTTTGATATTAAAGCAACGTATATACAAGGAGAAAAAGTAGCTGAGAACGACCTGCCATGTTTCCCACGTTTTATATCTACCAAAGTTATCAATCAGTTCAATGCACAAAAAATTACGGAAGAACAATTGCGAGTTAGTCCAACAGGTTCCAAGCTGAAAGTGATAAAAGTAGATGATGGTCAATTATTTACTCGTGCTATTTTTTGCAACCCGAAAATAGAGAATAATAATGTTGTTTCGGACATTGAAAACGATATTTTGAAACTGGTGGTTTATAATCGCTATCAACCTACATCTCCTGCCATTGGATTTATACACAATATTGGTTTGAAAAATGGTGCTTTGGCTTCTACGGTTGCACACGATAGTCATAATATTGTAGCAGTAGGTACTTCTGATCGTGAAATTGTTTCTGCTATCAATCAGATTATCAACAGTAAAGGTGGTATCCTGGCCTGTAATGGAGAGCAAACTTGCATGTTGTCATTGCCCGTGGCTGGGTTAATGTCGGATGCCGAGGGAACTGAAATAGCAAAAAAATATGAAGAAGTGGATGCTATGGCAAAATCTTTGGGTTCTACTTTACGAGCGCCTTTTATGACGGTTGCTTTTATGTCGTTGGTGGTAATCCCAGAATTGAAACTTAGCGACAAAGGATTGTTTGATGTAACAACATTTTCTTTTACGAATTTGATGGAATGAAAGTCTTTAAATGAATATTTTAAATGAACTTTCTTGAATTTATTCTTTTGTGTATAATTAAAGCTACTTTCTGAAAATTTCAATTTGTAATTTCAATTGTCAGTTTAAAGCATAACTTCGAACATAGGTCATAACTTGATTTAATGTGTCTGTTAATGTAATTACTGAACATGTACTTACTTAAAGCAGGATAATAATAAAATATTATCGAATTAATCACATTTTACATTCTTTGAAGCATTTGGACAGTTTTGTAGGTTGCTAATGTCCGAGTTGTTCAGTAGTTTGTTTATCAGTTTATTATCAAAACCACAAGCCATTTCTCCTTCAGCATCAATTAATGGCCTTTTTATTAAAATTGGGTTGTCTAACATTAATTGTAATGCTGAATTTTCATCGAACCCAGAAGGATCTATTTCGCCATTTTTAATGGCAGGAGCGGATGTGTTAAACCAGTCCGAAACTACCATTCTCCCAAAGAAAGGACGCAGCGTTTCCATTTTCCATGGATGTGTTAGTACCGAAACAGGTGTCACTACATGACCATTTTCTTCGAGCAGTTTTTTCTGTTTGCCGTTGTTTATACAGCCTGGTTTTTCGTAGAAAAGTATATTCATTTGGAGTGTTATTTTTGACTTTTGAGTGCGATTAGTTTTTGATTCAAAACATCCCACTCTAAGCATGCTTTAGTTGCTATTTCGGCATAAGGCATAATCTCTTTGTAATCTGCAGGTAATCTGTCTTCAATTAAGTCGTGTAAATCACTAGCCTTTTGTGATAATACAAATCGCGCTTTTGCTACTGCTTTTTCGAGTTCTTTGATTTCAATTTCAGCCATATTCAGTATTTCATCATTTTAAATTTAATTTCCCAAATTCAAAGTTTATGCCATTAGTTAAATATTTGGTGTTGAGGTGATTGAAATTTTCACTTGAGAGTTTTACCTACATTTAAGTGTGTAATTTCGGTGGGTTTTACAAAAATGAAGGGAAATGTACATGGTGAAACTGAAGCAGCTCATTTTCGTAAAAACTCGGAATGCGATGAATATCGCACCCCGAGTTTTTTTTATTAATACAGTTTAAACATCAAAAATAATGGCTACATTTGCATTCACTAAATTAATTATGAAGCCTTGATATTTTAAGTGAATAATTATGCCAATATTCCAAACGTCAGTTGTCAATAAATATCTAAAATTGCTTGATAAACAAGTGATTAAATCTGCTTATTCCATTTTTAAGTTGCATTTTCACAATGCAACTATTCAAGACAATATTCGCAGCAGCAAAGAAGAACAATATCAAGGAGAGTTTTTGATCGATTTGTTTGTAAATGTGTTGGGTTATACCAAAAGTCCTTCCGCAAATTTTAATCTAACCACAGAATATAAAAACATAAAAGATAGCAAGAAGGCAGATGGAGCAATTATTTTTGACAATGCTGTAAAAGCTGTTATTGAGTTAAAAGGTACCAATACGATAGATTTAGGGAATGTAGAAGTTCAGGCTTTTGGGTATAAAAACAATCAGCCCGAATGTGTTTATGTGATTACCTCCAACTTCGAAAAGTTACGTTTTTACATCGATAATGCGATTGAGTTCATTGAATTCAACTTGTTTACACTTTCCGAAATCGAGTTTGAAGTCCTCTATTTATGTTTGGCGAAACAAAGTATAGAAGCTGGAATTCCCAAAAAAATCAAAGAAGAAACCCTTAGCCAAGAGGATGAAATTACTAAAAAATTATATCGCGATTATTCACTTTTCAAACGTGAAATGCACAAGGATTTGGTGACACATAATCCAGAATACGATTCCCTCTTATTGTTCAAAAAAACTCAAAAACTACTATCCCGTTTTCTTTTCTTGTTATTTGCCGAAGATAGACAATTGTTGCCCCCCAACTCTGTTCGACAAATTCTAAAACAATGGCAGGAGCTCAAAGAGCTAGATGAATATACTCCGCTATACGACCGTTTCAAGAAGTATTTTGGTTATCTTAATACTGGATTTAAAGGTAAACGGTACGATGTTTTTGCTTATAACGGTGGTTTATTCAAGCATGACACCATTTTAGATTCCATTAAAATTGATGATGAAATTCTCTATAAACATGCACTGAAACTATCTGATTACGATTTTGCAAGTGAAGTGGATGTGAATATTCTTGGTCATATTTTTGAGAACTCGCTCAACGAAATGGATGAGCTTAAAGCTGAAATTGCTGGAGAAGTTATTGATAAATCCAAATCGAAACGTAAGAAAGATGGTGTTTTTTACACACCAAAATATATTACTAAATACATAGTTGACAATACCTTGGGTAAGCTTTGCGCTGTGAAAAAAGCAGAATTTGGAGTCGTAGAAAATGAATATTTTACCGACAAAAAACGTCAGAAGAAAGCGATTCAGGCTATGGCTCAGAGGTTAACAAGTTATCGGAATTGGTTGCTTCAAATTACTATTTGCGACCCTGCATGTGGTTCAGGTGCATTTTTGAATCAAGCTCTTAATTTTCTGATTGATGAACATAGATACATTGACGAATTGCAAGCCAAACTTTTTGGTGATGCATTGATATTGAGTGATATTGAAACTACAATTCTCGAAAACAACCTTTTTGGTGTGGATTTGAACGAGGAAAGTGTAGAAATAGCGAAGCTTTCACTGTGGCTGCGTACAGCAAAGCCCAACCGGAAATTGAATGATTTGAATAACAATATTAAGTGTGGTAATTCACTCATTGATGACTTGGAAGTGGCTGGTAAGAAAGCTTTTAATTGGGAAAAAGAATTTCCTCAAGTATTTGGAATTGATAAGGATTTAGATCCTGAGCTTGTATCACAAGAAGAAGTAACTCCCGATTATTTGAAGCTAATTAAAGAAAAATCGATTGAAGCACAAATTAAAGCCGAACAAGGAATTGCATTGTCGTACCAAGCACTCGAAATCTCTAAGAAATTATTGGAATATGCAGAAAAACTAGCTGTGGTTTCCGAGCCAACAGAACTCTACGGATTAAAAAGAGGATTTGATGTGGTGATTGGAAATCCACCATATTTCAATATTCAAACCTTAGGTATTGGGTCAAAAGAGGCTCAATGTATTCAAAATACATATCCCGAAATTTGGCAAGATAAAAGCGATATTCTTTTCTATTTCATTTACAAGGCATTACAAATTTCAAAAAGTGAAGTTGGATTTATTGTTTCCAATGCGTTTTTATTTTCGGATAAAGCCACAAAACTTAGAAATTTGATTTTGGAAGATGATAGACTCGCGAAAATTGTGAATTTTGAACAATATATGGTTTTTGAAGATGCATCTATCACATCATGCATTACCATTTTTAATAAACAAAAATTGGAAACAAAGGCGTTGATTTTCAAAGAAAAAAAATATTCGATAGATCAAATTGACAGTGAATTAGTGGATGTTAATAATGAATTTGTTGTCAAGCTCACAAAAAACAATGTTTTTGCACTTGTCAATTACAAGACGTTGCCTACCTTGGGAAAGGAATGGAAACAGCCGCCGATAATGTATTTCTGTTTGATAAATATCCAACGCAATTCCCAAGTGAATTTGTCAAGAAAAGAGTAACAGGCTTAAATATAGATAGATATGTAATTAAAGCTGATAGTACATATATTTTATATTTTGAGAATATTGAAGCGTTTGATAATTTACCAGAAGTAATTCAAAAGCATTTGAATGGAAACCGTGAAGTATTGGCAAATCGTGCTACAGTAAAAAATGAAGGTCGAATTTGGTGGCGTTATTCTCGTCCTATGCACAAAGAATACTACAATTTACCAAAATTATATTGTAGTCGCAGGGCTTTCGGTAATACATTTTGTTATGATGAAGGTTTCGATTATCTAGGATTTTCAAATATGACTGTTATTTTTGAAACCAATAAAGAAATGTCAGTTAAATATATTCTTACACTTTTAAATTCTAAATTATTGAATTGAGTATTTCCCAAATGGAGTTGGTAAGTTACCAATTCCGAATATTCCATTTTCTGAACAGCAACCGTTTATAGACAAAGCCAACCTGATGCTTTCCATGAACAAAGAATTACAAGAGATTTTAGGTAAGTTTCAGCGTACCATTTTGCGGAAATTTGAAATTGAAGAACTTCCTGTCAAACTACAGAATTGGTATTTAATGACTTATAAGGAATTTATCAAAGAACTTGAAAAAAAGAAAATCAAGCTTTCCTTGTCGCAAGAAGAAGAATGGGAAAGTCATTTTTCAGAAAAATCAGGTCAAGCACAAACTATAAAATCGAAAATTGACAGTATCAACAAAGAAATCGACAGCATGGTGTTTGCATTGTATGGATTAACCTCTGAAGATGTTTCAATTATTGAAGCCTAAAAAAATGATTACTTGAGTCCACTTCGATACGTGTTTTTTTCTAACGCAAAGACACTAAGTTACTAATACGTAAAGAAATTTACATATTGATTATCACGGCTTTGGGTCTTTGTTTTTTTAGTGTCAAAATAAATAAATCGACTTATAGGAGCAAACTCTCACTTAAGTATTTTTAAACTAGCCCATACTATTTTCATTCCAGCTTTTAGCTCCATAAACAGAGGCTGAATTATTCCGTTGGATTTTAATGTGAATCCTGTTTTTGGGGCATTCGCTTATTTTCCGTACCTTTGCACAAATTCGTACCACTAATTGTTTAGATTTAAAACTTAAAAAAAACAAGGGTGCGTAGAAATTATAATATGTCATTTGAAAAATTAGATCTTGTAGAGCCGATCTTAAACGCTCTTAAAACAGAAGGTTACACCCACCCAACACCAATACAAGCCATTTCAATTCCAATTGTTCTTAAAGGTACTGACTTGCTCGGGTGCGCCCAAACGGGTACCGGAAAAACGGCTGCATTTGCCATTCCTATTTTGCAACAATTGTACTTGGCAAAGGGAAACGATAGAGCACCAAGGAAAATTAAAGCGTTGATAGTGACGCCCACGCGTGAACTAGCCATTCAAATTGGTGAAAGTTTTACAAGTTATGGTTGCCATACTGGTTTGCGTCATACTGTGATTTTTGGGGGTGTACCCCAAAGTCAACAAGTACATCCGCTCAAAATGGGTGTAGATATATTGGTGGCTACTCCTGGAAGACTGCTCGACTTGATAGACCAAAAGTATGTAAAGTTGAGTGATATCAGCATTTTTGTATTAGACGAAGCCGATCGTATGCTCGATATGGGCTTTATACATGATGTGCGAAAACTGATTAAACTTATACCTGCAAAACGGCAATCGCTTTTCTTTTCGGCCACTATGCCCGAATCTATCCGAATGTTGGCAAGTACAATTCTGACCAATCCTGAAGAAGTAGAAGTTACGCCAGTATCATCAACCGCAGAAACTATTCAACAAGAGTTATATTACGTAGATGCTGAAAATAAAAAAGATTTGTTGGTGCATTTGCTTAAAGATAAGGCAATTAATACGGCTTTAGTATTTACTCGGACCAAACATGGTGCGGACAAAGTGCAGCGGATGTTGGTAAAAGCACACATAAAAGCCGAAGCCATTCATGGAAATAAATCGCAAAATGCACGTCAAAATGCATTGCGTAACTTTAAAGACCGAACTACTCGGGTTTTGGTTGCCACCGATATTGCTGCTCGTGGTATTGATATCGATGAATTGTCATTAGTAATAAATTACGAAATCCCTAATATCCCCGAAACTTATGTTCATAGAATTGGTAGAACGGGTAGGGCAGGGCTTGATGGTAAAGCGGTTTCATTTTGTGATTTTGAAGAATATGAATACCTTAAAGACATTCAGAAACTGATTTCAATAAAAATACCTGTGGTGAATGAGCACCCATTTCCTGCGCAGAATATTCCAGCGGATGGTAAGGGCAAACCAAAACCAAAAGTGCAAAATGTACGTCCAGCCAATCCGAACAAACCAAAACCAAATCATAACCGCACGCCTAAACCTAGCACTTCTGAAAATACAGGAGCTAGAACTGAAAGTGCAACAAGAAAGGTTGAATTTTCTCCAAGGAAAACGGAAAATGCACCCAAGAAATCAGATAGTAGCCCTAAGAAATACTGGGGAAGATAATTTCAACTGTTTGATTTGTAATATAATAAAGACTAGTAGTTAAAGTTTTTGTACTTTCGTAGCGTGAAAAAACGATACTTCATTTATTTATCATACAATGGCACTTGCTATCATGGATGGCAAGTGCAGCCTAATGGTATATCGGTACAAGAAGTGCTTGCCAAGGCATTAAGCACCATTTTAAGGGTTCAAATAGAGGTAGTTGGTGCGGGTAGAACCGATGCGGGCGTACATGCAAAACTCATGGTGGCTCATTTCGATTTGGAATTTGAATTACCTGGATCGTTTGATTTAACTGCTAAACTAAATAGCTTTTTGCCCAAAGATATTGCCATTTATAAAATTGTGGAGGTAAAATTCGATGCACATGCCCGATTTGATGCCACTTCACGACGCTATGAATACGTAATGGTGACCACAAAAAATGTGTTCAAAAACCATTTAGTGGCAAGGTTTAGCGATAAATTTGACTTTGAAACTATGAATATTGCTGCAAAAACTCTTTTAGAGTACCGCGACTTTACTAGTTTTAGCAAATTGCACACTGATGCTATGACTAATAATTGCACTGTAACGCATGCAGAATGGACAAAAAAGGCTGATGAATGGATTTTCACTATTCAGGCTGATAGATTTCTTAGAAATATGGTACGTGCCATTGTTGGAACATTGCTAGAAGTTGGGCGTGGAAAAATGACAGTAGCAGAATTTCGGCAGGTAATAGAGGTCCAAAATCGATGTAAAGCAGGTACTTCTGTACCAGCTTGTGGGCTTTATTTGGTTGATATACACTATCCAGAATCAATTTTCATTCAATAGGGTGTGAAACACGAAATTTAAATTGTAAAAGAAATATCGTAAAAGAAGCGTAACCGATAGTCCGACGCCTCAAACCGCTGAAGAATCGTCCTGATAACTATCGCGGAGTACGCTTATAAACACGCAACACGAAACACGCAACACGAAACACGAAAAGCGAAACACGAAACACGAAACACAAAACGCGAAACGCGAAACACGAAACACGAAACACGAAACACAAAACACGAAACACAAAACGCGAAACACAAACGCGTCTAACTATTAAGTAAACATGTGGTTATTACTAGCTTTTATATCAGCATTATTTTTAGGTACTTACGACGTTTTTAAAAAAGTTTCGTTGCAAGGCAATGCAGTTATACCAGTAATACTTACTTCTATCTGCTTCTCGTCGCTTATTTTGCTTCCATTTTTAATTATTTCAAGGTTTTTTCCGTCATTACTAATTGACAGTATATTTTTTGTACCTCAGGTTGATTTTCGAACCCACCTTTTTTTAATTCTCAAAGCAGTTATTGTTCTCACATCTTGGTTGTTTGCTTATTTTGGGATGAAAAATCTTCCTATATCCTTGGCATCACCCATAAAAGCTACACAGCCAATGTGGACAGTAGTAGGTGCAATTATAATTTTTGGCGAGCAACTCAATTTTTATCAAGCCGCAGGAATTTTGGTGACACTCGTTTCGTTCTTTTTGTTTTCGGTAATTGGCAAAAAAGAAGGTATCTCGTTAAAAACAAATAAGTGGTTTTGGTTTATCATTATGGCCACATTAACAGGTGCAATTAGTGGTTTGTACGATAAATACCTTATGTCACAGTACAATTCTATGGCTGTACAGACTTATTATACTTTTTATCAGGCAATAATTATGGGTTTTATAACATTGTTTTTGTGGATGCCCACAAAAAATAGAACCACAACTTTCCAATTCAGATGGTCAATAGCACTTATTTCTGTATTTCTAGTAACTGCCGACTTTATCTATTTTTACGCATTAACATTGCCCGATTCCATGATTTCTGTTGTTTCTACCATTAGGAGAAGTGGGGTAATAGTTCCATTTTTGTATGGAGCAATGGTAATGCACGACAAAAATATCAAATTAAAGATCATTGATTTGATTGGGGTGTTAATAGGAATGTTCTTTTTATATCTTGGTTCAAAATAATTTAATTTAATTGTTTTGTTAATGTGTTCAAATACAAATGTTTAGCTGTGCAAATGTAAGCGCACTAATATTATTGAGCAATTTGACGATAATTAATACTTAAATAGTTTGTCAATTAGATGAAAATGAGTACTTTTGCAAGCCGAAATAATAATAGCGAAAAAATAAATTAAAACATAAAGATATGAAAAGCGGAATTCATCCAGAAAACTATCGTCCAGTAGCATTTAAAGATATGTCGAACGGCGACACCTTTATTTCACGTTCAACTGTAAACACAAAGGAAACTATCGATATTGATGGCGTAACTTATCCAGTGGTAAAAATGGAAATCTCTAGTTCGTCACACCCTTTTTACACAGGAAAATCTAAATTGGTTGATACTGCAGGACGTGTTGATAAATTTATGACTCGTTACGCAAAACGCGGCGAAAAGAAATAAGGCTATTAGCAAACAACATAAAAAAACCTCGAACAAATTTTTGTTCGAGGTTTTTTTATGTTGTTTGTACCAAATCAGTATTCCTCTTGAACCCAATTTAGACCTACAAGCTTAAATGTAAGTAATTTATTATTTATAAGTGGTGAAATTAAGTCTCGGTCAGTCTCACACAAAAAATCTAAGCTATTGTTTTTTGCCACAATTATTGGTTTTGTTTTATCAAAATTTAAAGAAATAAAGCTTGTTTGTAGTATGTTATTTATCCAAACCTTATCAAGAGTTGATGTAGAATAAATTT
>JFJP01018787.1_pt1 | contig 10829 bp, 10 predicted proteins | sample 431651 | NCBI WGS metagenome assembly JFJP01 (sample SAMN02602958, study PRJNA72255) | Microbial mat metagenome, whole genome shotgun sequencing project. | biome: fresh water; feature: sink hole; material: water; isolation source: purple microbial (photo- and chemosynthetic) mats found in...
TGCACCCGCCGACCTGAAAGACCTTTCGTTCGATCGTGTCGTCATCTGCAGTATGCATAAGGAGGCGATCACCCGACAACTGCAATCGGATTGCGCCGTGCCACCCAGCCGAATCGAAACACTCAGCACCGGCGTTCGCAATGGTCGCGACTGGAACCTGCCACGCCTCATCTCGCGTACAATGCAGTCTATAAAGATGATACCCAACACATGACGCAATAACATAGAGAGGATCCGGCAGATGCAAGACCAAAGGGCACTTCTTACAGCGACACTCGAAGCCAATCGAGCCTCCTTTGATGACCGCTGGAAGAGTACGCAACATACCGAGGGCTGGTTCAATTATCCGACCGCACTGGTTTGGCAGTACTTACTCTGTATTCAAGACATTTTGAATATGCGAGGAAATCTTGTTGAACTTGGCGTATGGCATGGCAAGAGCCTTACGCATTCGCTTGCGCATTGTAGGCCTGACGAAAGACATCTTGCCATAGACATTGAATTACGGGATGGCCTTAAGTCAACAATAGCCAACTCCACATTACAAGATCGCATAGTTTTTCGAAAAGGACGTTCAACGCAACCTGGATTGGACGCGGATGCGCCTGGGCCCTATCGCTGGATTCATATTGATGCTGGCCATGATAAGCATAGCGTTCTGGATGATCTAAAATTATGGGCTCCGCGACTTTCTGAAGGCGGAATCCTTGTGATGGACGATTTCTTCAATCACCGATGGGCAGAAGTAACCGATGCGACATTTGAATATCTCTATGCTTATGACCACAATATCGCTCCATTGTGCATAGGTGCAAATAAGGCCTATTTCACAACCAAAGCCGGACACCGTCTTTATCGCGACTTTTTCAGAGGAAAATTCATTTCTGAATACATCACGAAGCACACCATCTTAGATTATTTTGATTTGTGCATATTTAATTTCGAGTGCCTTTGCTTTCGTCCTCCACTGTCGCAACAGCACATATCTCCATGAATCTAATACACATAAATCAGAGCCATAACATGGAATCACATGGATCATCTGTATCCGTATTGATCAATAACTTCAACTATGCGAATTACCTGCCGCAGGCGCTTGACTCCGTGTTGGCGCAAACGGTTCCCGCGAATGAAATCATTGTGGTTGATGATGGATCCACCGACGACTCGCGATCGGTTATAAGCGACTTTGCAGCTAGACATCCAACAATACGCCCCGTCTTCAAACCCAACGGAGGACAGGCTTCGTCCTATAACGCTGGTGTGGCGGCCTCCTCCGGGGCTATCCTATGCTTTCTTGATAGCGATGACACCTGGTTCCCCGGAAAGCTGGAGGCGGTGGTTGCTGCGCATCGAACCCATGCGTTTGTCCAACACGAGGTGCTCAAGAACGGCGAACCGAATTTCCACATCCCATCTGCACGATTCGACCGAACACAGCTTTTACGCCAATATGGATATCTATTCCTGTTCTCACCATCCTCCGCCCTTTCGCTCAGGCGCGAGCTGGCAGAACGAATATTTCCCATACCCGAACAGGAATTGCGCTTATGTGCGGATATTTTCGTAATGCTGGTGGCAACCTACCTCGAAGGGGTTCATACCTTGCTTGAGCCATTTGGCATCTACCGGATACACGAAAACAACCATTGGCAGAAGCGGCGCAAACGCAAGAACGACAGCCTTCTCAAGTATTATGAAGTTCACGAGATGGTTAATCGCTGGCTATTCGAGCGATCGTTCCCATCAATTCCAGGCTTTAACCTATTGATGAAAACCAGGTTCAAGAAGGATATGCTCAGGATCGAGCCAAACCAGCGATATTATGTATATGGAACTGGGGCAGCAGGCGATGATATTGCCGATTATATCGAGGATGAGGGTAGCGATATCCTTGCTTTTGTTGATTCGTTCGCCAAAACCGACGACGGTGAATTCCGTGGACATAAGGTCATCAGGCCATCAACCCTGACGACCATGCTGCAGACTCAGGATCGCCTCGTGATTGCCAGTAGCTATATCCGGCAAATCCTAGATACACTTCGGAAGCATGGAATAGACGCCGGGCGGGTTGACTACCTGCCTTCCTTTTTCAAACAAGCTGAATAGCGGAGTCCGTATGAATTTCCAACCGATGAACAAAACCATAATTGCAGTGTTCGGGGCATCAACGGCAGGTCAAAAAGCACTGGCGAAATGGCCTGTTGATTTTCCCCCCATCCGGTGTATTCTGGATAATGACGAAGGAAAATGGGGACAGATGATCAACGGTATCGAGATATCCAGCCCGAGATCGTTTACCGAGAATGCCGATGATTCTTGTTTCATTGTGATTGCCAGTAGCTATTTCAATGAGATCGCAAAACAACTGGAAGCATGCGGACTCGTCGAGTTTATTGACTTTGCAGCCTACCACGATGTCATTGATTATCAACTACTGACACCACCGATGCCCCAAACACCAAACGCTGACTTGCACGTTCCTAGAGCCATCGTAATGCCTGTCAGTTGGTTTGACCTCAACTATGTCAAGCTACAGCAAAAATGCAGTGATGCTGGCATCGAATGCTTACTTGCCATTCCTTTAAAGCCTCGCCCCTGCCCTCCCCTGCAGACAACACCTGATACATTTCAGACGTATCAGTACCATGGTGTCCCGATTTACAAAGCATGCGAATACGAGCTCTGTGTACGTTTGAGGATTGAACGGGACAAGGTTAATCCTACAACGCCCGAGCACTGGATGGCGATCTGTACCATCATGGGAGAATGCATGGGATTAGTTGACCGGTGCATCAGCGTGCTTGACCGGACGACCCCTGACATCGCGGTCTACCCACAAGGCCACCATATGACATCAGCCGTTATCCGCTACTTGTGCATCCTGCGGGGAATTTGCATCCTCGCACTCGAAAACAGTATGATCAACACGCGAATGGTATGGGATAATCTTTGCGGCATTGCCGTCAACAAGATCACTGCACGCAATCTGTACTGGAAATGGACTGATCTTATTCGCACGGAAGATGCCATCCGGCACCGTGACTGGTACATCGGTGCCATCAAATCGCTTAAAAGTGACCAACATGCATCGCCCACAGACACGAGGGAGACATTTTCACGTTCCGGCAAACCGATTGTTCTTTACGTTGCCAACGTATTAACCGACGCTTCCGTCATGTTTAATTCGCGAGTCGGATCCCAAGTAGAGGCCATCCGGATGAGTGCGCGCTGGGCACTCTCAACCGGGTTCGCGTTTGTGCTGAAGTTGCATCCACGCGAGCGGCCAGGGCACAACCCTCATTACGAGAATCTCACATGGAATGCCTTGATGGCTGATCCGGAATTCCTGACGATGGCGGCCCATCCAGACTGTTTGATCGATCAGGACAACCGCTTTGACACCTATGCACTGATCAAAGCTTGCTCAATCTGCGTCACCGTCTGTTCGCAAACCGGACTGGAAGCGCTACTCCTCAACCGGCAAACGGTGCTGCTTGGCGATGCTTATTACGGGGGGCTCGGGTTTACACATGAAGTTCATCATGCAAGCCAACTTTCAAGCATGATGGAACTCGCCGATAAGGCCGCCGGCACAACCGACAATCCGACGCAGGCTGCACGGTTCTTTTATATTTTCGACACCCACTATTGCGAGGAAAAAACTGAAGATGGCCTAGTCCGGCTGATTCGTCACACTCTTTGAAAGGCTCGGGCAACCAAGGAATCAAATGAATAATGCAGCACCAAGTATTATCTTGTTCGGAACAGGAAGCGGTGGGCGAAACGGATACCATCATCTGAAAAAAACGCATCGCATCATCGGCTTCTGCGATAATAGCAAGGCAAAGCAGGGCAAGCAGTTCTGCGGACTCCCCACAGTCAGTCCGGAAGGACTGAAAGCACTTGCATTTGACCGTATTGTGATCTGCAGCATGTATAAAGATGAAATTCGAGACCAGCTCACGATGAAACTAAACATCCCCTATGAAATTATCGATTTACTGGATCCGGATGTCAGGGTGTACGGAAGCGGGAAACCGCTGGTCTGCATACTAATGCTTGCCACCGCCATCATGGTCATCGGTTTTATTGCACTTGTTATGCTGAGTTAATATTCAGTGCCATCATCATAAAGTCTTAGGAAAAGAATCCCATGCCATTATCCTACACCGTTATTATTCCTTGTTACAATGCGAAGTCCTATGTTTTGGAGGCTGTCAACTCCGCCCTTGCGCAGACCATCGAGCCCGTTTCGGTGCTAGTGATTGATGACGGATCCACGGACGGCAGCGGCGAACTCCTCGACGCCACGTTCCGAGGCGACAACCGGGTCACGATCCTGAGGCATCCGGACAACGCGCGGTGCGGCGTTCTGGCCGCCAGGAAACTGGGGGTGTCCACCGCCACCACGGATTGGGTCGCTTTCCTTGATGCGGATGACTTGTTCGCCCCGGGCAAACTGGCATATCAAGCCGCGCTTCTGCAACAGTTTCCGCAGGCCATCATGATCCACACACCGGCGGAGGTCTTTCATGATCCCGACATGGGTTCATCCACTTGGAACAACGACTTCAGCATGGGCGCCGAACCGCGCGAGTACAGTCTCCCCGAAGAGCCATCTTGGATGGACACGAATCGGATTTGCAACTCCACAACGCTTGTACAACGCTTGCCGTTACTGGCCATCATGAACCAAATCTCAAATCATCAGGTGTTTCAATACGAGGACTGGCTGGCCTGGGGGCTTCTTGGATTTAAAGGAAGCTACGTGTATGCCCCGACACCAATGACCCGCTATCGTCTGCATTCCGGATCGGCCACGGCAGGCATCCTTAAGAACCGGATAAAACATGCGTATTCGTATATCGAGCTATTGATCCAATTGCTCATGCATATGCCAGACTCTGCGCGCGAGCGGTTCGCTCCGCCGATCGGGCGACGCTTTCGGCACACGATCCGAAAAATGAGCACGGCCTATGCCCCTCCCGCGATGCCAGTGGAGCATATTAATGTCGTGGCCGACGCACTGCTCAGTGCCTTGGCATTCCCAAAAACAAAAACCCCAGAGGCATCATGAAGCGCGTACTATTCATTTCCCACGATGCCTATTGCGCAGGTGCTACGCTACTGCTACTGCAGCTCATGGCATACGCGAAAAAAACGGGAACGATCGAGATTGAAATTTTAGTAAAAAACAGTCATGGAAGGCTGCTGCCCGACTTCCAACGCATTGCCCCCACCCGCGTCTGGAACAGCCCCCCCCAAAAAGGCCATCGTGCAGCCCTGATCTTGCGCAAGATGATCGAGAAGGTTCGCAAAAAACTGATCATCAAGCATCTTCAAAAGGCCCGTTTCGATCTTATTTTCAGCAACACGATCACCAATGGAGAACTTCTCGAAAGCCTACGCCCGCTGGGGCTGCCAGTGATCACGCAGGTGCATGAATTGGGTTACTGGATCGACAAATGCGGCCCACTAAACCTTGAGCAGGTGAAGGCGCATACCCACCGTTATCTGGCGGCTTCGCTTGCGGTCCAACGCCTGCTGGTTGAGAAACACGGAATACCGGAATCGTCCATCACCGTGGCCTATGAGTACACGGATGTCCAACGAATGCGGACAGGACAGTGTGCTGGCGCACTGAAGCAGCAGCTTGGGTTGGCCCCGGACACATTGATTGTCGCCGGCTGCGGAGATGAAGTGTGGCGCAAGGGCAAGGACCTCTTCGTGCCGGTGGCAGCCCGCGTATTACGCAAGACCGGACTGCCTGTGCATTTCGTCTGGATTGGAGGTAAGGTTTCAAGGGAAATCGCCTTTGACCACGACCAATGCGGGTTCCGCGACAGAATCCATTTTATTGATTTCATCCCTGACGCCTACCGCTACTTTTGCGACATCGATATTTTCGTGATGCTCTCGCGCGATGACCCGTTCCCTGTGGTCAATCTGGAAGCTGGCGCGTTGGGCAAACCCATCGTGTGTTTCGCCGACAGCGGGGGAACGCCAGAACTGATTTCGGAGTGCAACCAGAACATCATCCCATACTTGGATCCTGGATGCATGAGTGATCGCATCCTTGAACTGATCAACGCACCCGCCGCGTATCGCAAAACGATTGGCGCAGAACTGGCAAGGAAAGTGGAAACAAACTTTGACATCAGTAAAGGTGCGGAGCATATTCTGAGCATTATTATTAAAGGGACATAGTGGCGCGATGAAAGAAGCAGAAATTATAGTAACAGCAACTGACGGTGTAAACACGATCGGTAACACAGCCCGCGCCTTAGCGTTCTATCTTCCGCAATTTCATCCGATCCCTGAGAATGACAAGGCATGGGGCAAAGGGTTCACAGAATGGACTAATGTGGCCAAGGCAAAACCGCTTTTCAAGGGGCACTACCAGCCTAGGTTGCCAACCGAGCTTGGATTTTATGACCTGCGCATCCCCGAGGTTCGCGAGGCACAGGCTCACTTAGCAAGGGCCGCTGGCATTGAAGGGTTCTGCTACTGGCACTACTGGTTTGGTCACGGGCGCCAAGTTCTGGAACGGCCTTTTGCTGAGGTTCTAAAGACTGGTAGTCCTGATTTTCCATTCTGCCTTGCATGGGCGAACGAGTCGTGGACGGGACGCTGGCACGGGTTGGACCATCAGGTGATTGCGCAGCAGGAATACCCCGGTCCAGATGACGAGAAACGACACTTCGACAGCCTTTGCAGGGCATTCCATGACCCCCGCTATATCCGCGTAAATGACAAACCCCTGTTTATTCTCTATCGGCCACGAGAACATCCGCGACAACAGCAGTTTTCGCTGCTCTGGCGGGAGATGGCTCAAAAAGCCGGACTACCGGGACTGGTGCTTCTGGGCGTTGATACGCCATCATGGGATTGGAAAACCGCCGGTTTTGACGGAAGAATAGAGCGGACACCGGGAAACTTCGTCAATTCGGAGACCCGTGCCATTCGACCGGTCTGGTCGGCAGCCCTGCGACAAACGATTCACCATTACCTGCGGTTACTTCTCGGACACCGGTTTAAGCTGCCGATCCTTGATACAAGGGCCATTGAAATCCACCACTACGCAAAGGCGGTTGATGTCTACCCGGACGCTCCCCTGCCTGTAGGAAACTATCCCACAGTAATATCAAACTGGGACAACACGCCCCGCAGCGGCAGGCGGGGTATGATTTTTGCAGGGGAAACCCCGGATCTCTATGGTCGTTGGTTGAAAAAGGCAGCCACGCGCATGCTGGATAGACCGGTTCAGGAGCAACTGCTGTTTATCAAGTCGTGGAACGAATGGGCAGAGGGCAACTACCTGGAACCGGACGCAAAACATGGCCACGCATACCTTGACGCAACACGACGTGCTCTGCAGTCTAGGCCCTGAGATGCTTTCGCAACCGTTCATTGCCGGAATTGATACGGGAACATAACCGAAGCCACGATGCTTGTGCAGCATCCACTCGTTCCAGATAGGTGTCCTGATCATTTTCCACGCGCAAGAAGGCCTGCATAAGATAATTGACGGTGGCGGCGACAAAGAGTGTATGCGCCATAAACCGTCCATTAGGGGGACTGTATCCCTGCAAAACACCGAGATTAACAAGATATCCATCAATCATCACACGCCCCGTGGCAGAGCCAACTAAGGAATCGGAACGCCAGCGGCGACGGTGCAATCGGCGGGCGGAGTAAGCAATTCGCGCTGTCCGCAGACAAGCCAGATAGCAAAAAAGAGACTCTTCAGCGTAGTGACTTCCTTCCGGAAAACGAAGTCCATCAAGGAGTGCCCTAGAAAACATATACAAGCAGGCATTTGCACGCAAAACCCCCGCCTGATAACAACGCGCAACAAAATCATCCATGCCATACACAGCGCCATCCTCAAGGGCTCGGCTACGGTCATAGGACGGAGGCGCTTTTTCCGGCGCCTTGCCGGCATCGACAAACGATTGGGAATCAAACGTGATGATGTCAAGCTTTTGATGTGACAATACGGCAACACAGAGTTCAAAAGCATCCGGTTCAAGAAGGTCATCCGCATCCAGACAATACAAGAACTGCCCCGAGGCTTCTTGCAACCCACGGTTGCGAGCCGCCGATGGGCCCATCTTCACCTGGTTGATCAAATGGATTCGAGCATCTTTTGAAAGCATGGCACGAACGACATCATCACTCCCATCGGTCGATCCGTCGTTAACAATAATCAATTCCCAGTCTGCATATGTTTGCTGGCGTACAGAATTCATGGATTCTGCAATATATGCGGCAGCGTTATGCACCGGCATAATTACAGACACCTTGCCTGCGTCAGTAGATAATGAAACATGCACCGCCTCAGTCATCGCTCACAAGCTCCTCGCGGGTAACCAGTACAGAATAGCCACACGTCAACAAACGGCGTTGAATCGTACATTCTGAATCGGACAAACTGATCACAACGGGCAACGCCCTCGTGTGCCATTCCGCCAATTCCGGGCGCATAACCGGAACACAACCCAAACTGGATAATTCGCTATAGGCGTCCAAGATTCCATCAACACGGAATCCGTGTAAACGAAGCCAATTCACCAGAAGCCCGCCAACGGCACCTGCCCCATATACCAGACAGCCCGCTTCTAGAAGATTTCGAATCTTGATTGCAGGCCGGGTTCGAACCAAGCGATGCCTCCAGGCTACCTGTTGATGCAATGAGTAGCGGGTCTGGAGCAGTGAACAAAAAGCACTCGCATAAGCAAAGCCTTGCCTCGCCAAAGCGTACTTGATTTCAGTCGCCGTGCGGTGAACGTCCTCCGGCAGACGAAGCCACTGCCTTAGTATTCCTGCTGATAATCGGACAATATCGGCATGATCGCCATACCCCCGATCAAAACAGCGTTGGAGATTGCACAACCCTGAAATCAATGGGATCCACAACGTCGCATGAACACCGCAAGGCAGTACGCCAAGCAAATCGGAGCATGACAAAGCGTCGCGCGACGCCTTCTGGTTATCCATTTCAATACCCACCTTTGATACACAGCCATATGATCAAGAAACTCATTTACATAGGATCATCCCATCAGGTTGCCAATCCATGCCGCCACGCGCTGACTTGAATTACCGTCACGGAAGTGATGCACGATACTGGCGATTCGGTCGCGCGCGGGCGCATACCGCAACGGGTGAGCCAATTCAGCATCCAAGGTGTCCAGAAGGGACTTCTGCGTCAGGCATTTGGGACCGGGAGCCCACACATCGTAGGGTTCCAATAGAAATCCACGGGTCTGGTCGTATTGCTCGGCATCCGTTGGGGTGAAGATGATCGGACGATCAAGCAGGAGGTAATCAAAGTAGATCGAAGAGTAATCCGTAATCAATACGGCAACGGCGTTGAGCATCTCGTAGAAATCGACTTGGGCAGCAGCCAGCATATCATCCGTCATCAGGCAGAATGCCTCGGAATCGGCCATACGCTGCATGGCGGCAGCCCCGCGTACCTCGTATGGATGCATTTTCATGAGCATCACAAGGTGGTTCCGGTTCAGGAAATCGATCAGACGCTCTAGATCAAAATCCTGGAAATCAAACAGGGCACTGTTCTCACCGCCGTTAACCTGTCCAAATGCAGTGGTCCGAAACGTCGGCATGTACGCGACAAGACGCCGATCAGACAATGAGCGGCCGGTGACCTGCTCAAATACACGTTTTCCGTCCGAACAGAAAAGAAAATCGTTGCGAGGCATGCCGGTGACAACATACTGTTCGACCGCCCCACCGAAGCAGGCATTCATCAACGTCGTATAGGTGGCTGAATAGGAGGCAATCGCCTTATACTGGAGCCAGTATGCTTGGTAATCCAGACGATGCTTGGCGGACTGGAAACGGCTCATGAAATTCAACCCCTTCAACGGGAATCCGTGCCATAGCTGAATAGCATGGCGATCCTGCGGCACGACCAGATCATGGGTGCAGACGAAGTTGCGGCTGCTCATGTACGTGGTGTACCAGTCAGCACTGCCACGCCCTTCATAGACACACTGGACACGCCAATCCGAACCCAGGCGCCCCAGTTTAGCCAAAGCGTGTGTATTCGATCCTGACGCGTTATGCACAAGCAGGGCCAGCGATTGCTCGTCCAACGTACGCCAATCCTCCGGGAACCGGCAGTCCACCAGATCATTAACCGCCGGGTTGGCCACCCCATGCGGAATTTCAAAAACAGAAAAATCACGGATCCCGAAATCCAGCAATTGCCGCATGATCTCAAACACATAAAGCGAACAGATCACCACCCGCCCCGCATGCCGCTGCGGCCCCAGCGATTCCAGCGCGACGACGGGCAGCCCCAGAAAATGGCCGCCCTGTTTTTTGGGGTCGTTGTCTATGAACCCGGCAACGTGAAAGCGCTCGCGCAACCGGGTATACGCCTCTTCCCCTTTACGGGATGCACCAAACAACCAGATCCGCTCCATGGCCCCTGCCCTGCCTTCCCTACGCTTCGAATTGACGGATGATCTGTCCAATGAGGGCCATTGACCGTTTCAGCTCTGTCGTGGAGACGCCCTCGGTCCGGGGCAGGTAGATGACCTCGCAGAGGGATTTGAGCTCATCGAACTTGCCCGCCCAATCCGCCCCCATGACGAAGGTGCTGACGTTGAACCGGCGGATGTCGTCCGTCTTCTGTTCCCAGGTATCTTCCGGAATAACCTCGTCCACATATTTCAGCGCGCCCACGATCGCTGCCCGGTCGGCGTAGGGAATAATGGTCTTCTTCCCCTTCCCCGCATTGAACGCATCGGACGAGACAGCCACGACCAGCCGGTCGCCAAACGACCTCGCCC
>JFJP01027594.1_pt1 | contig 10829 bp, 8 predicted proteins | sample 431651 | NCBI WGS metagenome assembly JFJP01 (sample SAMN02602958, study PRJNA72255) | Microbial mat metagenome, whole genome shotgun sequencing project. | biome: fresh water; feature: sink hole; material: water; isolation source: purple microbial (photo- and chemosynthetic) mats found in...
TCAGAAAATGAACTGATTTTAGAGTTAAAAGTGTCGAATTCCTTGCGAAAATCCTTTGATTTGAAGCTTTTTCTTGCTCCTGATGAAAATTCTATTGAATTCACAAGGAAAAAGCTCTTTATTCTTCATTTTTTACGCGAAATTCTCGAAAAAACCGAGATAAATATTGTGAAAAACTCATTGAATTCCCAAATAATTGAGAATCTCGAAAAGGTGATAAATGCGTTTTTTTCAGCCAATTTTTTCCGTTTTAAGGCGATTTTACTGATACAAACGCTTTTTCGTAGAGTTCGCGATAAAGAAAAATATGAAGAAAGGAAGAAAATCATGGAATTCTTCATATTTTATCGTAAAATCCTTCATAAAAATGACTATTTTTTAATGAGTTTCTCTTTAAAGCTTCGAACTTCGATTCTTTACATTAAAGCCAAAAATCTCTCTTCCCATCAAAAAAGCTTCTCTTTTTGGACTTGCGATATTTCTAATGTGGACGCAAATATCGCAAAAGAAGCCAAAAAGCTCAGGAAATTCGTGCCTTTTAAACTCAGCGAAACCCTGCGAAAACTCGCTCTTTTGATTGTCTCAAGGCTTTTAAATATCATGATTTCATCAGAAAATGATAGAAATCAGCTAATTATTACTTCATTGGACGAAGATTTTAAGCTTTTTCCGCATTTTTATTCAGAAAACCCCTCAAAAGACTTAAAAGACTTAAAAAGCTTTAAAAGCTTAAAAAGCTTAAAAAGCTTACAAAGCTTAAAAAGCTTAAAAGACTTAAAAAACCTTGAATTTCTTCATAAAAAACCATTGGTTTTTCCTTTAGAAAATAAGAAAAAGACTGATAAAACACTGATGGCGATAGTGAAAATCAAGGCTTTTTTCCTGAAGTTTCTCGCTAGGAAAAAGCTGAAGGAATATCGCCAGTTGAAATTTCAACGAAAAGTGAAGAGAATCTTCTTAAGGACTATAGTTCTTAGGAAATTCGAGGTTTATTTGCTTCTTCATGTTTTTTTCCAGAATAAAGGTGTTCTTTTATTGACATTTGTGAACCTGAATTCCTCAATACATCACGAGACAAAATATTCATTAGAAATCTACCCTTTTTCCACAGCTCTTTTCTCACAATTAATCGCGATTTCTTCATTAAATGCTGATTTTCTCAATAAAATCCTGAATGAATTTATCACAGTTTTCATTAGGAATTTACAAATAGAATTGGTTTTTGGGAACATTTATGCGAAAATCATTGATGAAAAATTGAGGTTAAAAGAGGTGAATTCTTTCAAGGAATTGGTAATTGAAGGCTCAGCTTTCTCGAGAAAAGTCGTAGCTTTGACAAGAGCAATAATCTGGCTACAACATCGATATCGCAAGCTGAAACTGAAGGAAAAGCAGAATTTAATAATGGAATCACAGAAAATGAAGAAAAAAAGTGAAGAAAAATACGGGGTTTTGATGAAAATCAGGGTTTTGAGGATAAATGACTGTTATTATCGTGTTTTCATTTATCAAGTGCCAGAAAAAGATGAATACCGCTTTTTGGCTATGAATCTCGCTGATAAAAAACAGAGGTTTTTAACTCAATTTCTTCAGTTTGATAGGGATTTGATCAATACACATGGGAAACTTCTATTGGATTTCCTTTTAAATCATTTAGAAATAAGCCCAATTCGTGGATTATTGATAAATTATAAGCAGAATTTTGATATTTTGAGGGTTATAGATCTGAAGGAAAAGCCTATGAATATGATGAATACTGATCTTTATGGGAAATTTGATTTGAAAGATGAAATTATCGAAGAAGAAGGGTCTTTAGAAGAAGAAAATTTCAATGAATTCAATGAATCCTATGAGAAAAAAGAACTGGTCGAATTGAATAAAACTGGACAAAAAACGGAGAAAAATAGCTTTAAATCAAATAACTATGTGAAAAACATGATAATTCAGAAAAAAGAGGAGCCGAAGCTAATTTTCCAGAATATCATTGATAACGCGAAATTCGATATATATTACAATAAAAACTATGAAGAAAATCAGACGCTTATCAAAGAAACTGTAGAAAATTCAATACAAATTGATTTAGATCTTCAGAATCTGAAGAAATATAGCAGGAATTTCAAATTAGATAAGCCTTTCGCCATGAAGCATTTAGCTTCAGAATTAGTGAAATCTATAGTTATTGATGAAAAAGGAACAGTTCTTGTCGATTCAAATAAAATTAGTCCATATTGTCTGGATGTTACCAAGAAATACGAGAAGAAATTCAAAGAAAAACACCAAGAAAGTAATGAAAATCGCGATTTTCAGAGTTTTTTTGCAAAAACTCTGAGGGAAAATCAGACAATTCTATTGAAAACTGTGAAATTGTTCAGAAATATCAAATATCTGATAATAGGGGGAATTTTAGAGAAAAAAGTGAATAAAATCCCGAATTTAATGGATAGTGATAATGATGTGATAGAGGATTTCGAGGTGATTTTCGATTTTGTCGTGAAAAATCAGAGTTTCCCAGCGAAAAAGCCCATGAAAATCGAGATTTGTCTTGGTGAGGCGAAGTTGGTTTGTGGTAAATGTTGCGATTATAAAGGAATTATGAAGGAATTTGTGAATAATTTGACGATTTGTGATGATTATTTCATATATGAGATAAAAAACGAGGTTTCTAAGCATGAAATGAAGAAGATTTTCGATATTGCGAGAAATAATCAAAGGAATTTTCAGAATTTGATCTTTTTCATTAGAAAACGGACTATTGACAGAATTCATCAGAAATATCAGCTATTTACCATAAAACGCAATTTCAAGCAATATTCACAAAAAATCAAATTATTCAAAAGAATCTTCAATAAAACAGCTTATGAAAGGAATTCCAGGTTTTATGCGATAGTTCTTGCACAATACGAGGCTGGAAAGCTCGCGGTTTTCATTTGGAGATTGAGAAATTGGGTTTTTATCGGCTTTCAAGCATTGAATCTAGAGAAATATTCGAACTTTTTGATAAATCCAATGAAATGGAAGGGTTTTTTAGAGAAATTATGGGAGAATTTGCAGTTAAAAGACTCTGATGAATCTGAAGTCTTTATTGAACTTAATGATGAGAAATTTCTCAACGATTTGAAAAAAGATTGTAATCGTCAAAAGTTCAATGAAAGTGAGGAAAATTCAAATAATTAAAAGTATACAAATAAAAAATGAGAACTTTTTTAAAAAAACCATTTTTTTTCAAAATAACATAAAAAAACTCACTTTTGAAAAAAACTCTTTTTCTTGAAAAAAACATCATAAAAAATTACAATGAGAACTTTTTTAAAAAACCCACTTTTTCACAAATTAGCATCTTTTAGCATTTTTTCCTATTTTTTCAATAAATCGCGAAGCGTTTTTTCCAATGATTTTGTATATGATGCCGAAAATTTCATTGTTTCTGACTCAGATTATCTCGATTTACAAGTGAAACCCTCACAGTTATCAAAGGCGGGCCTTGGATTATTTACGAAGCGAGGCTTCCTTGCAAAAGAAATCATAGGAGAATATAGAGGCTATATAGTTGATACCGAGCATTCAGGTGATTCTGTTTTCGATTATGAGACGAAAATGGTTCATTTAAATAATAAATATGTGATAATTGGAAGGTGTATCGCAGCTTTTGCGAATGACTGTATTGAGTTGAAATTCGAGAAATATGGCAGTGAAGAATATCAGGAATGGGTGAAAAAAGGAGAATTTCCTAGATTTGCAGGATGTGAATATAATGCGGAAATTAGATTTAGAGGGAATAAGGCGTTTCTGATTGCGAAGGAAGATATTGAAACGGATAAGGAGATTTTTTTGGATTATGGCTTCGATTATTGGAAAACGTATTATGAATATTATGATTCAGAGGGTAAATTGAAAAAAGTTTAAAGGGGGTTTTTGTTTTGAGAAAGGTTTTATTAGATAAAAAAAGGAGATTTTAATTAATTACAAATAATAATTTATATATTTTTTCTTGAAATTTGGTGTAATTTGCCTCGGGCTTTAGAAAAAATAGATATTTAAAGCATATTGATTGCAATCTTTCATTAGGCAGCATAGGTCTTTGGGTCAGAAATGTTTAATTTTTTATCATTCCCAAATTTTCCCATTGATTAATATTCATTGGTTTTCACAAATTAAATTTGATAAATAAAATAAGAACTGAAAAAAGTAAGTCTTTTTAAAAAAAAAATGAATTTCCAATCATAAAAAAGTTTAAAAAAAACCATTTCTTTTGAAAAATGACTTTTATATGTAATATTCTTTAAAAATAATAATTTATTTAACATAATTTACAAAATAGAAAAATTTTAAATGAGTTTCTCAAATCCACCTAATTCAAGCCCATCATTAATCTACCTCGATTATAATGCTACCACCTACATTCATGAACAAGTAGCCGCTGAAATGATGCCTTATCTAACGACTTATTTTGGCAATCCATCGTCATCTCATCTCTTCGGAAATCAAACCAAAATGGCTGTTCAAAAAGCTCGAAGTCAAGTAGCTAAAATGCTGAATTGCTCATCTTCAGAGATTATTTTTACCTCAGGGGGAAGGTTTATAAATAAAACATGTCTTATATAATTGTTCTATTCTTTTTAAAAAGTGAGTCCAATAACTATGCTATCAAGGGTAGCGTTAGACATCTATTGAAACAAGTCAAATATCAAACAGGAAAACTTCAAATTATGACAAGGTTTTATTATAAATTTGTTAAAAATTCATAAAGTTATTAGCAAAATTGAACATCCTTCTGTGCTTGAAGTCTTCAAATATTTAGAAACTGAATACCCCAACCAATTAGAAGTAGTTTATTTGCCAGTGACTTCAGAGGGAATGGTAGATTTGCAGGTTTATCAGAAATTATTAAAGCCAAATATTGGTTTTATTTCTGTGATGCATGCGAACAATGAAACAGGAGTGTTACAACCGATCCAGGAACTCGTTCATATCGCAAGAAAAACTAATACTGATGTGCTTTTTCATACAGATGCTTCACAATCTATTGGAAAAACATATGTCGATATTAAGGAATTAAGAGTAGATCTTCTCTCAGTATGTCCTCATAAATTCTATGGGCCCAAAGGAATCGGAGCTTTATTTATTAAGCAAGGCTGTGAAGAGAAGCTTGAAAAACAAATCCACGGTGCGAATCATGAGAAGAATTTGAGAGCTGGCACTGAAAATGTTTTAGAAATCGTAGGACTTGGCAAAGCATGTGAGATGGTTTCGATAGAACTTGAGGAACGAATGACTCATTTTAGGAAGACAAGGAACATAATCTACCGAATATTAATTGAAAATTTAGGCAATTCTTTGAAATTGCAAGGTCCTCCAATAGATTTCGACATTAATACTAATAATGAAAATAGATTGTCAAATACCTTATTTATAAGTTTTCCTGGTGCAGAAGCTAATCTGATTTTAGATTTGCTTTCTGATAAAATCGCATGTTCTGCAGGAGCAGCATGTCATTCAGACGATGTGAAGATGTCCCATGTTTTAGAAGCTATGAAAGTGGCTCCCTCTATTGCGATGGGAACCTTGAGATTATCAACAGGTTTGAAACTAACCATAGAACAAGCTGAAAAATCTGGAATAATTATTTCTGATATTGTAAAGAAATTATTAGCTCAAAAAAACAAGAATATACCAGAAAATGAAATAATAGAATCAGAGGAAGAAATAAGATTGACAAAAACAACTCATGGGTTAGGTTGTGGCTGCAAATTATCTGCCACTCTGCTCACAAGTGTTTTGAAAGGTCTCCCAAAGCAAAAGCTTCTTGAGTCTGACCACAATATTCTAGTCGGAACTGAGACAGGTGATGACTGTTGCGTTTATAAGTTAACCTCTGAAATCGCATTGATAAAAACTCTGGATTTTTTCACTCCGATTTGCGATAACCCAGAAGATTTCGGGGCTATTGCCTGTGCAAATTCTCTTTCTGATATCTATGCTATGGGAGGAAAACCTTTACTTGCCTTAAATATTGTGGGTTTCCCTATCGGGACTATGCCTACATCTATTCTCAAAAGGATTTTATTGGGTTCACAAATGAAAGCTGAAGAAGCAGGAGTAGCTATATTAGGAGGTCATTCTATTGAAGACACTGAGCCTAAATTTGGATTATCAGTTACAGGAATAGCTCATCCTAATTTTATTTGGAAGAATTCAACTATGGAAAAAGGAGATTTTATCATAATTACAAAGAAATTAGGAGTTGGAACAATAATGACTGGATTGAAGAGGCAAATCATTGGCCCTGAAGAAGAGGATTGCAAAGCAGCCATGGAATCTATGAAGTATTTGAATAAATATCATTGTGAATGTTTGATGGAATTGGAAGGCAATTCAAATCGGATTGTAAACGCTTGTACTGATATTACAGGATTTGGACTTTTGGGACATTTGAAAGAAGGGTTAGAAAATTCACAAAAAGCTGCGACTATCTATTATGATTCGATTCCGTTCTTTGAAAAGGCGAAAAGTTTGATAGAAATGGGCGTTATGCCAGGAGGAACTGTTAATAATTGCAATTTTGTGAAGAATTATTGCTTTTATGAAGAAAATATCACTTCTGTTGAGAAAAACTTGTTGAATGATGCGCAAACAAGTGGAGGATTGATGATATTTGTTAGTCGGGAAAAGTTTGATAAGGTATGCGAAAAATTTAACGAGAAGAAATTGGTTTATTATGTAATTGGGGAAGTGGAGAAAGAAAAACCCGCCGGAATTTATGTGAAAAAAGGAGAATTTATTACAAGTTTTCATTGAAAATTAATGATGGAATAAAAAAAAATCGAAAAAAAATAAATTTTTAAAGACTTTCTTTATTTGTTTAGGTGCTTATTGAAAAGTCATGATGTTTTTATTTTAAAAAATTGAAAAATTTCATTGTAAATAATTTTTCTTTTTTTATTGAAATCTTATTTTTTTTCTATCATTAAAAAATATTTTTTTCTTTTTTTAATAAAAGAAATGAAAATTATTAATAAATATTTTATGTAAAAAAAAAATATTTTGTGTGAAAAATACTGAAAAATGAAATTTTACAATGAGTCAACTGAGAAATTTAATTTGAAATTTTTTTTAATACAATTAATTGTTCAACAATATTTTTTTTGTTTTTTTAAAATCGAAATTTTGAATTTTTTATTCAAAATCCATTTTTTCGTCAGGAACCTTCTCCTCAGCTTCGGTTTCTTTTTTTTCTTCAGCTTTAGGCTCTGCATTTTCAGGCTTTTTTTCTTCAGGCTTTTTCTCCTCAGGCTTTGGTTGTGGCTTTGGCTTTGTCATAATAGGTTTGCATTTCTAAATAAACATATTTAAAATAAAGGTAATTAATTTTTTTTTTTACATTGACAAGTTCTGTTCCTATTTTCTGAACCTCAGCAACTGTGATAGGGGGATCTTGGTATTTCTTTAGAGTGGCTTGCACTTTTTCAGCATTTTCAACCCAAATTCTAGCTTTTGCGCATTCAGTCATGATTGTCATTCTCTCTTCTGGCGTGATATGGTCAAAAGCGGGATCCTTATGAATTCAAACATTAAAAAACAAATTTATATTTAAATATCTACGTTGGTGTTTGCCACAAATTGCTCGTATTGCAATCTGGTCTGCAACAATTCGTTCAATATATCTGGTAAATGGGCATATTCAAAAAATCTTTTGATGATTGGATCTCCTACCTTTTTCAATTCTTCGAGTTTGGTCATGTATTGTCCTTTAGCTGCACTGGCTCCTTCATTATATAGCCAATTCTCATTCTCTCCCAATTTCTTGATAATGTTCTCGATCGATTGTGGTGGTGCATATTCCTTATATTTATCAGCCAATTTCTGTCTCAAATCATAAATATAGCTCTCCAAAGCATTTTTCTTATCATGAGTATCACGTACCATAGTATCATGGTTGTTCATATGAGCCTCTTGCTCAAAAAGGTTTGCCATTTCCTTTTCATTGAATCCTTTGATCAGTACATTTTCATATTTTAGATCAGTTGTTCTAGTTTTTTTTCTTGTTTTCGTCTCAAATAGTTGTTTTTGAGGTTCAGGATTAGCATTGGCTGTTTTTTCTACTGGAGAGTCTTGGTTGTTTAATGTTGGATCAGTCGGACTAGCGTTGGCTTTATCTTTATTTTCTTCAACTTTAACGATAGGAATTGGAACTTGATATTCTTCCATGTATTCTTCCACAAAGCTTGCTTCTTCTAATGAAACTGTTCCATGGTGATTCAGTTTGACTCTTAATTTTATGTGGAAATCCTTTTCTTTTGGTTTTATGGGGTAGATCTTATAATCTCCAAGTATTTCATCAGTTCCATTAGGGACAGGATCATAGAATAAGGTAAACTTGATTGCATCATCTCTGTTAAAAGTCAATGATTTCACATTAGGAATTGAGCAACCCTTATCAAATAAAGTGGCCGTTTGTTTTTCTAATTGATTTTTAATAGAATCTTCTATTTCCATTGCGTCATTTTTCTTTCTTTCACTTTCAGGATCGAAAAAGAGCCATGAGCATTTAACTGGATAATAATTGGCTTCTTCTACATCATAGGTTGCGACTTTGAATAAAGGACTGATCATGGCAGCTTGCATAGCACAGCCTCTTGCGATGCATTCAGACATATTCAAAGTTCGGCTGCATTCTTTCTGAAAGGTCTCTTCAATGATCTTCTGGATTATGGGTATTCTTGAAGCTCCTCCCACAAGCTCAACACTATGAATCGCAAGTTTTTTATTTGCGATTTCTTCATTGAGTTTATTCAGCACAGCTCTAAATCTCTCAAGCTCTGGAGCAATGATTTTCTCGAAATCCACTCTTGTTAGATTATAGTTAAGATCTTCATCTTCTACGAGGTATTCCACACCGATATTGGCCTCACTGTTTGCACTTAACACTTTCCTTCCTTTCTCAATGGATTCTAAAAGTCTCAACTTAGCCTTATCATTCTTCATGAAACTAAGACCATGTTGTTCATTGAATTTCTTTGCAAGAAACTCCAGAATACACCAATCTAGGTCCCTAGCTCCGAAATTTCTCTCATGCACAATGCTCAAAACTTTAAGCTTTTCTTTTGTGAAAGAAGCTACATATGTTGAGCATTTCGCATGTCCTAAATCGACAAAAATGACATTTCTCGCGATAGTTGCATCAAGCTCATTTCTTCTAAAAATACCATAACCCAAAGCAACCGCAGATTCTTCATTGAAAAGTCGCAGGACATTCACTTCTGCAATCTTTGCAGCATCTAATAGAGCATGCCTTTCTTTTTCTGTGAAATATCCTGGAACTGAAAGAACTATTTCTTTGGCAGAAACCCCTGCTTTCTCGATAATTTGCTTCAATTTTTGGATCATCATTGCAGCGATTTGTTCAGGCAAAAAACGCTTTTTCTCACCCATGAACATTACTTCAAAAGCCAGCTTCCCATCAATTTCTGCAAGATTTGTGGTTAGGAATTTTTTCTCGTGGGCAAGATAAGGGGTTGAAGATTTTACATCTAAGAAACGACTGAAATAATGCACTGTGTTCTTGCAATTAGATTTAAATTGGATGTAGCCTTGCTCACCAATGAATCGCTCGTTTTGACCAAAACCAACTATGTTTTGGGTCTCACGATGAGAACCTTCATTTGCGATAATTTCGACACCGCCGCGTTTAGCCACAGCAATACATGTATGAAGGGAGCCAAAATCTATACCGACTGCACCTACGTTAGACATTGAACAGGGTAGACGGGTTTGTAATGTATTTAATAATTGGATATTAGAAGTTTGGATTTTTAATTTAAATAGGAGTATAGAGTTCTAGATGCTTCCAAACTCAGTTTAGAAAGTTCTATTTTGTGTTCAATAATTCATTATTTTTTTTTATGAATCGTAAAAAATTTTGAATAAATTCAAAAAATCTAAAGAAAGAATTCAAAATTTTAAGATTTTTTAACATTACAATATATTGCATGAATATTTTAATAATGACTCATTTTTGAAAAATTCTTAAAGAAATTTAAAATTATTTTTATTCAAAAAAACGAAAACATCAAATAATGCAAAAAAATGATGTAATAATTCCTAATAAAAGAACTTCTGAATCTTCTAAAGGAAGTCCTCCAAATCAACGTGTTAGTTTTGAAAATTTGAGCGAGGAATTATTGAATTCAAGTGCTCATTTTGGAGATGGAGCAAATGATGATAACTTTCTAACTAATAATTTGAATTTAGACAGCACAGAGTTACGTTATCAATTGACTCGTTCTAACGAATTCACTAAAAAACTCGCATCTGTTTTATCAACACTTGTTGCTAAAATCAAGGATTTGGAAACACAAAATAACCATTTATTATTAGAAAAAGAAGAATATAAAGTCGGTTTTTTTTTTACCATAATTGGAAAATTCTGAAAAACTATAAGTTTTTTTAAAATTAAGAAGCAAAATGCAATCAAAGATCGTATAATTTTAGAGAAAAATGCTGAATTAGCAGAAAAGGACAGAAAAATTGAAGAAATTTCGGATAATTCCCATCGTCTTGAAAAAGAAATGATAAAAAATCGTTCGAAAATTTCAAACGCAATGAATTTAGCTTTCGATAAAGGCAATTCAGAATTGGTGGAATTCATTGAAAGAGATATTCTTTCTGTTTCTAGTAAACCAGGGCCATAAACCAAAAAGATTTTATTTACATGTGTGTATTTTTTTTTGAAATTTAATTACAAAAGACATTTTTTAGAAAAAGAGTTTTCCCTAAAATAAATGAATTTCCATATTTTTAAAGAAAGGATTTTTTTTAAAAAAATGCTTAAT
>JFJP01040938.1_pt1 | contig 10829 bp, 10 predicted proteins | sample 431651 | NCBI WGS metagenome assembly JFJP01 (sample SAMN02602958, study PRJNA72255) | Microbial mat metagenome, whole genome shotgun sequencing project. | biome: fresh water; feature: sink hole; material: water; isolation source: purple microbial (photo- and chemosynthetic) mats found in...
TTTCGTGCCCTTCGTGCCTTTCGTGGACAAAAAAATCGTGCCTTTTGGGGACAAAAATTTCGTGCCCTTCGTGCCTTTCGTGGACAAAAAAATCGTGCCTTTGGAGGAAAAAAAATTCGTGCCCTTCGTGCCTTTCATGGACAAAAAAATCGTGCCTTTGGAGGAAAAAAATTTCGTGCCCTTCGTGCCTTTCGCGGACAAAAAACTCCGAGCCCTTCGAGGACAAAAATTTCGTGCCCTTCGCGCCTTTCGTGGACACAAAACTCCGAGCCCTTCGAGGACAAAAATTTCGTGCCCTTCGTGCCTTTCGCGGACAAAAAATCATGCCTTTGGAGGACAAAAATTTCGTGCCCTTCGTGCCTTTCGTGGACAACAAAACGTGCCTTTCGTGGACAAAGATTTCGTGCCCTTCGTGCCTTTCGTGGACAAAAAAATCGTGCCTTTTGGGGACAAAAATTTCGTGCCTTCGTGCCCTTCGTGCCTTTCGTGGACAAAAAATTCGTGCCTTTCGTGGACAAAAAAATCCGAGCCCTGGGGAGAAAGCACATAGCAGAATAGCTTATGCGTCAAACCACATCCATGCGAACGTGGATATGAATTTGAACACCATCTATTTCCAATTTGGACATAATCCACCCGGCGTACTCCATCTGAAGGTGCTAAGCCTTCGGGGAGAGGCCTTTTAGGCCGCTCGGCTCACTGCCCCGGCGGCAGGCCGCCCCAGCCGATGCCGCGGAAGTACCAGACCTGGAGCTCGGGCAGCTCGTCTTCGAGGCGGGTCTTCTCGGAATCCTTGACGGGGTTCCCGGAAAGGTCGAGGGTGCGGAGGCTGTTCATCTGCACCAGGTTGGTGGGCAGGGTCTTGAGCTTGTTGTTGGAGACCACGAGGTATTCGAGCCGCTTGAGCAGGACGAGCTCCTCGGGCAGGCGCTTGAGGCCCATGCCTTCGAGGTGGAGGGCCATGAGCTGGGGCATGTCCTTGAGGCTGAGGATGACGGCCCGCTCGTCGAGGCGGGGGTTCCAGTTGAGGTAGAGCACTTCGAGCTGGCGGAGGCTGTCGAAGGCCAGGGGCAGCCCGGTGAGCTGGTTGTGCGAGAGGTTGAGCTTGCGCAGGCTGGCCATGCGGCTGATGGGCTCGGGCAGACGGGCGATGAGGTTGTTCGAGAGGTCCAGCTCGCCCAGGTAGGGCATGTCGATCAAGACCTCGGGGAACTCGGCCAGGCGGTTGTATCCGAGCTTGAGGACGTGGAGGTTGGTGAGTTGGGCCAGCTCGCTGGGGACCTGGTCAAGGGCCTGCCCTTCGAGGTTGAGCTGGTAAACGCGCTCCTTGTCGGCCAGCGCTTCCTCGACGGAGGTGTAAACGCGGCTCATCTGGAGCTCCTCGGGCCCGAGGGTGAAGTGGAGCTCGATGCTGGGCGGGAACAGCTCCCGGAGCCTTTGCTGCTCTTGCGGGCCGATGGGGTTGCCCCAGAGGAAGACCTTCTGGAGCTTGGGCAGGCGGGCCAGGCTTTCGGGCAGCCCGCTGAGCTGGTTTCCGGTGAGGTAGAGGTTTTCGAGCTTGGCGAGCTGGCCCATTGCCTCGGGCAGTTCGCGGAGCCGGTTGTTCGATAGGACCAGGTTCTGGAGCTGCTCCATCTGGCCGATGTCCTCGGGCAGGGTTTCGAGCAGGTTTCCACTGAGGATGAGCCAGTTGATCTGTGCCAGGCTGGCGGGGGTGGCCTCGAAGCGCTGGATCTGGTTGTCGCCCAGGTCGAGGATGCGCAGCTCCTTGAGGAGCCCGAGGCCGGCGGGCACGGCCTTGAGGTAGTTGTCGGCCAGGATGAGCTCCTGGAGGGCGTCCATGCCGGCCAGGGGCTCGGGCAGGTGGTCGAGCTGGTTGGAGGCCAGGTTGAGCTGGAAGACCTGGTCGAGCTGCGCGAAGTCGTCGGGCAGTTAGGCCAGGTGGTTCTCGGAGAGGTCGCACATGAGCAGGTGGGGGAATGCCCCCAGGCCGAGTGGCGCCTCCTCGAGGGCCTGGCTGGCCAGCGACAGGGCCACGACGTGGGAGGGGTTCAGGAGGGCCTCGTCGAGGGAGGTGAAGACCTCCATGTCGCTGAATTGAGCCAGCAAGGCGGCCGGCTTGCCCAGCAAGAGCAAGGCCATCGAAACACGAAAAAAGGCGGACATGGGCGGCGGTTTAGGGGTGTCGGGCGCGAATTTACCTTTTTTCGGGGGCGCGGATTCCGGCGGGGGCTTCTTTTTCTGGGCCCTGTGGGCGAGGGTTTTGCTTTTCGGCGGGCTTTGGCTTACTTTGGGGCAAAATATCGACAACCCCGCACCCGATGAAAATATACACCAAGACCGGCGACAAGGGCAAGACCTCGCTGGTGACGGGCACCCGCGTGAGCAAGGACCACGTCCGCATCGAAGCCTACGGCACGGTGGACGAGCTGAACGCCCACCTGGGCCTGCTGCGGGCCTTCGCCCCGGGCGGGCACGCCTGCCAGGTCCTGCTCTTGCAGGTGCAAGACCGGCTTTTCGCGATGGGCTCGTGGCTGGCCAAGGACGAGAAGGAGATAGCCTTCGCGCTGCCCAGGCTGCAGCCCGACGACATCCCGCTGCTGGAGCGCGCGATGGACGCGATGGACGCGGAGCTTCCGCCCCTGCGCAACTTCGTCCTGCCGGGGGGCGACGCGGCCGTGGCGCAGTGCCACGTCTGCCGGACGGTCTGCCGCCGGGCCGAGCGCCGGGTGGTGCAGCTCGGCCAGCAGGGCCTGGAGCTCGACCCCGAGCACGTGCGCTACCTCAACCGCCTGTCGGACTACCTCTTCGTGCTCTCGCGGAAGCTGGCCCAGGACCTGGGCGTGGTCGAGACGCCCTGGAAGCCTTCCGCCACCTGAACCTGCCGCGATTTAGACCCATTGTAAATAGGCGCAAGATATTGTAAACCAGTACATAAGTTCATGATTTTTCCGCTTTGGCCCACAAAGGCCGTCCGGGGCTTGACTGCTTTGGCAGGTTTTGCTATCTTTGTTGGAGGAGCCGAACAAGGCTCGAAAAAGGCCGCGGGCCCATCTATCACCACAACACAAACTTCAAACCCCGATGGAAAAGATTTTGGATAAAGTAAAACCGGGCGTCGTAACCGGAACCGACGTTCAGGAAGTGTTCCGCATCGCCAAGGCCAACGGCTTCGCGCTGCCCGCCGTCAACGTCATCGGCTCGCACTCGGTCAACGCCGTGCTCGAGGCCGCCCGCAAGGCCAAGTCGGCCGTCATCATCCAGTTCTCGAACGGCGGCGCGCACTTCACGGCCGGCAAGTCCCTCTCGAACGAGGGCCAGAAAGCCGCCATCGCCGGGGGGGTGGCCGGAGCGCTGCACATCCACCACCTGGCCGAGTATTACGGGGTGCCCGTCATCCTGCACACCGACCACGCCGCCAAGAGCCTCCTGCCTTGGATCGACGGCCTGCTCGACGCCAGCGAGAAGCATTTCGCCGCCACCGGCAAGCCCCTCTACAGCTCGCACATGCTGGACCTCTCCGAAGAGCCCATCGAGGAGAACATCGCCATCAGCAAGGAATACCTCAAGCGCATGGCCAAGATGGGCATGACCCTGGAAATCGAGCTCGGCGTCACCGGGGGCGAAGAGGATGGCGTGGACAACACCGACGTGGACAACTCCATGCTCTACACCCAGCCCGAGCACGTGGCCTTCGCCTACGAGCAGCTTTCGCAGGTCAGCCCGCAGTTCACCGTGGCGGCCGCCTTCGGCAACGTCCACGGCGTTTACAAATCCGGCAACGTCAAGCTCACGCCCCGGATCCTGCACAACAGCCAGAAGCACATCGAGCAAAAGCACCACACCGCCCCCAACCCGGTCGATTTCGTCTTCCACGGCGGCTCCGGCTCCTCCCGCGAGGAAATCCGCGAGGCCATCGGCTACGGGGTCATCAAGATGAACATCGACACCGACACCCAGTGGGCCTTCTGGGACGGCATCCGCGCCTACGAGGCCGCCAACCGCGCCTATTTGCAAGGCCAGATCGGCAACCCCAAGGGCGAGGACCAGCCCAACAAGAAGTACTACGACCCCCGCGTATGGCTGCGCAAGGGCGAGGATTCCGTGGTGGCCCGCCTGATGCAGGCCTTCGAGGACCTCAACGCCCTCAACACCCTCTGAGCCGACGCGGCACGAAGCCTTTCGCGAACCCTGCCCGCCGCGCCCAACTGGCGCGGCGGTTTTGCTTTCCACAAGCCTCCCAGTTCCCAAGCGACCGACCATGAAAGCCCGCAAGCCCTTCTCCGTCCTGATCGCCTGGCTGGCCGCGCTGGCCCTGGCCGCCTGCGCCGGGCCGGCAGTGCCCCAGCGCGCCGGGGCGCCCACCGACAGCGTCCCGGCCTCCGAGCCGTCCCAGGCTGCTGCCTCGGCGCTCCGGGTCGGGGCCGAGCGGCTCGACCTGTACCTGCCCCTGCTCCAGGGCAGGCGCGTCGGCCTGCTGGTCAACCAGTCGGCCAGGGTGGGCCAGGCCCACCTGGTGGACACCCTGCTGGCCCTGGGCGTCAACCTGGTCCGGGTCTTCGCCCCCGAGCACGGCTTCCGGGGCGACAAGGACCCCGGCGCCCTGTTCGACAACGAGACCGACCCCCGCACCGGACTGCCCATCGTGGCCCTCTACGGCGACAACAAGAAGCCCCGGCCCGACCAGCTTGCCGACCTCGACCTGCTGGTCTTCGACATCCAGGACGTCGGCGTCCGCTTCTTCACCTTCATCTCCAGCATGCACCTGGCCATGCAGGCCTGCGCCCAAAGCGGCAAGCCCTTCGTGGTGCTCGACCGCCCCAACCCCCTGGGCGACTACGTGGACGGCCCCCTGCGCCAGCCGGGCTTCGAGTCCTTCGTGGGCATGCACCCCATCCCCGTCGTACACGGCCTCACCGTGGGCGAGCTGGCCCGCATGATCGTCGGCGAAGGCTGGCTGGGCCAGGGCCTCGACTGCGCGCTGGAGGTCGTGCCCTGCCAGGGCTACACCCATGCCACACGCTACCCGCTGCCCGTCAAGCCCTCGCCCAACCTGCCCAACGACCTGGCCGTCAGGCTCTATCCCTCGCTCTGCTTCTTCGAGGCCACCCAGGTCAGCGTCGGGCGCGGCACCGAGTTTCCCTTCCAGGCCATCGGCTACCCCAAGGAAGGCCTGGGCCCGTTCAGCTTCATCCCCCGCGACATGCCGGGCATGCAGATGGACCCCATCCAGGAGGGCCAGACCTGCCACGGCCTCGACCTGCGCCAGCAAGGCCTCGACCACCGCTTCAGCCTGGCCTACTTCATCGAGTTCCACCGGGCGCTCGGCCCCGGCATGGTCAGCCGCCGCGAGTGGTTCAACCTGCTGGCGGGCACCGACAAGCTCCTGCCCCTGGTCGAGGCCGGAAAGTCCGAAGAGGAGATCCGCGCGAGCTGGCAGGACGAGCTGCGGGAGTACAAGCAAACGCGCAAGAAATACCTGCTTTATCCCGATTTCGAATGAAGACGAACCCAAGCCCACGCCTGGGGCCGCTGCTGGGCGCGGCCTTGCTCTTGGCCCTGCCGGCCCTGGGCGGATGCCAGGAGGCCCACACCCCGCGGCCCAGGGGCTACTTCCGCATCGACCTGCCGCCGAAAAGCTACCGCGCCTTCGACAAGCCCGCGCCCTACGCGTTCGAGATGCCCGACTACGCCCGCGCCCAGCGCGACAGCCTCGGCTTCGTGGAGCCCTACTGGTACAACCTGGAGTTCCCCCAGTTCAGGGCCACCTTGCACCTGAGCTACAAGCCCTTGGAGGGCAACGTGGTCAAGTACCTCGAAGACAGCCGCGACCTGGCCTACAAGCACGCTTTCAAGGCCGACGCCATCGGCGAGCAGGTCTTCGAGAACCCCGAGCAGAAGGTCTATGGCACCCTCTACCAGATCGAGGGCGAGACGGCCTCCGCCTTGCAGTTCTACCTGACCGACAGCCTGCGGCACTTCGTCCGCGGCGCCCTCTACTTCAACCTGCGCACCAACCGCGACTCGCTCGCGCCCGTGCTCGACTTCCTCGAGCAGGACCTTTTCCATATGATGGAGACCTTCGAGTGGCGCGAAGTTCCGCCTGCGCCAGCGGGCGGAACTTGAAAACATGGCCCCCGTGCCCCAAGTCCCGACACACACCAAAAAACCTTCACGATGCCCTTGTTTCTGGAACATGTAATCGACACCCGGAGCCGGCTCTGGTTCTGGCAGATCCTGGAAAGCGAGCTGGAGCTGCTCCAAATGGCCTCGATGGGACAGGCCGAGGCCCGCGCCCAGATGGTGGAGGCCCTGTCCGAGGTCAAAAGCCCCGCCCGAAGGCTGGAATGGTTGGCCACGCGCGCCCTGCTGGCGGGCATCCTGATGGATGTTCCTCGCATCCGGCACGATGCCTTCGGCAAGCCTTCCCTTGAGGGGATTCCCAGGCATCTGAGCGTCACCCACAGCAAAGGCCTTGTGGGCGTCATGCTTTCCGAACATCAGGAAATCGGGCTGGACGCCGAGCGCATGTCGGACAAGATCGCCCAGATCGCCTTCAAGTTCCTGCATCCCGAGCAGGCCGAGCCGCTGCTCTCGAGCCGCAATATGCTGCATCTGTATATGCACTGGTGCGGCAAGGAGGCCCTCTTCAAGCTCTACGGAAAAGGGGGCCTCGATTTCAAGGAGCAGCTCCACGTCCACCTGGAGACAATTGACGACCAAGGCCGGTTCGAAGGGACCATCGCCAAGGACGGCCAGGAGCGGCGCGTGCCCATGGGGCACTTGCTGCGCGAGGACTTCCTGGCTGTCTGGACCATCGCGCCCAGCCTCACGCGCTGAAGCCGACCGGGCCCCAGGCTCTGCTTGCTTTTGGGATGGGCATCAAGGCCAAATCGGGCAGAACGCTGTCCTTGGGAGCCATTTCTGGGGCCGACCAGGCCTTGATTCTCGATTTTTTGCTCCAATTTCGCGGGCCTTCGCGCCAAGGTCGGCCGCGGAGGAAGAACATTTTTCCGCCCATGAAACCGCAGATCCTTTTCTTCACCCGCCAGGCCTACGTCAACTTCTTCCCCAAGCTGGCCTCCGAGCGCTTCGAGAGCCGCCACGTCTGCATGAGCCTGCGCGAAAAGGCCCATATCGAGGGCCAGGGCTTCGCCGTGGAAGCCTGTTTCGAGCAGGAGTACGAGGCCCTGCCGCTGGCCGAGGTCCCCAACGGGCTGTTCCGCTCGGGCTACCACGGCGAGCGCTACATGGCCTGGATGCGCCTGGAGGAGCGCCGGGTCTTCACGGCCAAGGCCTTGAGCTTCTGGCGGCAGGTCTTCGGCCGGCGCCCTTACCTGGCCTTCGTCCACGAGACCATCTCGATGGAGATGGAGGAGCTGCTGCACCATGTGGGGTACAACGAGTTCGGGGCGCGCGACCTCAACTTCTTCATCTCGCCCATTCCTGGCTTCTTCTACTGGAAGGATAGCCCCTACCACTCTGGTTTTGAGCTGGATACCCTGGCCAAGCCCTCGAAGGGCCACGCGCCCGCCGGGCGGGTGGACGAGTACCTGGCCCAGGTCAAAGAGAAAGGCCACAAGCCCTTCTTCCTTTACAAGTCCAAGATCGTCCGTCCGCGCGTCAGCGCCAAGGGCTACCTGCTGGCCCAGGCCCGCGAACGGATGCTGCGCTGGCTTCGCCCGGAGCCTTTCGACCGCGAACAGCGCCTCCGCGACAGCATCTTCCTGAGCAACACCGGGGGGGCGCATTTCGACTATGGGAAGATCCTCGACGAGAACTGGCAGAAGGCGCGCTTCGACTACGACGACATCCAGCGCGTGAAGCCCTTCCGCAGGGCCTTCTTCCCGCTGCATTACGAGCCGGAGGCCACCCTGCTCTACTTCGACGCCCGCTACTCGAACCAGGTGGCCGTGCTCGAGAACATCGCCAAAAGCCTTCCGCTGGACCATGTGCTCATGGTCAAGGAGCATCCGCAGCAGCCTGGCTTCCTGATGCTGGACCGCTTCCGCGCCCTGCGAGAGCGCAACCCGAACATCCTGTTTTTTCCCGCCGAAGTCGAATCGCTCTGGCTGCTCAAGATCAGCCACATGGTCATCACCATCTGCGGATCCGTCGGTTGGGAGGCTTTGATCCACAACGTTCCCATCGTCGTGCTTTCCAACGTGTTTTACGACAAGCATCCGCAAGTGGTCAAGCCGCGGGATTTCACCCATCTGCGGGAAATTCTGCTGCGCCCCGAAGGGCTTCCGCACCCGACCGACGAGGCTACCCGCGACTACCTGGCCCGCCTGCACGGCCAGTGCTACCCTGGCAATCCTGCAGATTCCCGCCTTTACGACAATCCTGAGAACCTGGCCCGGATACGTTTTGGGCTTGAGGCGGAAATCGCTTTGACACTATCCCAGAAATGAAGAAGGCAGCTCTTTTTTTCAACCGCTTTTACGTGGATGCGCACCCGTGCTTCACGGAGCTGGCCCTCTCGCTGGTCGGGGAGGGCTACCTGGTGGACCTCTACTACGAAACGAATCCGTTCAACCCCCCGCCAACATTCTACAATCCGCACGTCCGCCTCTACCAGTTTCCCTATCTCTGGTCGCACAAGCTCGAGTTCTGGGCCAAGCAACTGGCCATGAAGGGAAAGCGCTACGACGCCGTGTTCGGGACGCCCATGCAAGGGGCCATTCTGGGCTGGAGGGTGGCCCGGCAGTGCCGAGCGCCTTTCTTCTACCTCGCGGACGAGGTCTATCCCAAGCGGGCTTCCGAGTCGTGGGTCCAGGTGCCTGGCTATGAAAGCTTGAAGCCTTTGGAAGCCCAAGCGAATCGGGCCGCGGCGGCTTCCATTGCCTTGGGCCAGGAGCGCTACCAGATCCAGCGTGCCGAGAACAGCCTGCCCGCCGACCACCGGGCCTTCATCATCCCGAACGCCCAGCGCGGGCCTGCCCAGCGGCTGCGGAGCCACTACTTCCGCGACATCTTCGGGCTCGAGGATCGCAAGCCGATCCTGCTCTTCGCCGGCACTGACGGTTGGGTCTTGGCCAAGCGGCTCTATGAGCAGACGCGGGATTGGGGTGAGCGCGACTTCCACCTGGTCTTCCATGGCCGAAGCACGGGCATGGTGGCCGAAAAGCATCCGTTCATCCTTCTCTCGCGCGATCCCTTGCCGTCGAACTTGCTGAACCACGCTTTTTCCTCGGCGGATGCCGGGCTGGCGCTTTACAGCAAGGACAAGCCGCAGGAGGCCAAGAATGGCCCGACGGGTGGAAAGCTGGGTGCCTATCTGAAAAACGGCCTGCCACTGCTGGCGGGCAACCTCGACGATTTCCGCGAGATGGAGCGCCAAGGCGTGGCCCTGTTCTGGGATGGCTTCCAGTCGTTCGACGAGGTGGCCGCGCGGCTCCTCCCGCGTCTGCCCGAAATGGCCGCACGCGTGCCCGAGTACTACGCCCGGGAGTTCGAGTATGGCAAGTTCTTCGCGCCTTTCGCGGACTTCCTGCGCGAGCGCGTGGCGGCCAGGGGCTGAGCCCGATCGCGCGCGGCGAGTCCTTGGCTACAAGTCGCCTTGCGTTACCTGTCCGCTGCTTCGGTCCAGCTCGGATCCCATCGCGCTGTGGGGTATCGAATAGACCAGCAGCAGGGCCACCGAGGCCAGGACGACGGCCCAGCGCTTCTCAGCTTTGCGGTTGAGCAGCACGGCCGCGAGCCAGAACAGGAAGGCCACGAGGGTCTTGTTGTCGGTCAGGTCCCAGCCCCAGGGGATGCCCGTCCAGTAGTCGCCGAAGGCGAACTTCTGCACGATGGGGCCGAGCACCATGCCCCCGACGGTCAGGAAGGCGAAGGCCAGCACGGCTTGCCGGCGGTAGGTTTCCAGGCCGAAGAGGGCGGACAGGCCCGCGAGGGTGGAGAGCAGCATGGCCAGGAACATGGCCAGCACGTGCGGCGCCAAGGCCCAGGTGGGCACGTCGCCTTTGAAACGGATGAGGATGGGGGCGTCTTGGCTGCCCAGCCAGGCGGCCTGGCCCTGGGCCCGCAGCTCAACGAAGTAGGCCAGTTTGCCCGCGGGCGGCTGGTTGGGCAGGAAGGCCTCGTGGGAATAGGTGTAGGAAAAGGGGCTCGATTGCCAGCTTTCGCCTTCGAGAAACGGGTAGTGCCGGTAGTGCAGCACGGCCTGGGTGCCCTCGGGCAGTCCTTCCAAGACCACGGGGCAGTCGGTGGTGCCGCCGTGGCTGCGGGGGAGCGCGAAGCCGTAGGCGTGCTCGCTAAGGCTTACTTGGAACTTCTTGGGATAGGTGGGGCCTGTCGCCCTCTGGTAAACGACCGCGGCCAGGGTAATGGCGATGGCCAGGAACCAGACGCCGATTTTTTTGAAATCCATTTCGGTTTTATTTTTCGTTCTGAACTTTTCGCAGCAAACGCGATGGCCGACTGGACGCGCCATTTTTTAGGGCATTCCTTACTAAGAGCATACAAGCCACTGGTATTCAATGTTTTTCGTGCGAATGTGCTCTTTGTCAACTCCAACTTTGGCTAGAGGCCCTCGATTGGGTCGATGGGCAGCCCGGTCTGGCGGTGTATCTCCTGGTCGGCCACCCCTGAGGCCTTGAGGAGCCTGGCCATGTTGAGGATCGTCCGCCGCTGCTCCTCTAGGGCTTTTGCGTTGTCGGCGAGGACCTTGTCCTTCTGTTCCAGGGCTTTGTCCTTCTGCTGGAGTTCCTTCGCGGTCTTTCGTAGCTCCTTTTCCTTTTCCTTTAGCTGGGACTCGATCTCCTTCTTGTGCATCTTTAGCCAGGCGATCTTGTTGTCGCGCTGCATGAGGGGCCTCAGGAAGA
>JFJP01005999.1_pt1 | contig 10826 bp, 8 predicted proteins | sample 431651 | NCBI WGS metagenome assembly JFJP01 (sample SAMN02602958, study PRJNA72255) | Microbial mat metagenome, whole genome shotgun sequencing project. | biome: fresh water; feature: sink hole; material: water; isolation source: purple microbial (photo- and chemosynthetic) mats found in...
CTTGGCAGATCAGCAATATCTAATTCAGCATTCGCCGCACCCAATAATCGATGCTCATAACGACGCAGTTCTAGATCACTTCCGCCAGGAACAGAGAAGCCAGCTCGCAGACCGGCAAAAGCCAAAAATGCAATGTCACCTACGCTGGCACTGTCAAGCAAATGACCGTGGCTTGACCAGTTGCGAAGAAGCTTCATTACTCTACCCAATGCCTGGTAGATGCCATCGTTCACAGAACGTGGATTCGCTCTATCCCACTCACATGCTAGAAGATATCGAAATCCGCGCAATTGAGATGCAAGTTGCGCACCATTAACTCGGACAGGCAATAAGTGACGGGTTGTGTCTAAGTAATCTTGCGCCTGATCAAAAGTCAAAAGCTGATCATCTCCAACAAACCAATTGAAGCGAATTGCCTCGTCGCCGTGAATGCGTAAAGACTCCTCAACGAACACCACTCCATCTAGCACGCCTCGCCGCATAGTCAAAAAACCACCGTTGTCAATAGCGAGCTTTCCAATCCACTGTCCAGCCTCCGCATTTGTTTTACCAAAAGCACGAAGGACTTCATGACCATAACGCTCACAAACTGCAATAAATTCAATAGTTGGTCTTTCTGAATTATGGGCTGTTAATAAAGCGATCCGTTCAGATGGAAACCCAGCACGAACAAGTTTGTTGTAAAGCCAAAATCCACCTTCAGATGCTGAAAAATCTAAATTTTCAACAAAAAAGTTGTTTTCAAGATTGATATCCAATAAAACAGCATCGTAACGATCCACCAAAAAACCAGACTTTAATAAATCCTCGAAATCTCGTGCCTTACGATATATATCAATCTCGGGGTTGTCCGTAATAGGTTGTTTTTCGTACCAACTTCTCCAGTTATCATATCCATGGGGGCGTGATTTTTCTTTCCCTCGACCTTGTGTTTCAACAAGTGCGTCCAGTCGCTGCGAAGATACGAGTTCCGAAAACACTTCATCAAGAAAACTCTCTGCATCGCTATCGCCGCCGAAGTCCTCAACCCATAAGACTCTCATATATTTATCTTTCTTTTAAAATTATTTGCAAAAACAATCGCCAGGTTCCAAATAAACAAAAATTTATTAGATAAAAAAAACATAAGTCACAGGCATTATTAAACAACCATGAAAACACATGAAAAATATGGAGAGCCAAAAGACCAAAAAATAAATTTGGTGCTATTTTTTTGATTAATTAATTCAAGTGCTTTAGTGATTGCATGGGTAGCAGTACACGCAGTAAGAAAACATTATCTCGAACGATTGGTTCATCGAATTTTGCATCAATCAATTTACACACGTGACGGACAAATGTCAGTCCGTTCTTTCCACCGTGTATTGATGGTGATGCGGCAGAGTTCATAACATTGCTGCAGACAATCTCTAAGTATTCACTTTTAGCGTTAATTTTTAGCGTAATGCTCTCGCCAGTCGCAGCGTATTTCAACGCATTACCGAGAAACTCGCTGACTAAGGAAAATATCACAATATCGCGCGCGCCACCTTGGCCGATGTGAACAGATTCATTACCCTCGTAGGAAAATTTTAGAAACGGCAATCGTAGCTTTATCCAAGCGCTAAAGCGCTGAGCGTTGTTCGGTTCAGTCATGTCCAGTGCAAGAGCGTCTTGCATGAATTCCTGAGCGGCAGTGGAATACTCAACCTCTGGCATTAACCTTACAAAATCAGATTCATGATCAGAAGAAAAATAGAAGCGGAGCAATGCCTGTTGTATAGCCATAGTAGCGACCTGAAGTACCGTTACGCCCCCTCCAGAATTACGCGCCCAGCCTTCGCGTAAAGTGTTGGGGTCAGATGTGTAGAGCTTAAAGACTTCTACCAAGCTTTCAACCCTTGACATGCGACTTACTTGCGTGGCCAACCGCTCTACCTCTTTAGATAATCCACTGGAACTTGGTGCCTTTGCAAGTTTTATTGCAATCTTGCGCACCTGGTTTGAAATTCCGGTGGTAGCGCTTGTCAATGTGTGCGAAAGAAATGAGACCATCTGCCGGCTTTCTTCCTGCCTTGCACACTGTATATTAACTTCAGCCTCGGCACGAATATTTACATCGAGTAACTCCTGTACTTCTCTACGCAAATATCTAACTTTATCTTGAAAATCTCCACTACCAAAAGAGTGAAGATCCTGTACGCCATAAATAGTAAGCCCTCCTTGCGTTGATGACGTCTCAAAGCGAGATTCCAAAATATAATCTAAATGGATTAAGGCATTTTTCAAATCTGCAATGGATCCTGATGCTTTCAATAGTATTGCTGATTCAAGTCTTGCGCGAATTATTATATCTTTAGTTGGAACTTCTTTTATGGCTTGATCAAAAAGGGTGAGCGCCTGATCTCGATCCTCGGTCGCTCCTTTTGAAACGAGCAGAAGTCCCAATTCAAATTTCGCCTTTGGGACACGGAGATTTGCAGAAATTTCTAAGTATTTACGTATAGAGCTTATATCATCTGATTTAAGTCCCCTCCATAAAATTAAAGCAATTATGTACCTTGAAAACCCATACTTGTTATCCGAACGATCAATTTTTTTAAATTCAACTATGGATTTTAGCAAGCGTATTTTTCTCCTCTTACCAAGGAATTTTTTAATCAAAAATGAGTCAATTCGATGATAATTTTTAGTAAGTTTTTTAAGGTTATCATTTTCTTTGTTCTGCATGTTTACCAAAAGACCAAAGATGGATGTAAATGGTATATAGCCATATTCAACACCACCACCTGCCAAATCCAATAAGCTTTTCGCATATAAATATGGGAAATCACTTTTTGAAAGTAAAAAACTACGCAAGCGAGCCATTAGAAATAGCAGAGAAAAATGCAATAAAATTGTTAAAAATAGACATATAACTAAAATCTGTATTCCAAAATATGGCTTATAAATATCAAGCGTAAATAAATAGAAAATTGAACCTGTCTCGTAATAGCTCATTCGCTCTAGCACTGATAAATTACCATACCCATACCAAAAATACCAGCCCGCAAACACTAATCCAAATAAAAATAATGCAGAAACAAATTCACGAAAAAACCATTTTCGACGGTTTTCAAATGCAATTGTGGCGTATGCGAGTTTAAGGAATATTTCTGATTTCATTATTTTTTATTAGAAAAGTGCTGCAATTTGACGTAAATTAATCTAGTCCGCCATCATTCGGAAGAACTGTCTGCCTCAGACCGATAGTCATTTCCCTGACGATTGAAAATTTCATCCATGATCTCCCGTTTTGCATCTTCTCTATTGTTGTAACCCTCATTCAATGTCTCGAACTTAGTTTTCACGTTCATTTGTCATCCTTACGGTCTCAGCCTTGTTGCAATGACCGAATCGTCTCAAAGATAAAACTTTGCGTACAGGAGAGCTACCGGATTGACTTCGCACACCCACACGTAATGTCCCAGTTTCCGTCTTCCGTATAAAGAAATTTCCGCAATCCAATTCGTTTCGTTGGCTTGAAGTTATCCAAAGCCACCCGGGCGAGGTTGTCGATCTTCAGACTTTCACTCCTGTTCAGATCCTCGCCATGGGAAATCGCCTGAACGACCCCAAACATGTTTGGCTCTATCGGGCAAGTGACTGAATCGCCTTTCAATTGACCCCAGACAGTGTCAACACCTGCCAATTTCACAACTACGTTTTCATTGGCCTTCAATTCGTACGTAAAGAGCTTTCGGTCAATATGTAAGTATTGCTTCTCAATCGAAAGCCTGAAGAATTTTTGGTTTGACAACTGCCCCAGCTGCACATTCTCCGCATCAAGTTTTGCAATCAGCCTTCCTGCGGTCTTCAAGACTTCATCTGATTCCAAAACAATCCAGCCGTTGTCAACCAAGTGCAGGTGACCAGCATTGGGTGCAACCTTAAGGCCAAGGGCATGCCAAGCTGCGAGCAAAAGGAGACCCCACTCATCTACGGTCATTGCGACCTCACGCCATTTTTCTTTTCCAGTCTTCCCTTTGAAAAAGGGTGCTCCGAATATCCCAGGAATATCAACTGCGTCAGTGTCCTTGCTGTACCTGCACTTCATGGCGGACGAATCAGGCAACTGCTCTAGCCAAGAACGGGTATCAATCTCTTTTGAAACAATCAACGCATTGACGAATGCTTGTTTTCCGTCACTCCGAGGCGCACAGAAAAGCTCGTCCAAATCGAACCAGGCAAATTCGTCAGGACTTTCACTCATCGATTCCAGTAAATGAAGCTCGCCGTCTTCGTTTAACTTGATTGGAAAGACAACGATGTTGTACTGCGTCAGTGCATGTTTATTGCCTGCTCCTTCCACCTGCTGGTAGGGGGCCAATGTGATCTCGCCCTCGGAACGGTAATGCTGAGGCAACAATTTGCACTCCTCTTCAAATTCCCTACATAGGGTCTCTCGAAGCGATGACTTGGCTGATATGGAGCCAATTGAATGCAGATCCCTCAGCGATGAGGATAATCGCGCGTCTACGGGGAGGTCATGAAAATTTAGACGTCCCCCAATGAACACGTAATTCTTAGTGTTCTGACGGCTTCTGTCCTCCCGATGTCGGAGGAGAAACCTGCCATCTATTTTGATGATGCCCCATGCGACGTGGACCGTTCGAATTGGAACCGCAGAACCAGTTGGGTGGAACCGTTCTCTACGACGTTCAAGCTGTTGAAGCAGCAGTCGTTGTTCCTCAACAGCCTGATTAGGGCGATGCGACCCTTGCTCCCAGTAGTCAGAGTCCACGAGTGACTGACCTGGCACAGACATAGTCATAAGCAGGGATCTGCCCACAAGGGATGCGGGGAAAGACACGAATGCCCATACCCCCTCAGCAAGGCGAGCCCTGTCCAGCAAAGCCAACGCATCGAACATTATTCGCACCGTATACAGCAGTGCTACCGACTCGGACTTTCCGTCGGCACCGCCTATCGACTGAAGCAGTTCATCTTCTGAAAGTGATTCATAAAGAGGTCCCTCCTCAGCGAACAATGGCAACGCATCCAGCAACTTGGCGTAGAACTGGTGCATGTCGATCAAAGTATCCGGAATGGGTTTTGACATAAAGGGAGGGACCAATCAAATCGTTTACGACCACATTCCGGTACCTCTCCTGTACCTGCAACGTAAGAGTCAACAAAATCGCGGCCATGACAACAGAAAGCGAGGAAAGCATGACCGCACATCAGAATTCACTGGCCAGTATAGAGAGCCAAGGACGCGGGACCATTCAAGGCCAAAAGGCCCAATCCCATCCAAAGTGTTATCGCACACTTGTGAACAAAAATGGACTGACGGCAACAGCGTGTCGAACGATTGGCAACACTGAGGGGGCCGCAATTTGAGAGCGGCCCGGAACCACTGTGGCTGAATACAGCGAACTACCAAAGTGGCTCCAAATGACTGAAGGTCATATTGGAGCCGACGACATTGGTGCACTTAAGTCAATGTTGACCCGGCACGGCGTCAATGCCCGAGGGTGGCGCTTGTATCTTGACCATGGTGACGTGCTTTTCGCGCCACTTGTTCCCTTTTGGTTTGAACAGCATGGCAAGGGCCAAGAGGCGGCGGTTGCCACAAGTTGGCTGCGTTTACTGCAATCCTGCGAAATGGACGTTCTGCCACCGCCAGAACTGGTCAGGAGCATCGCAGAATGGAAAGTGCCTGGAAATCAACTTGACACAGTTTCACCCCTGTTCTTGCGTGCTGCCTGGAAATCCTGCGCAGCAGCTCAATACAGCGATGATGGTATGGAAGATTTCATCGATGAACAGCTGATTCCACTTGCACAGTGGTTTTTTGGCAGCGGGGCACACAAATCGACCGACTCTGGCCGAATCAAAGCCGGTTGGGAAAGCCTCAAGCGCTTGCGATATGAATCTGTCGCCATGGAAGCCAAAAAAATGGGCACTGATGAGTGGCCACCCATCGTGCGCAAGTTTGAGTCTGGCCCGTACCGAATGCTGGCTCTGTCCAGCGAAAGTCAACTCAGCGAGGAAGGTGAACAGATGAGTCACTGTGTTGGAACTTACGGTGATCGCTGCCGATATAGCCCGCTGCGAATATTTTCAGTGCAGTACAAAAAAACTAGCGCGCGACTGGCAACACTGTCAATCAAGGAAACCGAGCCGGGGTCTTGGGTTTTTGACCAATTGAAAGGACCAGGAAATGCAGATGTCGATCCATCCATTTGGAGGGAGGCAGACGCGTTGCTTCAAATCGTCAGACGCATAAGTTGCGAAGACGTGCAAACCCGCACGTTTCTGGACTTTATTCACAGCCTATCTAAATAAAAATGGAGTAATTTTGTATTCAAACTTCCTACTCGGTACTCTGCGGGTCTCTCGTGGTGCCAAAGTCAAGCTGAAGCGCATTCCTTACGACCTCATCGCGCGGCACGCAGTAAATGAACACGGTCAACTTACCAAGAGTGAGACAGTAACGAATATGGCGTCTATGAAGACAGTTGGAACGATAAAGTCACGATACAAGATTGACCCCTTGGATCCGTCATCTGGATACGTTCTTGTTGTTACACGAAGCAGTTGGGACGAAACGCTCGTCAAACTGGAAAGTGAAACATGATTCTTTTGCTGGCTGTCGACCTACGCCGATAACTTAGCCACTTTGAGAGACTGTGCCGATTCAAAACTGAGCCAGGTGTTTTACTGGCACCGCCTACTTTTTTAGTAGGCCCAAAAAAGGTGATCACTAGGGAACTTTTAGGCAAGATAAGACGCACCGGACTTTCACGCAACTTGGTTCACAGATGGATGGCAACGGTTGCGGAAGTTGTGACCTCGAAGTACGTACGGATAAAGATGTTTAACAAACCGGCCACCTTTTCTGGTGGACTGAAGCAAGTCCTTCATATCGATGCCAACCGCAGTAAAAAAGAGCAACGCACCAGCTAAGCTCCATTTTCCCAAATCAAGGCCAGTCGCTACCTGAACGGCTACAGCCGCGTCATCAACTTCATTTGAGAATGGCGCGCTACCGAGGCCAAAAAGCCCTCGCCTCCATGACCTTGAAATTCGATCTGGGCAGGGCGTTCCAGTTCGTTTGGAACGAAGAAGGCTTATTGGTCGGTAGTATTTGTCGACGCACGCAGGTTTTTCAGATGAAATTGTGCGCCAGTCGTGCCTTCTGGCTGGTGGCCTACACCTGCAAGGGTCACAGGATGCTGTTTGACGCCCAAAACATCGTGATCTACGGCCTGGGCACACAACCCATTTTCGACCAATGAAATCTCGGCATTGTGTGCACTCCGCAGCCAATTCTGGACTCAATTTTCGCAATGAAGATTTTGACCAATTTGTTATATTTGATTAGATCAAATTCTTAATAGGTCCGAGACCAGTCCGGTAGCAATCCTGTACCGAACGAGGCTGAAATTTTACATTTCTATCACCTCAACTCTCGGGCCAACCGATGATCACAACTGGATATCAGACCACAAGTCGAATTGCTCCAACTCCCACTGGTACTTCGGATATCCCAAAGTACATCGAACACTCTGCGCGTCAGTTGGGCGCTCGTTATGCGCCCGACCATGGCGCAGCTCGGAGCAATCTCCATGCAGACGACGGGAGTGTCAAGAGCTACCTTGGGACCTACTTCCCAAGGACGGTCTTTGAGTTCAAAACCATCATCGGTGAAATGCTGGACCATGCAGAAATTCAAAGCTCGTTGAAAAAGACACGTCCCTTGCGCATACTCGATTTAGGCTCGGGGACCGGAGGAGCTTGGATTGGGTTGGCACTTGCAGTCGAACAAGCGCACGTGGCCGCAGGCTTGTCCATCGAAGCCATTGACGGCAATGCAACTGCACTGGCTGTCCAGAAGTCGTTTGCTCAGGCCATAACCGCGGCTACCGGCATGCCTATCGACTTGAACACACGACAGGTTACTCTGGGGATCACACGGAAGGACTTCGTCGCTGACCTTGCAACTGCTCTCTCTGCATTGGTCGGAAAGTTCGACGTTGTGCTCGTATCCAAGCATCTGTCCGAGTTTTACGAGAACAATCTTCAGGCATCACCTGGAATCATTAAAGACGCACTGAAGCTTCTCTCAGGCGTGCTGACAAATGAAGGGTTTCTCGTCGTTCTGGATGTGACGACACAGACCAAGGGTTCGGCAACATTTTTTCCGATCACAATGGCCCGTGAAACCGCGTCTTACCTTCGTGAAACACAAGGTGGTGTCAGGCCAGTGCTCCCTGTACCTTGTGCTATGCACATGGCAAGCAACTGTGCTGGTACAGGTAGTTGTTACACCCAAAGAAAACTTTTGTTTCGGCATGCGTTGGCACATCCAGGCTATTTACGCACGGAAGTCACCAAGGTCACGTACTTGGTTTTCACGCCGAACGGACATGCTGAGCAAATATGTTCAACCTATCCTGCAGGATTTGCATACGGCGTAAACGCCAACAAACCCTTTGTGGCTTGCAGCGCGGGCCGAATCGTTAACGCTCCAGACTGCGTTGACGGTTATAAACCTCTTGTTTTTATGAAAGCAGCCGCATGAAAAAAAATCCAATTGAAATGATGACACTGCCCGATGGACGCAGCGTGAAAGCCAACTACCCAGTGATCATTTCGGCGAGTCGCGCCACCGATATCCCTGCGTTTTTCGCGGACTGGTTCTCCAAGCGACTTGCTGAAAATTATTGTGCCTGGGTCAATCCATTTAACGCTAATCAGAAACTTTTCGTCAGTTTCGCCAAAACACGCGCAATGGTCTTCTGGAGCAAAAACCCAAAGCCATTTTTTCAGCATCTGTCTCAGGTTGAAGACCGGGGCATTGGATACTATTTTCAGTTCAGCCTGAACGATTACGATGCCGAAAACCTTGAGCCTGGTGTCGCCAGTCTGGACAAACGCGTTGAAACCTTTCTGGAGTTATCCGATCGGATTGGACCGGAACGGGTAATCTGGCGCTTTGATCCCCTACTTGTTGGTCCAAATCTCCCGGCAGAAGTGCTGCTAGACCGGATGAATCGACTGGCTGACCGTCTCAAGGGGGCAACCCAAAAGTTAGTCATCAGTTTTGCTGATATTGGTGCCTATCGGAAGGTTCAATCAAACCTCGGGAAGCTCGGGGGTGGCTACCGGGAAATGACCAGTGCTGAAATTGATGTCATTTCCAACGGACTGTGTGACTTGCGTAGGCGAACAGGGCTTGTCATCGGTACGTGTGCTGAGAATGTCGATCTCGAACGTTATGGCATTGAGCACAACCGGTGCATCGATGACGATCTTTTGGCAAAGCTCTATCCAGAGGATGCTGCGCTTATGACCTTTCTGGGGCGAAATCAAGGTGATATGTTTGCGGATCCATCATCGGGCGCTAAAAAAGACCCTGGCCAAAGAAAAGACTGTGGTTGTATTGTGAGCAAGGACATTGGCTCATACAACACTTGCCCGCACCTTTGTACGTATTGCTACGCCAACTCATCACAGGAATCAGTCATGCGGAAGTTCAAACGCCGCAACCCTGACTCGGAGCTCATGATCGGAGACGATTCAGAAGAAATTGAAATGCATGAGCACATCGTTGCAATGCCTGTCTCACAGAAATAATGATCAGTTGAATCTGACTCCATGGATCACTGACACATTCAACACGACGGCTCATGCTGTATCCAAAGCTGCATTCCGGTAGCGCTCCTGTTGCGATGCCATATTCCAGGGGATCATTCGATCATTCAAATTAACAACACAACCGAAAGTAACGATCATGGAGCGTGAGCACGAGGAGAATGCAGCACAGGTTGAAATCGACGAGATCAATCGTGAATACCAGGACAACCTGAGCCGATCTGATGAAGATGGCTGGTTCTACCCGGACAAAGACGGGCAGGACGAAGAATATGGTTCTGAACAGTAGCCGTTGGTCTCACTTGACCTGACAACAAGATTGACTTTACTAGGGATGAAAAATGATGACCGCCGAAAAAATGGTTGCAAAACCTTATGTCGAAACAAATCGAATCACACGACTCATAGCGTTCGTAGACGCCCATTTCGATTGCGACACGGGTGAGCCGGTTTCAGGCGGTTTTTATGAGGTGCTCAATCGGCTGGGGCGTACGGACCTCGATTTCGGCACCGAACTACGGGAACTAGGTGCTCTGGATGAAAGTGAAAAGAAATATGCTAAAAAGGTCTATACGGATAAGTTGAAGCTGGCCAGAAACCCCAAGCAGAAAAAACGAGTCATCGACAAAAGTAAGTCGTTATGGAGTGACCTACACGCCAACCCTTTTTACAAACAACTGTCCCCGGTAGGTCGACTCATATTTGAAGCATTTGACCCAGAAGGAATGATCGTTATCAATCCGGCTGCTGCAACCACCTTGGCACAAGCTGCTATTGAAAACTGGTTTGAAGTGCCGCAGCTTCTGTTGACGACTACAGACATCCTATGCCAAGCATCGGAACAAGGTGATTCGCACGCAGCTTATCTGCTTGGCACAGCGGTGTCGCCAAAAGGTCAAATTCTGCTTACCAAAGCAACTGACCGAGAGAATAATTTAGACTTTGCGAATCGACTTGGTCACAGTGGGGCTCGTGTCGCGATTGCCGAAGCCGAGGCATATGAATCGGGTCAAAGTGACGCATGGAAAGACGTTGTACCAGATGAATGGTTTTCAGAATGGGCACAAGCTGCAAAAGATGGACTAAGTGCATCTGGTGAAAGACTGCTAGAAATTGCTGAAAAATTGCATGAGCTTGCATATCGATTGTTTGTCCGCAAACATCGTGGATTTCTCATCGAAACCTCCTTTGAAATAGAGTTGCAA
>JFJP01044151.1_pt1 | contig 10826 bp, 6 predicted proteins | sample 431651 | NCBI WGS metagenome assembly JFJP01 (sample SAMN02602958, study PRJNA72255) | Microbial mat metagenome, whole genome shotgun sequencing project. | biome: fresh water; feature: sink hole; material: water; isolation source: purple microbial (photo- and chemosynthetic) mats found in...
TTGTGTTAAATTAACCAGGTCTCTGTTTTTAAGATTTGTAAGGCTGTAAAAATCGGGAATAACCCATTCAGACCCATTCGCAGTATTACTTCTGCTGAAGTCGCGCTCCCTGTTTGCACCCATCATCAAATTAAGACCAAGTGTTTCACTTAAAAATTTACGTTTATAATTGGCTAATATCTGAAAATTAGTTTTGTCAGCCTGTTCCTGTGCTGAATTGTAATATCCCAGAGGTGTAAATGCATTAGTTTTTGGAACATAACTTAATTCATTGTAATAATTAAAATCTCTTGCTACTGTTCCTTTGATAAAAAGATCGGGCATCAGATTAAACTGAATGCTTGACCTGCCTATTAAACGCTGTCTGTGATCTTCGTTATGTAGCTGGTAAGCAACATAATATGGATTTACTGCTGCTGGAACTGGGTTCCACTCCAACTCCCTTCCTGTAGTTTCCTTAATACCAGGTAAATCAGGATTAGTTCCTGCCATATTCCGGACATCCACTGTGTTTGCTGCAAGATATACCGGCCATGCTGCGTTGAGCTCGGCATAACCCACATTTGGTCTGTTTATACCATCAACCAGGTTATATTGAACACTTGATTCCATAACGATAAAATCATTTTTTCCCATGGTTCCCCTGACGTTCAGGTTTGCAGTTTTTTTATAGTATTCAGAGTTTGGCTGCTGATCTTTAGCCCGAGTGTCGCTGAGCGAAAGTCTCATCTGCAAATGTTGATTGCCAGCGTTGAATGCTACAGTATTTGTCAGGTTTTGAGCAGTTTGATAGAAGTTTTTTATGTTTTGTTTTACGTTAACAGCGGAATATGGACGCTCAACGCCATCAAATTGCATAACCATTGTTCCATCTATTTTGGCTCCGTACGATAATCGACCAGAACTTAACGCTTTTGCAGCATCAGCAGGTTTAACACCATCATTCCCTTGTCCATATACATATTGGTAATTGGGATAAACGGAAGGAGTTCCGAAGTTCGCGTCTGATGTAATTTCTACACCTACCCCTTTTTGAATTGTACCTTTTTTAGTAGTAATCAGAATAACTCCATTTGCTGCCTGGCTACCATAAAGAGCAGCGGCGGCACCTCCTTTAAGAACAGAGATAGATGCAATATCGTCAGGGTTCATACTTGAGATTCCGTCACCACGGTCTACGTTCAATCCGGTTGAACTTGTAACAGGACCACGGTTTGAGTTATTAATAGGCATTCCGTCGACGATATACAAAGGTTGCTGGTTTCCATTCAGCGATGTATTTCCTCTGACAATGACACGACTTGATGCTCCAGGACCCGCATTAACCTGAGTAGCTTCTACACCTGCAATCTTACCGCTTAAAGAGGTGGCAACGTTATTCATTCGCGCCTCTGTAAAAGCTTCCCCCCGGACTTCCTGAACCGCATAAGCCAGCGCCTTTTTCTCTTTTTTGATACCAAAGGCAGTAACAACTACCTCTTCCATCTGTAACATGCTTTCTTCAAGAGCAATATTAACTACAGTCTGGTTGCCAACAGTCATTTCCTGAGGAGCAAAGCCTATAAATGAAAACTGCAGGATGGCCTTATTGTCAGGTACATCAATTGAGTAGTTGCCATCGATATCAGTGTTTACACCAATAGTCGTTCCTTTTACTGTTACGTTAACCCCAGGTAAGGGATCTCCTTCAGTACTGGAAACCTTACCAGTTATTCTAAGTTGTTGCGGTGAAATAAGTCCTGTAAGGTATTCCGGAGCCAGTATTATTTTTCTATCAACGATTGTATAGTTAACATCTGTGCCTGCAAATAGATTATCAAGTATCACATTTATTAGCTGGTCGTTAGCTGAAATATCAACTTTTCGGTCGGTATTGAGTAGTTTCTCGTTATAAAGGAAGAAAAATTCACTCTCTTCTTCAATCTTATCGAGTACGGTCACAAGCTCAGCATCAGTGAAATTAATGGTGAGCCTGGTTTTTTGCGAATAAGCATCAACTGCATGTGCTTGAAGGATTCCAAGTATTAGTAGGATTGTAGCAATACGCATGATTAGCAGGGTTTTTTTCAGAGAACGATAAAACAATTCCCCAAAAGGTTTGTTTTTTTTCATAGATTTGTAATGTTTTTAGTTTAAAAATATCGGAATGATGTTTTTAGGGAAATCGTTGGCGCGATTTCCTTTTTTTTTATCCGAATGACTTAAGGTCCGTGGATGGTTCTCATTTTACATAAGGATTAAGTTAATAATTAAGGGCTAAAACTATTTTCTAATATTAATTGTCACTTTTTCTTTTTCGAAGGTTCCATTCGCTAGAATTTTTCTTGGAGTAATCTGATATGTAATTGGAGAGGTCATTGATAAATAATATAGAACCTCTTCCAGTTTATCATCCTCAAAAGTTCCCCGGAATGAATATTTTTCAAGTTCCTTATCTGCAAGTTCAACTTTTATGTTATACCATCTTTCTAAACGGCGGCCTACCTCAGCCATAAGGTCTCCACGAAACACCAGCTTACCCTCTGTCCAGGCACAATATTTATCAGGATCTGATAAAGATTTTGAAATATTCCCCTCCTGAAAAACTAACCTTTCCTTAGGTAGCATTGACACTAATTCACCATTTCTATTATTCATGAAATCAACCTTGCCATTTTTTAGAACTACTTCTACGTAACCTTCTGAAGGGTAGGCACTGATATTAAAACTTGTACCTAATACTTTTACAGTTGCATTACCTGTGCTTATCTCAAACGGGTATTGCTCGTTGCGATTTATTTCAAACCAAGCTTCTCCCTCAATTTTAATTTGCCGGTTGGAATTAAAAGGTTGAGAGTAGGTCAATACTGAACCACTGTTCAGCATACCTTTCGATCCGTCAGGCAGATTAAAAGAAACCCTTGATCCCATTGGTGCATATATTGTTGATGTTACAGGCTTGTCTGTCGTTGTAATTGCAATTGGTTCAGTAGGTATCTGTTTTTCTCTGCTTAAATACCAATATCCAGTACCAGTAAGAATAAGTACCGGCAATAATAGAATAGCTGCAATCTTTGAGTAAATTCGGATTAATTTATGACCTGTGTTTTCTCTTCTTCCAGTTATCTTATTCTTTCTGATTATATGATGTATTCTATCGAGATTGTGACTCAGATCTTTTACTTTTCCTGAATCATCCTTTAGCATTAGTGCAAAGTCTTTTTCAAGCAATGAGCGAAGAGTCAGGTTTTCTTCTGAGTCTATAAATAACGATTCTACCCATTCTTTTTCTGCCTCATCAGATAAACCGTCTATGTATCGCTCTACTTTTTCTAAAATTGTATTTGTCACTGTTTTGTTTTTTGATTAATTAATGAATTCTATTCTATGTATTAAGTATATACACCTGGGTATGTTGGTTCTCATATGAAAATTTTACTTTTTTTAAGTTTTATATATTAATTATCAGGATTTCGCATGTTGATTATACTTATTGTTTTAGAAAATACATGAATGTATACGACTTAAATTTACTTTTCTGCTGAAAAATTTCAATTGATAAAAGCTGACAGGTAATGCAGAAATTGTATTGCTTCTTGCCTTTGCAGATACCTGTCAGCAAACCTAATGAACCTATTAACCTAACCTTCTTATCATCATATTGTTTTTATTTATTGAGGTAAATGCTCATATATTGGAAATAATAATAATCACTGTCTTTTTAATATAATAGTCATGACAAAGACAAATCTCATACGAAAAAGGAAATATTTTTATATTCCAGATATTTTAGGGTATCTCTATTTAGAAGAGTTGTTATAATAATCTCTTAAGTAACTTTTAAGGATTTATTATCCTACAGGTTTTTTCAGATCAGATGAAATATAGCAGGAATGGAAGAATTAAAATAAATTCTTCATTCCGGAGACGGTTCCTGATAAACTTAAGGCTTTCGGAAATATAATTATCAATGGTCCCCGGTGAAATGTTCAGTTCTTCGGCAATTTCCTTTGAGGATTTGCCTTCATTACGACTTTTCCGAAAAATTGATTTTTGCCTTTCGGGGAGCATTTCGATTATCTTTTCTACCTGTTCCAGAAGCGATCCGTAATCAATGTTTTCTTCTATCCTGAACGATAAGTTCGGATTTTCAGCAATAGTTTCATTTACAAATTGTTGCCTGTACTTCCTCTTTCTAAAAAGGTTACATATTGAATGGTATGCAATCGTAAAGAGATACGATTTGAATGATGATTCTTCTTTCAGATTTTTATGACCCTCCCATATCTTGAGAAATACCGACTGCACGAGTTCCTCCGCTTCATCTGTAGATTTAAGGTACTTTAAACCAAAGGCATAAAGCTTTCCTGAATACTTCTCATACAGCAGGTCAAAAGCCTCAACATCTCCTTTTTGAAGACTCTCAACTAATTCCTTATCTTCCGGAATAAATTTCAATTATCTTTCGGTTAGGTTCTCGTAAAGATATCTTTTAATACGAGAATCTTCAAAATACTATTTCTGAATTTTTTTCATCATCCTGTCCAGGGCCAGCATATTCTTCATCAGATGACGGGGGGTATGATATTGTTAAATAGGGTTTTTATGGTTTACTCAGAATGTATTTCTCTTTATTAAATCGAAATCACATTTGATTTTTGTCAGTGATTTTTCAATTATCATCTTTGCTGCCAGTTCACCCATATGTTTAAAGTTAGTTGAGAAAACAGTAAGACCGTTTAAAATTATTTCATTGATTGGTGATTCATTATAAGAAATTATACCAACATCTTTTCCTATTTTCAGACCTTTCGCTTTAGCTGCTTTAATAATTTCAATAAGCTCAATATCAAGTTGACCATTTAGTATCAGGAAAGAATCCTCCTTTTTAATTTTATCGACATCTATAGTATTTAAGAACTTCATATTGAATTGATTTTCAGCAGCAAATCTTTCTATACCTTTTATGATCAATGGAGCATACATACTGCCCTTCATTGAAATTACTGAAAAGTTTTTATATTTTTTGAATAATTCTTTTCCTTTCGTAAGTCCATTATAGATATCCATTTCAAAATCCTGGTAAACTGATCCAAAATTTCCCCGAAGTCCTTCGGGAAAATGGTCAAGAACAATAAGCTTTCTGTTCGGAATCTTTTTTAGGATCTTAATTGCTCTTTTCTGAATCTCTGGATTTCTAGGGAAATGGGGAGTTATTATATAGTAATCAAAATTATCGAGGTTTTCTTCAATAAAAAACTCGAAAAGGTCAATGTTTTGATTATGCAGATGTATTGTAATACCCGCCCTGTCGCCTATTGTTTCAGCAAATGAATTAAACAATGCCTGCTTATAGGTACTGATTCTGTCAAAGAGCAGAAGGGTTTTTATTTTATTACTATTTTTGGTGGAAATATAAAATCCTTTCCCCTGTGCAGATTCTATAATTTCCATTTTCCTCAGAATTGCATATGCTTTTTTTACAGTTTCTTTTGATATGGTAAGCTCAATGGAAAGTTCATTCATAGAGGGTATTAGATCTCCTTCCCTGTAATCACCATTTGCCACATGGTCCTGAATATTTTTGATCACCTGTTTATATATGGGTATCTGCGAACTGTGATCTATCGTAATTTTTTTCATAGGAACGGGTATTTGATATCCATCTTTTTTCTTTATAAAAAAAATCCTGGTAAAGTTATAAAATAAAATATATATTTGTACCACACTACACCACACACTTGATCAGTGATAATTTTCAAATTTAAGTAAACTAATTCATTAATAGGAATAGGCGTTGACAAAAAGCTTTGTACTATAGAAAAGTCTTTTATTTCAGTTATATGTAATAGAAATTTTTATGATAAAACCATCCGTAATTAGGCATATCACTTAAAAATTATGATTGAATGAAACAAAAATCAGATTATAAATGGGAGGTTTTAGCTTTATTATGGATTGCATTTTTTCTTAATCAGGCCGACAGGCAGGTTTTTAATGTTGTAATGCCTCTGATCAAAGCCGATTTGCAATTATCGGATATGCAAATCGGTTTCATTGCTACTGCTTTTAACCTTGTTTATGCTCTCCTGGTGCCATTGTCAGGCTATATAGGTGATTTATTCAGCCGGAAGTGGATAGTTGTTATAAGTATTTTGTTCTGGAGCATTGCTACAATGTTTACCGGTTTAAGTAATAGTGTCCTGACATTGGTTCTGATGAGAAGTATTGCTACCGGAGGAGGGGAGGCATTTTTCGGACCAGCCAACTATACACTGCTGGCAAGCTATCACAAAAAAACCAGGGGGATTGCAATGTCTATTCATCAGACCTCATACTATCTTGGTATAATACTAAGTGGTTACCTCGCGGGTTATATTGGGGAAAGATATGGTTGGAGAAGCGCATTTTATATTTTTGGTGCAGTTGGTGTAATTCATGGTTTAGTGATGATTTTCAGATTGAGGGATCATCCTGCAGACTTAAAAGTTAAGAAAGATGAAAAGGTACGGTTCAAAGAAGCTATTGTTGTTCTTTTTAAAACACCTACTGCTTTGTCGCTCACAATAGCTTTCAGTGGTTTAATTTTTGTTTTGGTTGGATACCTTACATGGACACCAACCTATCTTTATGAGAAGTTTGATATGAGCCTTTCAAGGGCTGGTTTTAATTCTATGTTCTATACACATATGTTTGCTTTTGTGGGTATAATTATTGCAGGAAAGTATTCGGATAAGCTGGCTGTAAAAAACCCGGGTAAACGTCTTTTAATGCAGGCTGCAGGTCTGCTGTGTGCTGCTCCATTTATTGTCTTGATGGGTAATTCCAATGTACTGTTTACGATTTATATTGGATTTGCCGGATTTGGATTTGCCCGTGCTTTCTTTGACGCAAACACCTATGCTATTTTGTATGACGTAATTCCTCTTAAGTATCAATCTTCAGCCTCAGGAATTATGCTGATGACCGGATTTTCCGCCGGGTCACTTGCCCCATTAGTTTTGGGATATTTAAAACCTGTATTGGGTCTCTCTTTTGGAATATCAATACTTGCAGTTGTATGGGTTCTTTGTGGCATTCTCCTGTTAATAACATACAAATATTTCTTTAAAAAAGATTATGCTAGGATCCATTAATGAAATGTTATCTAAGATTATAATAATTGACAATGAGTGTTAAAAGTAAGAAATTTGAGAAGGCAAAAGCAGGTTTACTGCTGATCGCTTCACCTAGATTCAGGAACCTGGGTGATGGATTAAGTCGCGGCACCTATGAAAACCGTAAAAATACGGATGTGAAAGGGATTCTCGGGTCCCTCAGGGATTCAATTAATGGGTTGATTTTGTGGTTGCCGAGTTTTTATCATGGTCAGAGGATTTTGCCTGGATCCGTTTTTTGCGGGATATGCCTGAGATTCCTGTTTTGTTTGTAAATCCTGTAAAGGATAAGATGACATTTAATACAACTCTTGATGAGGATGATTTTATAGATTTCCTTTGTTCCGGAACCCTGGTAGGTTCGTTGGAAGCTGCCGGCTCTATTCCACGGATAGGGAGGAGAAATGTTCAAATAGCCATTGGAAGCCGTGAAGAAATAGTTAAGGAGATTTTAAGCTTCTCACAAGTTGCAAAGGTAAGGAGCGTTCTTCGTCAGTCAACTTTTGCATTGCTGGCAAATTATAATGAGGTTATGTGGTCAACTTATGTTGATCCGTATAATCTTTTTGCCCGAATTGGTCCGGAACTGCGTTTTGTCACATATTCTGCCTTGTCAGACGAAATTAGTGAGGTCACTGATGCCGAAACAAGAAATTACAAAAACGAGCTGACCTCAAATTATAAGGTTATGGATGATGTAGATGATGAAAAGTTCTTTGCATCTGTCCGTGCTTCGCTTGGGATAGCAAAACTGACAGAGAAATTGAATATAGATGCCATGGTTTACAATGACATCGATTCAGCTATGTTTAGTCTAATTGGCCTGCGTCCCGGGTTTTATCACCCATCACTGAACAATAATCTTTCAGTATTGGTGCCGGAAGCTGATATAGGCGCCGGATTAATAACCTTTATACTGAAAATTCTGACAGGGAAGCATATTAATTATATTGAACCTTTTCATGTTGAGTCGCTGGATAATACTTTTGCCGGTGGTCATGCTGGCCCCAACGATCATAATGATATTAATTTTAAAGAAAATGTATTGATTGCCCGTGATGTACGATTTGCAAAAACAAATTACAAATATGCCGGCGCCCCTTTTGCCTGGTATCGGATGGCTCCGGGAAGAAAAACAATTGCCCAGCTTACGGAAAATAATGGTACTTACAAATTAGTCTGTACTCTGGTGGATTCACTGGAAGGGGAACATCTCTTTGCAACTTATTCACACTCAATCTTCAGACCAGTTATCCCTGTAAAAAAATTGTTCGGTGAAATTCTGAAAATTGGTACGACTCAGCATTTTGCGGCAGTGGATGGAGATTATTGTTCTGATTTAGAAATGCTTGCAGGTGTTATGGGATTTGAGTATCATAACATTGTTTAACAAATACAAAAAGGAAGATTTATCATGAGTTTTATGTTTAACCCACACCCTTATGATGACCCTACTGCGGTCAATAAGCCCAAACTTACAGAAACCTTAGTAAAATCTATAGTAAGCGGTACAAAAGAAAGTGCCTGGCATATAAGCGGTAAAATTTCAGAAGAATTAAAAACAAGTAATAATCTTGTCCTTGCTCTTGATGGTTATATCGGTGCTGATTTTCAACAAACAGTTAACCTCCTTTGTCAGAAGTTAAAGCTAAACTCAATTAAAGTTGAAACCTTCAATTTTAAAGATGTTTTTAAGACGGCAGGTGAGTTGGACGATCAGTTTTCCGATAATCTGAAGGAAGACAAGGAGAAAGATCCGGTATTGCTTTTTGGGAAATTGTTTAAAGGCCGGTACGAAGATCTTTGTGATGGCAGCAAATTAGTACAATTAGTGAGAAGAATAAGTGAGTTTAAGGATAAAGGATCTAATGAAGTGTTTATTGTTTACGGGCAGGGTTGTTCTATAAAAAAACTACGCTCATTTTACGATATCACCTGCTATTTTGATGTGACACCAAAAGAGGTCATTCTCAGGGCAAGGAAAGGAAGTTTTATTAACCTTGGCGATACCTGCGCAAAGCCTATTAAGGCTCTTTTGCGGCGTTGTTATTATATAGACTTTGAAGTGGCAGGGCATTTAAGATGGGAATTGCTAAAAGAAAATGCCATCGACTACTATTTAGAATGCAATAATCAGGATAATTTCAAACTTATTCCACGTGAATCATTTAATACTATTATGTCATCGTTGGTTAAATATCCTTTGCGTTGTAAACCTGTTTACCTTGAAGGAGTATGGGGTGGACAATATATTAAGAACTTTAGAAACCTGCCTGAGCCGATGTTGAATTGTGCCTGGGTATTTGACCTTATACCATTGGAGGTTAGTATTGCAGTACAGGCAGGAGAGCAATTACTGGATTTTCCATTCTTTACATTTGTACAAAAACAAGGTGAAGAATTAATGGGAAAGGATTGTCTGGAAAAATTCGGGGGCTATTTCCCAATCAGATTCAATTACGATGATTCATACCATGCAAGCGGAAACATGTCAATTCAGGTTCACTCAGGGCATAAGTACAATGTTGACAATTTTGGAGAACACGGACGCCAGGATGAAAGTTATTATATTGTTGCAACAGGCCATGGCGCCAAGACTTATATTGGATTTAATGAAAATGAAAGCTCTGAAGAATTTATTAGTGAAGCTAAAAAATCGGAAAAAGATTTTTCTCCAATCGACTACCAAAAGTATATCAACCATGTAGAATCAAAACCGGGAATGCAGGTAATGATCCCGGCAGGGACAATCCATTCTTCAGGGCGCAACCAGTTAATCCTGGAAATAGGCAGCCTCACAATCGGGTCCTATACGTATAAAATGTACGATTACTTACGTGAAGATTTAGATGGGAATCCCAGGCCAATTCATTCTTATCATGGGGAAAAAGTCCTGGACAGGAAACGCACAACATCCTGGGTAAATGAAAATCTGATTCAGGATCCCAGATTGCTTAGGAGTGGATCAGATTGGGCAGAATACGTCATTGGAGAACATGACATGCTTTATATTAGTCTTCGCAGGTTGGAGTTTGAAAACTCAATTGAAGACCATACAAATGGTAAATTTCATGTACTTACATTGGTCGATGGGGAAAAAGTGATTATCCAGTCAATCGATAATCCCGAGCTAAGTTTTACTCAGAAATACCTGGATGTTGTAGTTGTACCGGCCAATATGGGAAAATACATAATAAAGAATTTGGGCAATCAGCCTGTATGCATCCATAAAACAATGTTAAAAGATGGATTCACAAATGACAAGGGATGATGCCTATTTGACAATTGATGCAGGCGGAACATATTTAAAATCAGCTGTTTTGAATAGTGAGGGAGAAGTGTTGGAAGGATCTTCATTCTCAAAAAAAGCTTTGTCAGCAGGATCAAAAGAAGAAATTCTGCAGGCATTCAGAGATATTGCGATTAGAGGATTGAAGTACATCAAAAATGCCGGAAAAAAGCTGGGAGGTATCGGAGTGGCCTTTCCGGGTCCTTTCGATTGTCATAATGGAATTCCGCTGATGAAGCATAAGTTTTCAAATATTTATGGTATAAATCTGCGGGAATGGTTTCAGGAGATTCCTGGAATATCAAATGATATTCAGATCAGCTTTATTCCTGACGCCCATGCGGTTTTATCAGGAGAGTTATGGAAGGGCAATGCACAGGGATTTCCGGATACGGCAATAG
>JFJP01040681.1_pt1 | contig 10825 bp, 8 predicted proteins | sample 431651 | NCBI WGS metagenome assembly JFJP01 (sample SAMN02602958, study PRJNA72255) | Microbial mat metagenome, whole genome shotgun sequencing project. | biome: fresh water; feature: sink hole; material: water; isolation source: purple microbial (photo- and chemosynthetic) mats found in...
TTCAGTTCATAAAAAACAATCCTGAAGTTCTTTTTGGACAACTAACTGAAATACAGCAACCATGTAAAAATGGTAAGTTGATCTGGGTAGAATTGTCGACAAGATATCGATACGGTATCAATGGAGAAATAGAAGTAGTTGGAGTCAGCCGTAATATCGAGGAAAGAAAAGATATAGAAAAAAAGCTGATTGAAAGCGAAGAGAGGTTTAAAAAACTGTCTTCGTTTACTTTTGAAGGAATTGTCATTCATAATAATGGAATTGCCATCGATGCAAATGAAAGTATGATTAGATTGCTTGGGTTCGAGAGAAGTGAAATAATTGGAATGAATTTATTTAATATAATTCGTCCGGACTATCATGAAATAGTAAGGGAGAATATCGTAAAACAAGTTGCAACCCCTTACCGGATAATCGTAAAAAGAAAAAATGGTTCAACCTTTGATGCAGAAATCGAGGGCAAGAATATTAGTTATAATGGTGATTATTTTAGGGTAGCATGTATAAGGGACATTACAGAAAGAATGAAGACCGAAGAGAAAATGAAGTCTCTTCTTGCAGAAAAAGAAATAATTCTTAAAGAAGTACATCACCGGATTAAGAATAACATGAATATAGTCAGTAGCTTGCTATCGCTTCAGGCTGGAACTATCACGGACCCGACGGCGATCATAGCTTTGGAAGAGGCTGGGAATAGAATCCGCAGTATGTCTGTCTTGTACGACAAGCTGTATCGTTCCGCTGAATTTAATGAGTTGTCTGTCAAAGGGTATCTTTCTTCGATGGTTGATGAAATATTGGCTAACTTCCCGAATAGCCAGATCGTTCGAAACGAAAAGTACTTTCAAGATTTTAAATTGGATTCTAAGCGTCTTCAATCACTTGGAATTATAATCAACGAACTGCTTACCAATAGTATGAAATACGCGTTTATCAATCGCAAAACCGGTTTGATAAAAGTGTCAGCCACGAATGTTGGAGGGCATGTAGCGATCTGCGTTCAGGATGATGGAATAGGAATGCCAGAATCCATCAGCTTCGTAGATACTACTGGATTTGGTTTGCAACTTGTGCAAGTATTGACCCAGCAGTTGAATGGGACGATACGTGTTGAACGGGACAATGGGACCAATGTTGTACTTGAATTCGAGGTGTAAACCTGAAATCTGCACAAGAATGTATCGGGATGTGTTGCATCAAGTGAAGGGCGCTTAATGGAAATATCCTTGACGACTATAATTTTAACTTTCTCCATAATAATTCAGTTAATTACTGCTATATATGCCTTATTGTTAATTCGATTGACAGGTTTTAAATATTCATGGGTTTTTATTTCAATAGCTTTGATTCTAATGAGTGTCAGGAGAATTATTCCCTTATACAAAATTATATTTCAATTGAATTATTTTATCGATATGCCCAATGAGATTCTTGGTCTGCTATTATCTGTTGTTATGTTGATAGGAATCAGAGGCATAAAGACTGTATTTATCGATCGGAATATCGCTGAAGAAGCACGAAGAAACAGTGAAGCCAAATCACAGATGTTTTTTGATCGATCGATAGTAGGCATGGTTCTTGTAGGATTGGATAAACGTTTCATTGACTGCAACGAAGCGTTTTGTAGATTTACAGGATTTTCTAAAGAAGAAATACTTGGTAGAACAATATCGAGCATAACCTATGATGAAGATTTGGCCATAGGTGACGTAGAAATGAAAAAATTGCTGGAAGGAAAAATTGAATCGTCAACATTTGAAAAGCGATATATTCACAAATCGGGATCCATGATTTGGGGAGAAATAAATATATGCCTGCTTAATAAGCTGGTCAATCAATCACCATATTTCCTGGCTACCATAGTAGACATCACGGAAAGAAAGAATTCAGATAGCAGTGTAAAAACTCTTCTGGCAGAAAAAATGCTCATCCTCAAAGAAGTTCATCATCGAATAAAAAACAACATGAATACAGTGAGCAGTCTGCTTTCGCTTCAAGCTCAGACGGTATCAGAGCCTTCCGCTGTTTCAGTATTGCTGGATGCTCGGGGGAAGATTCAAAGTATGGGATTGTTATATGATAAATTATACAAGGCCTCCGACTTTACCAATCTATCTGTAAAAGAGTATCTTCCAGCTCTTGTTGATGAGGTGATAGCCAATTTCCCGAATGCCAATAATGTTAAAGTTGAAATATTAGCAGATGACTTTGTGTTGGATGCAAAACGTTTACAACCGCTAGGGCTAATAATCAACGAACTTTTAACTAACATAATGAAGTATGCTTTTTATGGTCGAGAGGCAGGATTGATTACAGTATCTGCAACAAATGTGGCCGGTCACATCTCCATCACCGTTCAGGATGATGGCATTGGAATGCCAGAATCCGTAAGTTTTGAAAACTCCTCCGGATTCGGGCTGCAACTTGTACATGCCCTGACTCAACAGTTGAAAGGTACTACACGGATTGAGAGAAATAGCGGTACAAAAATTGAGTTGGAGTTTGATGAATAAAAAAGGCGGGATTTCTCCCGCCTTCCAGCCTACTTCTTGGACGGTCGTCCTCTTTTTGGAGTAGCGACAGGTGCTGCCTTGGCAGGTGCTTTTGATGGTGCTGCTTTTGCCACCGTCTTGGGCGCCGCCTTCACCGGGGCGGGAACAGCATCCTGCTTTTTCATTTCAACTTCAACGATGCCGGAGAGGGTTTTTAGTTCCTCATTGATCTTGGCAGATTTTGCTTGAAGCGATGCAAGCCGTTTTGATATCTGGGCGAATGGGTTTGCTTTGGGCATATGACTTCCTTGAAAGAAAAGATGTGATGATTATGAAACATGAGCGCGAATAGTTCAAGTGTGGCCCGTAGCATAATCAAAGATAATGCCACAAGCGGAAAGTACTGTTTTTCTTGATGCATGGAATGATAAACAGTCAGGATTGCACAGCGGGCCGCACTGATGAGATACTGATGCATCCTACTGCATGGGGCAAATACTGCAATGAAACGATCACTGCCATTGTTGCCTATTCTAGCCGTAATGACCGGAGCCGCCCTCGGTGCCTCAAGCGGGTTGTACATAAAGACCCTCGCCTTCTCCAGTCTTGCACTGACGGGCTTTAGAACAGCCATCCCTGCCCTGCTCATCCTGCCGGTAATGATACGTAGCGGCCGTGCATTGGGTTTGCCTGGCCGGCGCAAATGGCTATGGATTGCCTCGTCAATAAATGCCGCAAGGATGCTGCTGCACGTTATGGCTTTCAAGATGACAACGGTTGGCAACGCTGTTGTCCTCCTCTACCTATGGCCCATATTTGCGCTTGTATTCGACTCTGTGAGGGCGAAACAGGCGCCTGGCGCATCCAGAATCGCCCTTGTTGTGCTGTCTTTCACCGGAGTCGTCGTCATGAACCTCCACAGGGGATTGGGGCTTTCGAAAAGCGACCTGTACGGGAGCCTTCTGATGATAGCGTCGGCGGCGGGTTTTGCAGTCACTGCCATCCTGTTCAAGAAGGCTCTTGAGTCGGTAGGCGAGGCGGACACGGTCTATTTTCAGAATGCGGTCGGGGCTGTCGTGTATTTGCCCTTCCTGCTCTCCGGGATCGGCTCGGCCCCGGTGCGCGATATTGTTCTGGGCGTTGTCTATGGCGGGACGGTCGGCTTGGTCGGTTTTTTATGCTTCTTCTACGCGATGAAAAGACTGCCCATGTTTCAGTATGGCGCCTTGTCGTACATCGAGGTTCCTATAAGCGTCATGCTTGGTGTGCTTATCCTGGGCGAGAATTTTGTGGCTAACCAGCTCGTCGGCGCGATCATGGTCATCATCGCGAGTTTAGCCGCCCAGAGACTGCGAAGTGTGAAGCCCGTAGAGCCGGCTCCCGTGTCATTGACTGGCGAGTAGTAAAAACAAGGGGCATAAGCCATGGACCTGTCGGCAAGACGATGAATTGGCTCAAAGCAGGGCAGGGTGCTTATTTAGAGGGTACAATCCAGCGAGCGTGGGCCGCAGCGGCGTATCGCCCCCCCTAGGGCGATACAAACCGAAAAAATACATGATCAAATTACTCTTGCTAAATTCTATAATATCTCTATAATATTCTGCTGATGTCGAAGCTAGATACAAAGAGGATATATGTTTGTTGACAAAGCCAGGACAATCCTTCTCGTCGAAGATGAATACCTCATTGCGATGACCGAGAAGATGCAGCTTGAACACTATGGGTATGGTGTAAAGACAGTCACCAGTGGCGAGGAAGCCATAAAAACTGTCGAAAATTCCGCCGATATTGACCTGATCCTTATGGACATCAATCTGGGTGACGGGATTGATGGCACGGAAGCTGCACGGATCATCCTGGATGATCATGACCTGCCCGTCGTTTTTCTATCATCCCATTGCGAGCGGGAGGTCGTGGAAAAAACCGAGAAAATCACTTCGTACGGGTATGTAATCAAGAACTCATCGATCACCGTGCTCGATGCATCAATAAAAATGGCATTCAAGCTGTTCGAGGCAAAAATTGCTGCCCGCAAAAAAGAACAATTGATCTACGAACATGAAGAAAAGTATAAATTGCTGCACGAGCATGCAGGAATTGGTATTGGATACTATAACCTCGATGGCATAATCCTGTCCTTTAACAAGCTTGCGGCAAAACATATGGGCGGGGTTCCTGAAGATTTCATAGGTAAATCAAACTATGATTTATTCTCCAAAGCCGATGCTGATGTTTATTTAGATCGAATCCGCCGGGCCGCTTCCTCTGATACCCCCGATGTCTATGAGGACACTGTACCCCTGCCGCATGGGAATATGTATTTCCTCAGCACCTTCACCAGGATTTTAGACTCTGCAGGGAATATATTAGGTGTCCAGATTATTTCCCAGAACATTACAGCTCGCAAGCAGGCGGAAGAAGCCCTTAAAGAAAGCCAGGAGCGGTTGCGGTTTGCCCTTGAAGGCAGCAATCTTGGTGAATGGGACTGGAATCTCAAGACCAATGAAATAAAGCGGAACGAGCGTTGGGCGCAGATGCTCGATTTTACATCTGAAGAAATAAATCAGGATTTGCATCAAGCCATCGATCTTCAACACCCTGATGACCGCGAACGGATATGGAACTCAGTACAGGATCATCTTGACGGCAAGACTGATCACTACAGCATCGAATACAGGATGCGGACCAAGACTGGCACCTACAAATGGATCCGTGATTGCGGAAAAATCATGGAGCGTGATGCAAAGGGAAATCCATTGCGTCTTTGTGGAACCCATGCAGATATTGACGAGCAAAAAAAACTGGATGAATTGATTTCAAAATCCAACACCTTGCTATATTCAATTCTGGATAGTTCCCCTGATGTGATCGTTTTTGCTCTGGATACAAATTTTAATTATCTTGCCTTCAATACAAAGCACAAGGAAGTTATTAAAAACATCTGGGGTAAAGATATTTCCATCGGGATCAACATGCTTGATGTGATGGGAGATCATCGTGATAAGGTGAAAGCAAAAGAGAGTTTTGACAGAGCCTTGAGGGGAGAGAGTTTTATCGTTGCAGAAGAGTATGGAGATGAAAAATTATCCCGGCAGAGTTGGCTGGACTACTATTCTCCGATCAATAACCCTGATGGTTCAATCATTGGCTTCACGTGCTTTCTGTTGAACAATACCAAACAGAAAAATGCCCAGGACAAGATCGAAGCTCTCCTTGCAGAGAAAGAGCTCATCCTGCAGGAAGTCCATCACCGGATCAAGAACAACATGAATACAATTTCCTGCCTTCTAACCCTGCAGGCTGATACGGTGAGGGACAATTCTGCAGTCATTGCTTTGCAGGACGCTGGCATTCGAATCCGCAGTATGTCGCACTTGTACGACAAATTGTATAGATCGCTTGAATATGACGAAATGTCGCTAAAAAAATATCTGTCATCCCTTGTTGATGAAGTCATAGCTAACTTCCCCAATAAAGAGATGGTAAAAATTGAAAAGGATTTGCAGGACTTTGTTCTGGATATAAAGCGTCTGCAGTCGCTTGGGATTATGATAAACGAACTTATTACCAACATCATGAAGTATGCATTTACCGGCAGGGACCGTGGACTTATCACCATATCATGTGTAAAGTTCGGAGATCGGGTGGTAATTTCCATCCAGGATGACGGTGTCGGCATTAACGAATCCGTAACCTTTGAAAACTCCACCGGCTTTGGATTGCAGCTTGTCCAGATGCTGGCCAAGCAGCTGGAAGGGACTGTTGACATCGAACGAGGCAGCGGGACCAAGGTTGTTCTGCAGTTTGCTGTATAAAAATGTTGGCTAAGCAATTGCGTGGTACAATCGGAATCGAACGATCATGTGCGAAAAAGATCACATTGTAATTTAAAAAAAGAATTTGTCGGGTTATATCAATGGGGCGGAACATATACTCTAGCGCTATACAAATGTCCGGGTATCAAAGTTCACAAAGTGTATTTGCAATATTGGATAAGAACAACGATATTTGATGACAAGCGATGTCGCGAGACTGGTTTACGTCGGAGAGATCATCAAGTTCATGGAGATGTGCCATGGTTGATCGTCAAAAACAAAATTTCCTCCCCGCCGATATTGAAAGAAAGAAAAGTATTGAGCGCCTTGAATTGGCTTGCAGTGCGGTCGGAATAGGGATTTGGGAGCTGGATCTTGCTACAAACAATCTAATCTGGGATCAGCAGGTATTTTCCCTTTTCGGTATTACATCTGGTAGGTATGCAAACAGCCATGAAGCATGGGTGCATACAGTTCATCCAGAGGACCGGTTCGCCACCGAACGGAAACTGGAGGAATCTTTCAGGAAAGGGCTGGATTATGATGACGAGTTCAGGGTCATCTGGCCAGATGGCTCAGTCCATGTGATACATTCTTCCGCCAAGATGCAGCGAGACCGGGACGATCATGTCACCAGCCTTGTCGGCATCAACCATGACATAACAGAACGGGTCAACATCGAAATCACCTTGAAGGAGAGCGAGAACCGCTTCCGGGCGATTTTTGAACAGGCAGCAGTCGGGGTAGCATTGCTCCACACCAGGAGTGGCCGCTTTATCCGCCTCAACAATAAATACTGCGAGATTCTCGGTTATTCTGAAGAAGAGTTGCTCAAGAAGACCTTCATGGATATAACACACCCTGATGATATCCAGAAAAATGTCGAGAACAACACCCGAATGATCGAAGGTTTGGCACGGGAAACATTTCTTGAGAAAAGATTCATTCAAAAGGATGGGAAAATTCTCTGGGCTAAAGTGACTATCTCTCCATTATGGAAAAACACCGAAGCGCCAAAAGAGTATTTTCACATAGGAATACTGGAGAACATCAACGACAGGAAGCTGGCTGAAGAAAAAATCTGCAAGTTGCTTGAAGAAAAAGATATACTTCTTAAAGAAGTCCATCACCGCATCAAGAACAACATGAATACCATCAGCAGCCTCCTTAATTTGCAGGCTAGTACCGTGAAGGACCCAGTTGCTGTCAATGCAATCAAAGTTACCGATGAGCGAGTCAAAAGCATGATGATGTTATACGAGAAGTTGTACCAGTCAAAAAATATCAGTAGTCTTTCTGTCAAGGCCTATGTTGGGCCTCTCGTTTCTCAAATATTATATAACTATCCTGGACATGAATCTGTTAAGGTTGTGGAAAAGATCGAGGACTTTGAACTTGATGCCGGTTTGCTTCAGCCTCTGGGTATCATCGTCAATGAACTTGTCAGCAATACTATGAAGTATGCATTTGAAAAAGATGCTGAAAAAGTAATAACAGTGCTCGCATCAAAGGCTGGTTCGAAAGTCACTTTCAGCATACAGGACAACGGACAGGGAATTCCGGATTCAGTCAACCTGGAGAATTCCAGCGGCTTCGGATTGGTACTTGTCAACGGTCTGGCTCGACAGCTGAACGGGTATATAAAGATGGAACGGAACAATGGAACCAAGGTGACCTTGGAGTTCGATGCCTAGCATGAATCTTTAACAAGGGAGGATAACTATGGCTATCAGAATAGGCGAGTATCTAGTATCGATCAAGTTGATGACCGAGGAGCAGGTCGCCATTGTATTGGCAGCACAGAAGGCTGGCGATACGCGCAAGTTTGGCGTTATCGCCGTATCCAAGGGCCTGGTGGAGGATAGCGCCATCCTGAGATACTCGGAATTTTTAGCAGAGCATCAGGATACAAATCCGTGATTTGCACAGGATTCATAAGAATATAATGGAGTCAGGGCAAAGACGGATGGTATGTCAGAGGAAATGAAGAAAGCGATACTCCTTGTAGAAGATGACTTCCTCATCGCCATGAGCGAAAAGCTCAGCCTGGAGAGGTACGGATATTCCGTGATGTCCGCAAGTTCGGGGGAGAATGCGGTCGCTGTCATGCATGATTCCAGCGATATCGATATCGTGCTCTTGGATATTGATCTTGGAGACGGCATGGATGGCACCGAGGCCGCAGGAATCATCCTTGGCGAGCGCGATGTCCCGATAATATTTATGTCGAGCCACAGCGAGCGGGAAATCGTCGAGAAAACCGAAAAGATCAGCTCGTACGGGTATGTGGTCAAGGGTTCGAGCATAACCGTACTCGATGCGGCCATAAAGATGGCGTTCAAGCTTTTCGAGGCCAAGCAGAACGACAGGAAACGGGAAGCGATACTCCAGGAAACGGTGGAGAAATACAACCAGTTATTCGAAAATGCCGGCGTCGGAATCGCATATTACACCGTGGACGGGGTCGTGATGATGTATAACCGTGTCGCTTCGAGGAACATGAAAGGGGTGCCGGAGGATTTTATCGGAAAATCCCTGCACGATCTGTTCCCGAAGGACAAGGCGGACCTGTATCTGGAAAGAATAAGGAAGGCTGCTGCGAGCGGCATCCCTGCCACGTATGAAAATATCGTGCCTGCCGCGATAGGGGAAAAATTCTTCTCGAGTACCTTCACCCGAATCGTGGACGCCTCCGGCAAGGTCCTGGGCATCCAGGTCGCCTCCACCGACCTGACAGAACGAAAGAAGGCTGAGGATACCCTGGCCGAGAACAACGCGATCAGCCGCACGATCATCGACAGCATGCGGGAACTGTTCTGGATGGTCGGCAACGACGGCAGGATCCTCGATGTCAACAATGCATTCTGCGTGATGTCCGGTTATTCGAAAGACGAACTGCTTGCCATGAGCATCTCGGATATTGTGGTGGACGAGACGCCGGAGGAGACCTTCCTCCGGATGCAGCAGTTGAAGGAATCAGGCTCCATGCATTTTACATCGAGGCAGCGGAAGAAGAATGGCGAGTTGATGAACCTCGATATTTCGTTAGTCTACTCGGCGTACCGGGGGGGTCTATATATCGGTTTCGGGCGGAGTATCCCAGGGATTGGTAGCTAGTCCGCAGGCACTTGATGCGGGCATGGCGGCCTGCACGGGAACCTGTCCGCGTACATGCCGCCATTCCGAGGGATCCTTTATGCTTTTATTTCTTGAACGCTGCGGGATACTTGTCCTTGTAGCTTGCCACGGTGCCGACGGTCTGTGCGTTGAGCATCGCGTGCACGATGGCACGCGCGAGGGTGTCGGCGGCAGCTGATCCCAGTTTCATCACATTCGCGGGAGCGTTGCCCCAGGCAGCCTGGCTCATAAGCTTGTCCTTGGGAAGTTCACCGGTCGCGACGACGAAAATGGTGTCACCGTCAAACATTGTGTGCGATGGGCGAATCGCGCGCGCCATGCCGTCGTGGGCCATCTCTGCTACCTTGAGGGCTTCCGCCTTCGTGAGCACGACGTTGGTTGCAATCACGGCGATCGTGGTGTTCTGGGCAATCTTTGGATCATCCGGGAGGATGGAAATCCTTGCGGCACCGTCGGGCGCCGACATCGCGAAGGGGCGTTTCAGATCGCCGAACTCGTTGCCAACCTCGAGGAAGGACGCGTAGAACTCGCCGGTGTAGGGATTGACGGTGCTGCCGACGGAGTTGACGGCGACAATCGCTCCGACGATGACGCCGTTGCCCAGATCGATGCTCGCCGTGCCGAGTCCACCTTTGAGGCCGCCCGAGACCGCTCCGGCACCGGCTCCAATATTACCCATCTTGAAGACGCCGGGTTTGGCATCGTCGCAGGCTTTGATGCCGAATTCTGCGGTGGGGCGTTCCTGGAATGTCCTGCCGAACCTGCCGGGATCGAACAAGACGGCAGCGGGCACGATCGGCACGACGTTGCCGCCGCCGACCGGCCAGCCCAGGCCCTTCTTCTCGAGCCAGAGCATGGCTCCGTCCGCTGCGGCCAGACCGTACGCGCTTCCGCCCGTGAGCACGACCGCGTTCACCTTGTCGACGAGGTTGATCGGGTTAAGGAGGTCGGTCTCCCTGGTCCCGGGCGCGGAGCCCATAACCGAGACGCCGCCGACCGCGCCTTTGCGCGCGAGAATAACGGTGGTGCCTGTAAGCTTGGGATCGGTGTAGTTGCCTACCTCGATTCCCGGGACGTCGGTGATCGAATTGTCGGGACCGGTTTTTTCACCCGGTATGGCTGCCTGGGCGGGTTGTATCTGGGCGGATGCCAGCACCGCCATCATCATGAAGATCGATGCGATCAACACTTTTCTCATTGAACTCTCCTTGGGAAATGGATAGAAGCGATCCACTCAGGATTGGTCAATAATGGGGGGCTGTCAAGCACCGGTCAGCTTTTCAGGAAGCTGTCCGCCTCCGCGAGCCGTTCCGGTATGGCAATCTGCTGGGGACAGTGCTCCAGGCATTCGCCGCAGGAGACACAGGCGTTGCCTCCCTG
>JFJP01044271.1_pt1 | contig 10825 bp, 8 predicted proteins | sample 431651 | NCBI WGS metagenome assembly JFJP01 (sample SAMN02602958, study PRJNA72255) | Microbial mat metagenome, whole genome shotgun sequencing project. | biome: fresh water; feature: sink hole; material: water; isolation source: purple microbial (photo- and chemosynthetic) mats found in...
TCCAGCAAGGATCGCTAACTATTTCAAACACGAAAAGATTCTGTATGCGGGGGTATAAAACATGTCATATTTGCCCCGCGAAGCAATAGTAAGTAGACCACAATTAGATCATCAGTAGAAGTTCTGGGGTATATTATTACGATGAAGCAACCAGTGCGAACCTTTCGGTAATAAGAGAATAGAGTCAGAACAATGGTAATACTGCCGTTGCAGTGTGGAAGAGGCCCCTCGTGTGTTATGCTTTTACATAAGCCGCTCTTCTTTATGCGGTGTAGAAAAATAGATTTTTTAAGAATTCTTACAAATGCAAACGTTATGTAGAGGAATTAGTTATGAAAAACTTGCTACAAATTTCACTGATTTCGATCTCCCTTATATCCAGTTGCATGACAAGCCGTAAAACTATGTCTATATCGACGGGCTATACCGAAACTCAAAAGTTGTCAGTAGCCCAACCATCCGTTATTAATGTCATTGCTCCTCGAATGAGTATGGATACTCTGTATGAACAGCAGAACAGTGTTGCTTCGTTGGAAAATACCGAGCAGTATGCTCATATTACTGAAAATGGGTTCAAACGAACAACTGAAACCCCACTTTCGACTTTCAGTATTGATGTTGATGGTGCATCTTTTAGTAATTGTCGGCGATTTCTATTAAATGAACAGAGACTTCCTCCGATAGGAGCTGTTCGGTTAGAAGAATTTATCAACTACTTCTCATACAATTACCCATCGCCAACTGAACCCGCTCCTTTTTCTATTGTTACGGGCGTTGATTCATGCCCTTGGAATAAAAATAATTTATTAGTTCAGGTCGCACTTCAAGGGAAGAAACTAGATCTTTCTGCGGCACCACGCTCCAACTTGGTCTTCTTATTAGATGTTTCAGGTTCTATGAACTCACCGGATAAACTCCCCTTGCTTAAGCAGTCTCTTACTCTTCTCATTCATGAGCTTCGTCCGGATGATCGAATTGCCATAGTTGTCTACGCTGGTGCTGCTGGAACCATACTCCCATCTACACCGATATCTGAAAAAAACAAAATCATAGCGTGTTTAGACATGCTCTCTGCTGGTGGTTCGACCGCTGGTGGAGCAGGAATTATGCAAGCATATAAGTTAGCGAAAGAAAATTTCATTGCTGCCGGCAACAACCGTGTGATTCTCGCGACTGATGGAGATTTCAATGTAGGTGTCTCGGATGAATCGGGGCTGGTAAAGCTTATTGAATCCAAGCGCGCAGAAAAAATTTATCTATCCGTACTAGGTTTCGGTAAAGGCAATTACGCAGATTCAAAAATGGAGCAACTTGCGAACAATGGAAACGGAAACTTCGCATACATAGACAATCTCCTTGAAGCCAAAAAGGTACTTGTAAAAGAGATGGGTGGAACACTCTACACAATAGCCAAGGATGTAAAACTTCAAGTTGAGTTTAATCCTTCAAAAGTTTCATCATACCGTCTTCTCGGTTATGAAAATCGCACGCTCCAAAATGAAGATTTCAAGAATGATGCGAAAGATGCAGGTGATTTGGGAGCAGGCCACACAGTTACAGCTCTTTATGAAGTAGTGCCAGTAGGAAAAGAAATGAACACAACATCTAGAATTGACCCGTTGAAATATCAGGAACAGGGTAAACCGATAAATTCCGATGAGCTAATGACGGTTAAATTTCGCTATAAAACTCCTGATTCTGACACGAGTACTCAGTTAGAACGGGTCGTGTATAATACGAGAATTTCGAATGAATCGCTACGCTGGGCATCTTCAATGGCTAGCTTTGGAATGCTACTTCGAGATTCCCAATATAAAGGGACACTAACCTGGGACTCACTTCTCGCATTTGCGAAAGCAAATAAGGGTATCGACTTAGATGGGTATCGGGCAGAAGCGATTAAAATGATCGAAACTGCTCAAATATTATTACATCCTAAAGAAATCGTTCTCCAACCTCGGACTAATAATGAGTAGATCAAGACGAAAAATACCCATCACTAAAAATGGGCGACATGGGTCGGACAAAGAGAGTAAAAGGCGCTGTAATCGAACATTTCGTAGAAAGTACAATAGAGTAGAGTCTGAAAAAGCGGCAAATTCCGAAGGAGATCATTGTGTTGTACATTCAGACCACGATCGTGTTCAATTTAAGAATTGTGACATATGGACATTTAGTTCAGATGGTGTAAAGATGCACCTACAGGACTCAAAAGATTGGGACAAGAAACAGTTGCGTAAATAACTGTATTTGAACGATATGTTTTTAATTTATTGCGCAAGGATACGGCAAATAATATGGATAAAAATATGAGCCGTGAAGAGCGGTTACTACGAATCACAGAACTTAAAGAAATTGCATATCGAAAGACACATGAATCACTCGCACGTCGGTGTGCCGAGGAGTACATACCAAACACTTTCCCTCCATTAAAGGAACTTCCTTTTCTTTTGATTGATGCTCCTTTATTAGGCAATAAACCAGAACTTGTTGCTGAAGGATACGAAAAATGGAAAACTCCATGGAGAGGAGATTCTTGGGTAGATGAAGTATGGGGATTGGAAATGGTTACAATGTGTAATTGGAGAATCAAGGAGCAGAGTGATGCATGGACGACCCGTCACACAACTCTTACTAAAACCGACATTCGAGCTATCCGGAAAGTGCTGGGAAAAGTGAAAGATGAAATTGCAATATTCTGGGGACAATGGGGCGGCGACTTCACTCGTTTCGCTATGAGGGCCGCCGATATGCACCTATGTCTCCCCTATTTATATTGGGAAGGATTTGTGGTGGTGCCGGATAAAAATTTTGTTCTGCAGTTTGACATTGGGGATAATTACCGCAACTATTATCTCTATTTGGCACAGCGTAAACAATAGATGAAAATGTAACCAGCAGAAAGCTTGGTTAAACCAAACAATGTATTCCTTTTAAAACGTTATTCGAGCAACTATTAGGGTATTCAAAATGAGAACAAAAACAAAATTTATTGCAATTCTTTCCACAATTCTGATTGCATCTTGTACTACTGTCTCCGATGGTGTTGTAGACCTAGAGCCCTCAAATTTTGTTATTTCAAATCAGGAAATTACGGCAACGTCAACAACACTTGACACTACCGTGATTGATTCACTGGTCTATTATACCTATTCATTAGTAAACAAAGACAGTGGGCAAATTGCGTTTAGTGACACAATTCAGTATAAGCTAATGATAAACGATACAGTCTACAACGGTATTATAATTGGTGGTTTGAAGAAGCAAGGCATTGGGAAAGTGTATGGCCATGTCAAACTGCGTGACAAAGATACCGGATCTATTTCAATCAAACTTGAAGTGAATCCCAACAAGCACTTCAGTGAGTCCAATTATTCTAATAACACGACATCGGCCTTAACAAGGCTTGTGAAGAAAAGCTCCATGATTAAAGAGTAAGAGGATAAAGTCAACAAACAGTTCAAAGTTAACACTCGTCGGACGGGTTCAAATAAAGCTGTTTGTTGAGCTTTAATAACAATTATACCGTGAATGCGCAATCTTTGATAAATACGGCGCATGCTACCGAAAATGGGTGTTTTCACCTTTGTTCTGCATGCCTTAATAGGTGCTCAGCATGAAGAATCGAAAGGATAGGATGCTAAACAAATTATAGATGCGGTGTGAATTAAATGTACACATTCGGTTCCTGAGCTTGTCGAAGGATCCGTGGATATAGGCGGTTCGACGAGCTCACCTCATGAAGAAGACTCATCATCACAAATCGTCGTAAGCGCAATATAATAGTTGAGATGAAAGCCCGTCCTAAGCATCTTTGTATCCGTTTGGGAGATTCTACCACTCATCGTGTAAGGCTTACTATAAAAAAGTATATGTTAATTGTTAGGAGATATGATGTCGATTAAACGCAAAGTAATAGTTTTGGCTTCTGTTGTACTTGCGATAACTTCGTGCTGTGATTCACCGCTAGAAGATGTGGAATTGGAAGATTTTAGTTTGGTTAGAGCCACGTTTCATGCAAAAAGAATTTATGGAGATTATCCGAATCAAAGTGTATCGGTGGTTTGTTTTGACAAGAATGGCAAGGCCTTTCTACCCAAGGGTATGACGATTGCTGTTAATGGGGTATATATGAAACCGACCCCAAGTTCGGTTTTACTCGACCTGTATACAATAGCACCAAGTTCGCTACAGCTTATGGGGGACTCCTCTTATAGCTTTGTTATGACCCTGCCCAATGGAAAATCGTGTCGGTCGATTGTTCACATGCCAAAAGTAGATTTTAGGGTATTTGAGACTTCGCCGACTTTTACCTTTGAAACTGGTATCGTGGCTTCTTGGACACCATCTCCGACGAACCCTCTCCAATGTCGACTTATAGTGGACTACATCAAAAAAGCTGAAACCTCACAGGCATATGCGACGGATACCGTTCTTAACACTGTTATTGCCAAGGACAGTACCGGAACCGTGAAAACGGGAAAGATTATACCGTCGAAGTTTAATCCTGCAGTAGACTCGGTGAAAACAGTAGAACTCAATTTCTTTCGCAAAGCGCGACTCGAATATGCTTCAGAGCTTATGCCACAGAATTCAAGTGGAACCGTGGAGATGAATGATATCGGCTTCTACATTATTAGAAAGCTTGCATTTCAGAAGTGAGAAATTGAAATGACAACTTTGCACCGAAACGAGAGTCATTGCTTACACGTGAAATTGCCACACCCTAAAACCAGGAGTGGTAATTTTGCTGAGTAATCGCTTCATCTGTGCCTCGTTCACCTACATATCTTACTGATTGATGCACGGATTTTGTTCGGTTATTTTATTCCCTTGATCTGAGAAGTCTGGGGATTCTGAGGATCATCGGGCATCGCGATATATTAATTGACGATTGGGGAACTGTCACAGTGAAATCCTTACACCAGTTACATTTTCGATATGCCATTGTGTATCGATTTCTGTAGTATGATATGAGTGGCTCAGATTTTGCAATTGGTTTTACTGTGTATAAAAACTGTACAATTATCGGTACACAGATCGCGCATAGTCATATTTCATTTTGCAAATTTGACGTTGTTGGTCAAGTTAAAATTATATTTTTTGTCGTGGAAATACTATCTCAAAAGGAATTAACATGCAACAACTTCTCCTGATCCTTTTCCTGAAAGAATAGACAATTCTCCTCACACTAACCAAATTGACCAACTAGAAAGGACTCCTGTGAAAAACATCATTTTTCTCCTGATCTTCTCCACTTCTCTCTCCTTCGGAGCAAAAAAAGCCTTCGTCGTCGGGAACGGAGACTACTCGAACTCCTCGTTCAGCACACTCGCCAGCTCAGTAAACGATGCGGTGCAAGTCAGTGCAAAACTGAAACAGCTCGGCTATTCCGTAACCACCGTAAAAAACGGTACCAAAACCACCTTCGAAGACTCGCTCTACGCCTTTTCCGCAAAACTAACAAGCAGCGACACAGCGCTCTTTTTCTTTGCCGGTCACGGTGTTGAATACAATAACAACAACTATCTGATACCTTCAAATCCAAATATAGCATGCAGTGACAACATTCGCAGTCGTTCAATCCCGCTTGATAATGTTGTTTCAGAGTTCACCTCAAAGGGCTGTCGGTTCAACCTCTTTTTTATCGATGCGTGTCGATCCAATTATGTAAAATCGTGCGACGGCTCCGCTCGCGGTGAACTGGAAACACGCGGAATTGCGATCGAGCAGAACAGCCTAAAATCGACCAACACCGCGTATATCTACGCTTCGCAGTCCGGTGAAAAAGCGTACGGATCGACTTCTACGACCGGAAATGGCCTGTTTACTTCGGCTCTGCTGAAATATCTGGGAACTCCCGGCGATGACATTTCTGATCTTTACGGGGTCTCCTCAACAAACAGGACAAAGTTAACACTCAGTTTTCATTAACTCAAATAATATCACTAAACTACAATGAATTTTCATGTTGCGTTTTCTGTGAAATACCAGTCGAAATCGAGGTCTAATAACTCCTCCAGATTAAACACCTCTCCACCCTTGAGAAGTTTCTCTGAAACATCATATTCTCCGTGGAAGTTAACGTGCTGCCAAGTGACCACCGAACCAGCCACGACCGCTCGAACAATAATTCGTTTTGCATCCGGTGTTTCTGCCGCCGAAATTTGCTTGGAAAGGTATAGATAGTTCCAGCAGATAATTGCGTTTGCGATCAGTCGCTTACAACCTTCAGCCACCAACTGCTCTTCACGGGTGGCATAGTTGAACTCCTGATTTCCCCCAAAAAACACCGCCTTGGCAAACTGATGGTAGCTTTCGACCTTATTAAGCTGTTTTTCAATAGCTTGGCGAAGTTCTACATCGTCGATATAGCGAAGAAGGAATACCGATTTCACAATTCTACCGAACTGTTTCAGTGCCCGATAGAGCGGATGCTGTCGCGAATACGAACTAAGTCGCTTGAACAATTGCGAAGCCGTCTCTTCTTTGGACTTAATTGTCACGATGAGCCGAAGTATCTCATCCCATTGATCTTCAATAAGTTCACTCTTAATCCTTCCACTGCTGAGTATCTTGTACCCTTCCTTGTTTGCTTCTGAAGGCATTTCAAAACTATAGTACCTCTGATACTTGAGGTTTTTAATCCGTGGTGCAAATGAAACGCCCAACAGATGGCACACCGCAAAAATCACTTCGCTGTAGCCGTGTGTGTCCGTCGAATGAATATCGCTCTGCACCACATCGTTCGCCATAAGTCCATCAATAACATAGGCCGCTTCTCGTTCGGAAGGTGTAATGACGGTGGAATAAGGCAACTTATGTGCTTCATCTATAAAGCTATAGACGCTGATTCCTTTCTGAGTTCCGAAATATTTGTGCGAGTAACTGGCATCTATTGAGTCAATTCCCACGGTGAATTTCTGGCCGTCGCTGGAGGTGTGCCGTTTCCCTGGGTTCCGATAGTATACCGCCGAAAGCCGGAGCTGTTCGGTCAATGAAAGGATCGATGTATTCGCGGAGTGAAGGTTTTCCACTGACAGGAGCCATTTCGCGGCAAAACTGACCTCTTCACTACTGACATTTCGCACCATTTTGGCCATTCTTTCAACACCGAGATTACATCCGTAACCGATAATTGCGGCAAGAATCGCAGACTTTGCCGGCCGTTTCTTCACCGATTTCTGGTAGAGATGATCCATGGAACCGGTGAATGAGGAGAGCTTTTCAATCCCCGAAAGTATCTGAAATAGCGGCACAGATCCTTGTACAGGCATCAGTTCTGACAGTGGGATCTCATCGGCAGAATCGACTGCCGGTGTTTTAACTCCGACGCGTCCTTGCGGATCAGTCCGTGCATAGAGATTGGTCTTATTCAGAATGTTTTTCTGTGTGATTTCATTCTGGGCATGAAGTTCTTCTCGTAGCAATTCCAGTATTGGTGAAGCTGATTTCGCCCAGTTCATGGCGTGCTTTGTAAGCAGTTCCGATTTCTGTGATTGCCATCGATCCGAGGGGATTAGGTAGGTTTCAAAGGCGCGGAACTTGTACGATTCCAATAGGTTGAGTGTCCCCGATCTGATAGCCAGAGCTGTGGCGAAATAAAGGTACCCTTTGTAAAGCGACTGCCTCAGTTTCCCCTTTGAATCATATAGGTGTGTTTTTTGTTTTTCGGTAAGAAATCCCGTGGGGCTTTTCTTACCAAGATGTTCATGTGTAGTGAAATAGGATATTGCTTCGCACAAGTGGGTGTTTGAATGTTTCGAGTCAAACTGAATGAGCGTGAGTAATACCGAAATTTTAGTTGAAAGATCCGGTGAAGTTTCTTCAATAAAATCATCCTTGCCCTTGCTTGAAAATTCAGGTAACTCGGTATCATTAAGCGGCTCCTCAGATCTTCTCTCCCGCATAATGGTAAGAATCCGTTCCAGAAACTCCACGGGATCAGTTGCGGTTTCTTCAACGGCAGTTTCGATTTTTGCAAGCGTTTTCTGAGAGGACTCGGCCGTTTTAACAAGCACTTTGACCGCAGCTCGTTGAACTGCTAACTCTTCTGCCACTGCTGCCTGAGTCAGTTCGGTGACCTCTTTTTCACTTTTTCGGCACGAAGCCAGAAAAATTTCAACAAGAGAGTCCTGAAAAGTTCGATTCAGGTGAACAACCGCACAAAACAGGTAAAGAAAACGGTCTTCGTTGCGACGAGTGAGCTGAAACGGTTGAAATGAGAGCGCTGTTCTTGCATAATAATCAACCACTTCAGGGGCGAGGGCAAGTGCTTTTTGGGCAGAAAACAGCTGTTTGTGTAATCGCTGAATTTCTGAAAGTTTCCGGCAATTCTCCTTGATTGATTTATTCTGTTGCGAATGAATAAATCGCGAAAGATCGACCAGTGAAGCTGTTGAACCATCTTCAGGTATCGCGACCAAAGAATCGAGATCCCCGCGCAGTTCTTCAGTCAAAAATGCAGATAGTTGCTTCACCGTATCGGCTTTGAACAGATTGAAACTTGTGGTAATCACTGTTGCAAGAGCGTGGTAGCCGACTCCTTCAACCTTCTGTTCGAGAAGATAATCGGATAACGCGGCGATAATGAGCCGTGGTCTCTGTTGGATTCGGCAGAGTTCATCGGCCTTGATTTTCAACTTTTGGCGAAGTTGGCTGTTCATGCGTTGAAAGCCAGCGAGTTCACAAATTTGCTCCCGATGGCGACTATTAACGACCTTGTGGTATGCACTGAAGTCGATTGTTGAAAGAGAATAGATCCGCGCAACAACACGAATATCAACGGCATGAAATGATTCAACCGCATAAAATCGACCTGAAGCTCGGAAGTAGAGGTACTGGAGCATGAAAGCCGCACGGTTGTTAGGTTGACGAATTTGATCAATAACTTTCTGAATATCAGGGCTGACATTTAAAATTCGCCGGCGATCAGTCCATCTCAGTTTTGGCGGAATATCAAACTGTTTCGCCGCCGATGCGGATAGTATCTGTATTGTCGTTGCCATTTGCATCTTTCCTGTATAAAAGAAACGAAGGTTTTATTTCTGCAGAGTGACTATGTATATTGTTTGAATATAATTATTCATTACTATGAAATTAAGTATGATAAGAGGATTTCATGTCTACAGTCGGATATATTCGAGTCAGTACCGATAAACAGGATCTAGAAAAGCAGCGGCATCTCCTCTTGGAATTTGCCAACGCACAGAAACTGTTCATCGATGAGTTTATTGAAGTTGAAATGAGTTCACGGCGGGATACAAAAGATCGACGCATCGAAGAACTTCAGGCAATACTGAAATCCGGTGACACCTTGATTGTGGCGGAGCTGTCACGGCTCGGGCGGAATATGTTAGATACACTGAATCTGATTCATACCCTTTCAGAAAGGGGAATTACAATTCTTTTTGTGCGTCAGCCGGAACTTTCCACAAAAGGACCGCAGGAAAAACTACTACTCGCGATCTACTCATACTTTGCAGAGACTGAGAGGGAGTTCATATCGGTTCGTACCAAGCAGGGACTCGAAGCGGCGAAGGCGAAAGGTGTTCGTTTGGGGAGACCAAAGGGAAGCAAGAACATGAAAAGTCGGCGGCTTGATCCATATCGAGATCAGATCAAACAATACCTCTCCCAAGGAGTGACAATTCGGGCGATTTCAAAAATCATCGCTCCGGTGATGTCTGAGCCCGTTGGGTACAATTCCTTCCTCTTTTATATCAAGAATGATTCAGAGCTGAAAAAGGCACTTCAGGCAAAGTCGAGTTCGTGAGTGTTAACTTTGTCCTGTTTGTTGAGTTGACCCCTCGTTTCTAAAATATCCTTCGCGAATCTCCCTCGCCTCACAATTTCACCTTGCTATTTATACTGTACGCTTGTATGGTCATTGTTTCGCAAGGGGCTGTCATCATGGAAATGCCAACCGACCGAATCTACCATCCTCGAAACCCAGAACGATCTCCATTTTTCAAGGTTGTTGACCGCTATTTTGACCAGTTCGAACGGATCTACCCGCAGAAGTACGAAAAGGACTTCGGCTTCTGGCGGCCGGTGATTCACGATTCTGTGGAAAAGTTCCGCAAGTGTGGCGATCTGAAGCAGGGATTCGCGAGGATCAAGTGCGACGACTGCGGACACGAACTGTTCGTTCCGTTTTCCTGCCATCAGCGATGCAGTTGCCCGACATGCCACCAGAAACGATCGCTTCTTTTGTCGGTTCATCTCACCGATGATGTTCTTGCGGAAGTTCCTCATCGCCAGTTTGTGTTTACAATTCCCAAACGGCTTCGGCTCTACTTTCGTTACAACCGCGAACTTCTCGGCGAACTCGTTCACGCGGCGTGGGAAACGGTGAGTGAGATCTACTCCGAAGAGGTTGCAGTCGGCGAAGTTTTCCCCGCAATGATCGCCGGAATCCAGACGTTCGGTGATTTGATCAACTGGCATCCGCACATTCACGCGATTGTTCCCGAAGGAGTCTTTCTCTCCTCGGGAACCTTCTGCCCAATCGACACCGTCACCGACGAGATGTTTTGTAATCGTTGGCAGGAGAAGGTGTTTCGTTTTCTCAAGAAGGCGGGACTGATAGACGACGTGGTTATTGATTCTATGAAGTCGTGGAAATTCTCCGGATTTTCCGTGAATCGTGATGTTCGAATCGAAGCGGGTGACAAGACCGGAATGATGCGGTTGATCCAGTATATTTCCCGTTGTCCTTTTTCTTTGGAACGGATGATTTCGGTTACGCCAGAAGGAAAGGTTTTGTATCGAGCCGGAAAGGGGAAGTGCTACGCGTTCCCGAAACAGGCTGATCCGAAACTAA
>JFJP01021039.1_pt1 | contig 10824 bp, 7 predicted proteins | sample 431651 | NCBI WGS metagenome assembly JFJP01 (sample SAMN02602958, study PRJNA72255) | Microbial mat metagenome, whole genome shotgun sequencing project. | biome: fresh water; feature: sink hole; material: water; isolation source: purple microbial (photo- and chemosynthetic) mats found in...
TGAGCGGTTCGGCGGTGACAGTACGCAGACCTTTGGCCGCCGGGCAGTTGAACAGGCCTGGGGGCAGGTCCTCTTCATTCGCCAGGAATTCCAGACTGGCCGAAGCGGTTCGGGTTTGATTCGCCGAGCCCGTCCAATCAAGGAGTCCGTTGGTTACTGAGGCGTCATCCGTCGGCCGGTACGGATATGCGCCATCGTTGTCGCTCGCATACGCCCGGATTCCCAGAATGATCTGCCTGATGTTCCCAGCGCATCGGGTCTGATGTGCTGCGGCCCGAACCAGATTGATCGCCGGCAACAACATCGCCGCCAGGATGGCGATGATCGAGATCACCACCAGCAATTCGATGAGGGTGAAAGCCACGGAATCTCGTCGATTGATAGGAAGTGGCGCCATGTTCCTGATCTTATCGATCAACGCGACCGATCGCCATCGGAAACACGCTGCGGATCGACCCTTTTGCGCACACTGGTCTGCATGCTCGCCTCCGTGGCCTTTCCGGCTCCGCTGTTTACCGGGTCTCCCTGTCGCAAAGCACTTGGCGACACGCCATGCCGATGCTTCATCAGCCGGGCCAGGTAGCGTCCATCAGAGATCCCCACTGCTGCGGCCACCTGCGCGACTGGCATGGAGCGCTGGGTCAGCAGGTAGCGGGCCTGCTCGAGGCGGCGCTCCTGGATGTAGCCGGTGACGGTGCAGCGCAATTCGCTACGAAAAAGACGGGTAAGGCGGTTATGCGAAACGGCACACCGCTGAGCGAGCCAGGCCACGCTTAGGGGTTCGTGCAGGTGCCAACGCACCAATACGCAAGCCTGCTCGACGATGGGATGGATCCGCTGCGCCGACCCTACCGCCAATGTCCACAGCACCTCCCACAGGCGGGCGCTGGCCCGCACCGGCAGGCGTTCATGCCAGTCGACCAGGTCATGCAGGGCCAGCCAGGTGGCGGCGAAATCGTGCCCGAGATCGACGCACTGGCGCAGGACGCTTGTCGATGCTGCTCCGCGCGGTGTGAACTGCACGTACAGGCTCTCAGCACGATCCGGCATGATGCTGCGGTGGCTGGCGTCCGCCGGGATGAGCACGGCGGTCCCCGGCTTGACCGCGAAGCGGACGTCAGCGATCTCATAGGAGCCCGTCCAATTGACCAGATGCAGCGACCAGCGGTCAGGGATGCGGTAGAGGCGGTCGTCCCGTCTGCCCATGAGGTTGATGCCAGCCAGTCCAATCTCCGGAGGCTGCTGCAGCGGCAAGAGGACGGTCGCACTGCGCATGCCACCAGCGTGCCGGCCAGGTGAAAAAATCCACCTGCCGCCAGCAGGACTACACTTCTGCAGGTAGGCTCAACGGCATGATCCAACCCTGATTCTTCTCCGCCAAGCCCGGACCTGCATCTACTCGATGGGCATGTACGAGCCGTCCTGGGGCTTCTGCATCCATGGACGGCCTGGAGTGGATTTTCACCCTGCATCGACGACCCTTACGCGAGTTGTGCGACTCCTACAGACCTGATCCGCAATGATTCGAAGCCGACTGAAAGCGCACCAGAGGACTGTCACGCTTCGCCGAACTGGTCGCATGGCTACACGCCCAACACCCGGAGATCATCCTCAATTCCCGGATCGACCACCTCCGTGGCCTGGCGACTACGCCAGTCCGAAGCGAGGCGCGCCGATGCGTGCCGGCCACCAATGAGAGTTGCGCACGACGATGAAACGCGGTTGGGGCGTGCTGCTCTCTTCCAGCTACAGACTGAAGCCGAGATCTTGGCATATTCCGTGGCGTCTTTGGCATGGGCGGCAATCTGCCGCTCAATGTCGCCACCCCACCCTGCAACTTGGGGACGGTGGTGAAGATCGCTCGGTCTCTACCCCGCGAGGGTGCGGTGGTCACGCAGACCTGCCGTGCGATTGCGACCTCGTGCGGTGCAGCCCAACCAGCCCCAACGTGGCCAGCATACCGCCAGCGCCACAACCGCCACTGCCTGAACTGCTGGCCACCATTACCGGACCTGACGTGCCGGAAGACGGCAAGCCGATCAAGATCTGCCCGACCGTCGTTCGTGCCCAACGGCGTGTCCGTCCGCCAAAGGCCCGACTGCGCTTAGCGGGAATTCCGATGTGCGGCAACCAGTCCGAGCGTGCCCAGCAGCAAGCCGATCAGGGCGCCCGCGCCGCATCCACCCCCACCGTTGCCCGCACTTACCTGGACCGTGCCCGCTGTGCCCGAACCCGGTGAGCCACTGAACACCTGTCCAACCGTGGTCGTGCCCGTCACCGTGATGGTCACTGAGGCCGGGTTGAAGACGTATCCCGTCAGACTCGGCGTCAGCACATAGGTGCCGGCCGGAACGCCGGTCAGCGTGTAGGTGCCGTTCGCATCGGTGATGGCAATGCGCGTGCCGTCCGACAGCGTGACGCCGGCGATGCGCGTGCCTCCAGCCGCAACCACGCCCATCACCGTGTAGGTCGTCACCGGGATCAGGCTGAAGGCCGCAGCGATCGTGTGGTCCGCCGTGACATTGGTGAAGGCGTAGCTTCCTGCTGTGGACGCGGCCGCGCCGTCCACCGTCAGGCTGGCAATCTGGTAGCCCGTCGCCGGCGTGATCGTGTAGGTCTGACTTTCGCCGCTGCTCACCGTCGTCGCGCCGGCAGGCGTCACCGTGCCGTTCGAGCCGCTGGTCGCGCTGATCGTGTAGCTGCCGGCCGGGATCAGGCTGAAGGTCGCCGCAATCGTGTGGTTCGCCGTCACATTGGTGAACGTGTAGCTGCTGGCGCTGGAAACTGGAGAACCATCCACCATCAGGCTGGCGATCTGGTAGCCACCCGCCGGGGTGATCGCGTAGGTCTGGCTGCCGCCGCTGGCTACCGTCGTGACGCCGCTGGGCGTCACCGTGCCGTTGGCGCCTGTGCTGGCCGTGAGCGTGCAGGTGGTGACCGTACGGTCTTCGGCGGCGTAGATGGCGCTGATGTCAGCCGCCTCAAGCAGACCTCCATAGAGGCGCAGGTTGTCGAGACTGCCGTTGAAGCCGCGGTTGCCGTCCGCGCTGTTGCCGATGCAGCCGACTCGGCCGTTGTCGATCTGGGTGCCGGCCGGTGCGGTGAAGGTGGTGACGGTGACCGCTCTGCCGTTGACGTAGATCCCGGGCACATTGGTGGTGCTGCTGGGGTCATAGACCACCGCGACGTGGTACCACTGGCCCAGGGTGACGGCCGGGGTGTCGAATGATCCGGAGGTGGTCGAACGCCGGCTCTGGAAGCGCAGGAAGGTAGGCCCACCGCTCGATGACATGGTGTACAGATTGTAGCCCGGCAGCTCGAAGATGCGGCTGATGGTCGAGGCCGCGCTGACCCACGTGCCGGGGGTGGTGGCGTTGAACCACGCCGACAGGGTGATCGGTCCGGTGCCGGCCGGGCTGGTGAAGGTCGAGGCCAAGCTGGTGTCGGTGTAGGTGCTGGTTGCCGCCGATGCGGGCAGGGTTATCTGCTGATAGACACCGGAGGCGTCGCTGGCGAAGGCGAATGCGGTCGAGGTGCCGATGGTCAGCGTGCGGTTGCTGCCCGAGGTGTCCTCGCCGCGGTTGGATGCGTTCTCGAAGGTCCACCTGGCCTGCAGCGGCACCGCCGCGGTGAAGTCCTTGCCGCTCAGGTTTGCTGCGGCCACCGTCACCGCCTGCGTCGCCGGGGTGAAGACGAAGCCGGCCAGGGTCGGCGTCAGCGTGTAGCTGCTGGCCGGCACGCCGCTGATCGTGTAGGTGCCGTTCGCGGCGGTGGTCGCGCTGCGCGTGCCGTCGCTGACCATCACCCCGGACAGGCCGGCGCCACCGCGGGTGATCGTGCCACTGACCGTGTAGGTCGCCACCAGGGTGCCGGTGAAATTCGTGCCGGTGATGTTGGCTGTGCTGACCGTCACCGAGGTGCTGGCCGGCGTGAACACATAGCTGGTCCTGCTCGGCGTCAGGGTGTAGGTGCCCGCAGGAACGCCGCTGATCGTGTAGGTGCCGTCGGCAGCGGTGGTCGCGCTGCGCGTGCCGTCAGACAGTGTCACTCCGCTCAGGCCGCTGCCACCGCTGGTGACCGTGCCGCTGATCGTGTAGCTCACGCTCGGAACGACTTCGTGGGCGCCGATATCGTAGGCGCTTCTCTGTTTGATCGTGGTGCCCCAGAAGTCGCGCGTCCCGGGACCAGGGGCGGGGATCAGCGAGGTCAGTGACAGATCGGCGCCCGCATCAATCGCCGGGGAGTTCGCTGCCAGGCGGTAGCCCGACAGGTATTGGCCCATATTCGCCAGCTTGGTCACATCGTTCAGCGTCACCCCGGTGGCGAAGGAACTGAAGAACGGATTCCCCTGGATGCCGACCAGCGTCCCACCGACCGTTTCCTGTCCGACCCCGGTGCCACTGATCCACGCAGCCAGACTCGTGAAGTTATTCGACCATTGTTTCCACGAATAGTTGCCATCTACGGCATAGTACAGGTTGTTACGGAACTGCGGCTGGACATTCTGCAGGTCGTTGACCAACGGCATGCCGCCATTGGTGATGAAAATGTTGTTGAAGTACTTGACGTTCGCACCGCTTGATTCGATGCACACCGCCGCCGTGCTGGCGCCGGACACATACACCACCCACGTGTTGAGGCCGCCCGTCCCGCCGACACCGACACTGCTGTTGTACTTCGCGTCGTTCTCGCTGATGCAGTAGCGCACCGTGTTGTTGTCCCAGGCGTACGACGCGCTCCAGTTGGCGAAGAAGTACCCCGACGCCTGGTTGTCGTGCGCATAGCAATACTGGATCGTCGAGTTCGTGGTCCCGCCATCGAGGTCGAAGCCGCCACCATCGACATCCCGCGACGTGTTGCTGTAGGATTCGCAGTACTGGAAGACGACATTGTCGCAGATCCAGGTCCACATGCCGACCGGGCCGCCGTTGGGAGTCGCCCAGGTCGCTCCGTTGTGGTGCGCCACGCAACGCTCGATGAGCCCACCGCCCACGTTCGACAGGCAGATGCCGCTGCCCTTGTTGATCCCGGAACCCTCATTCCAGCCGCCATTGCCGCTGAAGGTCGAATCGGCGATGTACAGATTCGTGTTGTTCTTGTTGCTGCCCAGCGAGCACAGGCCATCACCGCGCGAATTCGTGACTTTGACGAAGGTCACCCGCACGCCGGCGGTCGGCCCCTGCATGCGCACGCCACTCTGGAAGCCGGTGATGTCGCACTGGTCGATGCCTGTTCCCGTCGTGCCGGTGAAGTCGGCTCCGTTGCCTGTATTGGCGGCGGAACCCGAACCGCCCGCTCCGGTGAAGTTCAGGTTCTGGATCGTCACGTAGTTCTTGGTCAGCGAGACCCCGGTGCCCGCACCCGCGCTGATCGTCGCCCGGCCGGTCCCGTAGGAGCGGAAGATGATCGGGTTGCCCAAGGCCCCCGCCGACTTCGGCGTCAGCGTCCCGCTGAAGGTGTCGCCGCCGCGGAAGTTTACCGTGTCGCCCGCCGCCAAGGTCTGGACGTTGACCGGGGTCAGCGTCTGCCAGGGCGCCCCGCTTGAGGTGCCGGGGTTGGAATTGCTGCCAGCCGCACTCACATAGTAGTCGGCCGCCTCGGCGGTGGCGATCGCGAGCAGCAGCAGGAAGGCAAACAGGTGACGAGACATGATGAGAATTCCTCACCACGGGTCGTCGGCATCCATCACGTCATCACATCCTCGCTCCGCAGCCGTTCCCGGGTGCGTCACACGCAGTGTGAATCCTACTTCCTGGCAGGCGGATCGATGAACAGGCGCATCTCGGCCAGATCGAAGACGCCGACCGTCGGCCGGTTCGGATGGGCGCTCATGTACGAATGCTCGACGACGATGCCGACTGAGCAGATACCGGTCAGATCAAGGCCGTCATTGCCGGCTTGCGGCGGCTGATAATCGGTACGCCGGGTGAAGTCGGACCAACGCAGCCGACGAGTCTGCCATCCTGCTTCCTCATCAGGGAAGCCGGCCCTAAATGCTTCATTGGCGCCTTGCGGACTGACGTCACGCAGGTCGATGAAGCAGTGCAGTCCAGTACCCTGGCCACGATAGCGGATCTCGAGCCCGGAGAATCCGCTCAGATCAGACCGACTGAAGCCGCCCCCGGCATAGACATAGGCGTTGTCGACCGGAGTCGACTTGAAGCTGTAGTCGAGGCGCAAGAAATCAGCTCCGCCGTCCCGGCGCATGGCATTGCGGACCGTGGACTCGGAATTTGAACCAACCGTCCACCGCGCGAGCTCGGGAATGACGGACAGCGGCGACGTAGCGACCACCGGGACGGCTGACAACGCTTCGATCTTCCCCGCCGCACCGATGCGCACCGACTCGCCGCCGCGCACCGAGCGGTCGGCGCCGCCGGCCATGGCGGTCACACGCACTTCTCCGCGTTCCATGTCGAGCCGGCTGTCCTGCGATGTCACCTGGACCGTGAACGCGGTCCCCACCACCGCTATCCGGGCATGCGGGGTCAGGAAGCTGGCGACCCGGTTGCCGGGCTGATGCGTTACCTCGGCGTACAGTCTGCCGGCTTCGATGCTGACACGCAACTCGGGTCCGGCTGCGAAACCGACCCGCGCCCCGGGATCGACGGTCAGGCGGGTGCCGTCGGCCCCCAGCACCTCGGCGCTGGATTCCCCAATCTCCAATTGGTCACCATCGCACAGCAACTGCTCGGCATGAGCGGGAGCCAGATGGCCCGACCGATTCCGGATGCTCACCCCTTCTGCCCGGCTGAGATGGAAGCCGCTGCTTTGCCCATTGGCCCGTGTCGCAACCATCGCCTGTACCCCGATCACGATAGCCAAGCTGGCGGCCAAGGCGGAAACAACGAAGAGCAGAATCGGCGCCCGACGTGAACGTCTGGGACGCGCAGGGCGTTGCCTTGTCGCTGATCGACTTACCTGAGTACGAGGCGATGGCCCTGCGCCGGCGATCCGCTGCTGGATGCTCTTGAGCAGCCGCTGGTCAGCGGCCCTCTCCTGGCTGAGTTTGAGCGCCAAGCCCAGTTCCATGGCATCGACGGCAGACGGGATGAGATCAGGATCACGAACCGCCTGGTCGGCCAGAGCGCTCCGCTCAGCGGCAGTCAGCTTATCATCCAGCAGCTTTTCAACCGCTAGCGCTGCCTCGGGACTCATGATAGTGACTCTTCGCGACCGATGCAGGCACGCAAGGTCGCCCGGATACGGCATAACGCCATGGCCAGGGTGCCTGGCTGCTTGTCTTGGGATGCCGCCAAATCTTGCAGCGAACGTCCCTCGGCATGACGAGCAAGAACAAGACTGCGCGCCCATGGCGCCAATCGCCCTAAACAGTCGTGCAAGCGTTCCAGCGTCGTTCCCTGCAGGAACTTGGCAGCTTCCGCGTCCGTCTCGCGACGCTGGCGCTCGTTCTCAAGCAGAATCTCAAGCGCATCACCTTCTGCCGATCGGGTTCGGCGAATGCGTCGGCGATTGGCATGCAGATGATTGGCTGCAATGCCAACCAGCCAGTTGATTAAGGTCCCCTCGGGACGATAGCTTGCCAGTCGCACGAAGGCGGTGACGAAGGTTTCCTGCAGGATCTCCTCGACCTCAGCCGCCTCGCTGATGCGCGTGCCGACGAAGAGACGGACTCGTGGCATGCACGCCAATACCAATTGATTGAATGCCTCCCGATCCCCACCTTGGGCAGCTTGAGCCAGACGATCCAGCGCCTCGGATTCACTTGCTTGCGGAACCTGTCGGTTTGAACCCACCTGGCTGTTTGCAGACGCTAGTCGGGGAAGATCAGACATGACATGAACCATGAACATGATCGCACCCCCATGAGGTGTTGCCAGCGCCACCCCATCCATCACCGCCAGCGTAAAAAGCTTCGTTCCGGTGTGTCAGACAAGATTCCACTATACATGCGCAACAACAGCCAGGGGACGCCGGCCCGCCCTTTCAGTCGCGCAGACTCTGTCCGGCGACCATCTCGCTGAACAGGCCGGGGGCGGCAACCAGGGCGTCGTAGGTACCATCCTGCTCGATGCGTCCGTCGCGTAGGACCAGGATGCGGTCGCAGTGACGGACGGTGGCGAGCCGGTGGGCGATGAAGATGGCGGTGCGGCCACCCAGGCTGCGCTCGATCGCCTCCTGGATGAGTCGCTCGCTGAGCGTGTCGAGGGCGCTGGTCGCCTCATCGAAGACGAGGAAGGCGGGATCAGCGAGCAGCACCCGGGCGATGGCCAGGCGCTGGCGTTGGCCACCGGAGAGGGTCGAACCGCCCTCGCCTACCTGGGCATCGAAGCCGTTCGGCAGTTGGGCGATGAACTCCCAGGCGTTGGCCTGTTCGCAGGCGCGGCGCAGGTCGTCGTCACCCGCCCCCGGCCTGGCCACACGCAGGTTGTCGCGCAGACTGGCACGGAAGATGAAGGGATCCTGCGGCACCACGCCGAAGCGTTGGCGCAGTTCGCTACCGCGCAGATGGCGCAGATCGACCCCGGCAAGGCTGACCGCGCCCTGCTGCGGGTCGTAGAGCCGCAGCAACAACTGCGCCAGCGTGCTCTTGCCTGCCCCTGAAGGTCCGACCACGGCGAGGCGCTGACCGTAAGGGATGCGCAGGGACAGATCGCCCAGCACTGGTGCCTGCTCGTATGCGAAGCTGACGCGATCGAAGACGAACTCGCCACGTGACGGCACCGCCTGCTCGACCCCCTGCGGATCGGGCGTGGTGCTGACGGTGCGGAATACGGCGTCGATGCGCGCTGCCGAAGCGGTGGCCGCACCGAGCTGGGTCATGGTCTGGAACAGCGTCTGCAGCGGCCACTGCAACGAGGCGAAGCTGGTCAGGCAGGCGGTGACCGTGCCGAGGTCGATGTGGCCACCGATGTACCGCCAGGTGCACACGCCGGCCAGTGCGGCGAAGGCGATGTAGCCGATGCCCTCCTGCTTCATCCATTCGAGATGGGCGCGCATGTCGCGCTCGACGGTCTTCGTCGCGATGACCTGGGCCCGGGCATCGAAGTCGTTGGCGATGGTGTTCTCCATGGCGTAGAGCTTGACCGCCTTGCTGCCACGCAGCAGATCACTGACCTTCCCACTGACATCGCCCTCGGTCTTCTGGAATTCCGCCCAAAGCCCACGCATGCGCCGCCGCGACAACTCCATCATCCAGACACTGGCCAGCGAGGTGGTCATCAGCGTGACAGCCACCACCGCGTCCCAGTTCCAGAAGATGACAAAGGTCGAAATCATGGCGATGCCGGTATGCGGCAGCATCATGGTGCATTGCTGGATGAAGCTGGTGATGCTGCCCAGCGGGGAACCGAAGAGATAGCTGAACAGCTCACCCGACGGATGTTCGCCGTGGAAGCGCAGGCAGAGGTGGTTGACATGGCGGAAGAACTGGGCGCGGAGATGGAAGATGATCCGTTCGCGTGCACGGGTGAACAGGCTGTAGCCGACGTACCACAGCGCCATGCGCAGAAGGAAGGAGATCGCCAGATAGCCGCCAAGCAGCCAGAGCAGGCGACGCCAGCGTTCCGCCGGATCGATGCCGGTCGGCTCAAGCACATCGCTGAACAGCCACTTCGGAAAGACGTTCTGATACGAGATCGCCACGCCGCTGATGCCGGTCAGGATGATCGCGAAGATGATTGGCCATTTCGCTGCCAGCAACTGCGGCCGGAGGACTGAGGCGAAGGTCGTAGGAGTTGGCATAGAGTTTCTCTGGCGTCACCACGCGCTGGTCTTGATGGACATTCATGAGCATATATATCGCATTGATCTTCGGCAATCTGCACGATCCTTTCTCTACATGGACGTTCCTGGTGGATTTATCATACACGGCGTCGGTCTTGGATGGCGCAACCCCGCTGGCCGGATGACGGTACGTCCGCGTGGCGGTGGCACCTGGCAGATCAACCTATTCCACCACCCCATGCTCCTGCAGATGGACGGCGCTGAGTTGCGCATCGATGCGCCGTCTGCGATCTGCTACAGCCCGGAGCAGCCGCAATGGTACCGGGGTCTCGCTGATGGATTCACCGATGATTGGCTGTCGTGCAGCGGCCCGCTACGGCAACTGCTCACCCGGCATGCAGTCCCGTTGAACACGCCGTTCCGCATTGCCAACTCTGTTGCTGTAGAGGGATGTCTCCGCGACCTGCGCAGTGAACTCGACTTGCGCCTCCCGTTCGCCAGCGAAGCCGTCGCTGATCTCCTGCGCAGCGTGGTCCGCCTGCTCGCTCGCGGGCGTGATAGCGCAACCAGGCACGACCCACGCCGGATCACCCTCGTGCGACTGCGTGAGGAACTGCGCGAGCGTTGCGGTGAACCATGGACGGTGGAAACCATGGCTGCCGCTGCCAGCATGGCTCCCCACCGCTTCGCCGTGCTCTACCGGCGATGGATCGGCAGCAGCCCGTTGCATGACCTGACCTGGTTCCGCATGCGCCAAGCCCAGACCATGTTGGAGTCAGGAAAGACCTCGGTGGCGAAAGTTGCAGCGGCCTGCGGCTATGCCGATCCGCTCTATTTCAGCCGTGTTTTCCGCCGCTGGACCGGAATCCCGCCGAGCGCCCATCCGGTCCGCTCGTAGATTCGCCTCAGGGGGCCGGAAGGACGACCACGGCAACCGCTCCCGCAGGCAATTCCACGATTGCACGGCGTTCCACCCAGGAAACCGTCACGGTGGAGCGCTGCATGCCTCCGACGGCGCCAGTGTGGGCATCCGGCGTGCCCGTCAGCAAATGAGGACACCTGTCCGCCGACCGGACGGTTTTCCTATCTCGGGCGGGTAGATTGTCAGTTCTTCGACGAGCCCTTCAACAGGGCATC
>JFJP01040682.1_pt1 | contig 10824 bp, 7 predicted proteins | sample 431651 | NCBI WGS metagenome assembly JFJP01 (sample SAMN02602958, study PRJNA72255) | Microbial mat metagenome, whole genome shotgun sequencing project. | biome: fresh water; feature: sink hole; material: water; isolation source: purple microbial (photo- and chemosynthetic) mats found in...
AAAATCTGTCATCAAACGAACCGAAATATTTAAAAAATTACTTCCTTTTTCCGGTTTGAAATCGCAAATGGTACCAACAGGTATTCCCTCCGGAAAAGTGGCTGAATATCCACTTGTTACAATAGTATCACCAATATGAACTTGAACTTGGTTTGGTATTTCTTTTAATGAAACAGTTGTATAATCATTTCCATCCCAAACAATGGAGCCGAAATAGTCGTTATTTCTTATTTTCGCACTGATTCCTAAGTTTACATTTAAGATAGAAATAACAGATGCAAAATTATTCGACACTTTAGAAACAATCCCAACTACACCTTTGGTAGAAATAACTGCCATATCTGGTGCAATTCCGTCGTTTTTACCTTTATCGAGTGTTAAAAAGTTATATTTTGTGTTGACCGAATTTTTTATAACTTTTGCCGACATGTAATAATAGCGTTGTACTGTATCAATGTATATGGGCAACGCTTTAAATTCCGTAACCTCAATGCTATCATTATGTTGCTCGCTTTTAGTAAACGATGCACTGTCAGATAGAATTATCTCTTTTGGAAAATAGTAAGGGTTTTTACTGTTTTTCCAGTATGGTAATGAGTTTAAAACTGATTTGAGTGAGTCAATATCAGTTTGAAGCTGTCTGTTTTGAGCGTGTAAACCTTGATTTTCGGTTTTTAAATTAATATAATTGGAAAATACATTGAAATATTTGTAAAAAAAGCCGCTAACAGCATTTGCCGAACTAACGATAACGCTACGTTTTGCTTCATCATTATTTATCGCCAGCGAAAGAGAGAATACTTCCAGTACGATGAAAAGAATGATAAAATGAAAACGAACAATAAATTTAACCAGGTTTTCCACAATTGAAAATTAATGTTTAATCCTGTTTAAGAATTTCGATGGCTTCTCACAATTATGTAACGTAAATATTGTCAAGCAACAACAGAATTGTCAATTATCAATTAGCGTTTTAAAAATGGAAACCGATTGATGTTTTTAAGCGAAATACTTGATCCTCGCGCCACAGCATGTAATGGATCATCGGCAACATGTACCGGAATATTTGTCTTATTTCTGATTCGTTTATCCAATCCGCGTAATAATGCACCGCCACCGGCTAAAAAGATACCATTTCTGAAAATGTCAGAGTATAATTCAGGGGGTGTTTGTTCGAGCACACTCATAAGCGCCGATTCAATTTTCGATAGCGATTTATCTAAGCAATGCGCTATTTCTTGGTACGACACTGGAATTTCTACCGGCAACGCGGTCATTTGGTGTGGTCCCCGAACAATATAATCTGCTGGTGGATCATCTAAATCCGGTAGCGCAGAACCAACATTAATTTTAATCTCTTCCGAAGTACGTTCACCAATTTTAATGTTATGTTGATGGCGCATATATTCCTGTATATCATCTGTGAAATCGTCGCCTGCTATTCTGATTGATTTGTTGCACACAATACCTCCCAGCGAAATAACTGCAATCTCGGTAGTACCTCCGCCAATGTCAATCACTAAGTTACCTTCAGGCTCTTCCACATCTATACCTATTCCAATTGCTGCTGCCATTGGTTCGTGTATCATGTAAACTTCGCGGGCGCCGGCATGTTCTGCCGAGTCGCGTACTGCGCGCACTTCCACTTCGGTGCTACCCGATGGTATGCCAACAACCATACGCAACGACTGTGAAAACAGCGTTCGTTTCGAGGTTGCCATTTCTATTAAACCACGTAGCATCAACTCTGCCGAATAAAAATCAGCAATCACACCATCGCGCAACGGGCGGATTGTCCGTATCTCGTCGTGTGTTTTACCGTGCATCTGTTGTGCTTTTTTTCCGATAGCAAGTACCTTACCGGTCTTTTGCTCTATTGCAACGATTGATGGTTCATCAACAACAATTTTATCGTTGATTACAATTATCGTATTTGCAGTACCTAAATCAATAGCTACTTCTTTGGTGAAAATTGAAAACAAACCCATTTTTAATCCTTAATTAATATCTTGTTAATGTTTTAAATGTCGTATTCCTGTAAATGCCATTTTAATTTCTGCCCGATTGCATAAATCTATGGCTATCTGATCCCATTCAGAGCCTCCTGTATGTGCAATTGTTTTGATTCCCGCGTGCGATGCTATTTCTATGGCATCGGCAAATGGAAAAAAACAATCAGCGCCCATACAAGCACCCGTTAAATCTATTCCAAAACAATCTGCTTTCGATATTGCTTGTTTAAGTGCGTCCACATTCGATGTCTGTCCAGTACTTATTGCTAAAACCTGTTGGTTTTTTACAAGTACTACTGCGTTTGATTTTGAATGTTTTGCTACTTTGATTGCAAAAGCCATATCTTCCAGCTCTTCAGTACTGGGCTGTAATTTTGTTACTACTTTGAAATCTTTTTCTGTTTCGTTTATCGAATCAGATTCCTGAACAACATACCCATTGAGGAGCGTTTTTATTTGTTGATAATTTATTTGTTTTTGTTTTTGTCTTAATACTATTCTTTTATCTTTTGCCAATACCAATAACGCCGCTTCCGTGTAGTCGGGGGCTACTATTCCTGCAAAATACAAGTCATTAATCAAGTTTGCAGTTTCTAAATTCACCTCTGTATTCGTAACAATAATACTCCAATATGCTGAAACAGGATCGTTCGAAAGTGCTGCTTTATATGCTTCTACTGCTTGGTTTCGTACTGCTACCCCACATGGATTGGTATGTTTCACAATTACAAAAGCCGGTTCTTCAAATTCTGTAGCTAAGTTTATTCCAGCGTCAATATCTTGCAAGATATTGTAGGAAAGCTCTGCGCCATGCAATTGTTGCAAAGTATTGTCTAATTCGCCGAAATACCAAGCCTTTTGATGCGGATTTTCACCATATCGCAATTTTCTTGCTCTCGATAAATTGATATTTAATATTTCTGTTTCGCCATTATCCCTTAAAATATTGTACACCGAAGCATCGTATTCCGATGAATATCTATATGCTTCAATCGCAAATTTTGTTCTTTCTTCTTGTGTTGTATTGATGTTGTCATTCCTAAATTTTTCCAATACAAAGGTATATTGATTTGGGTTACTTATAAGCAAAACTTCGCTATTTTTTTTTGCTAAATGACGTATTAAATTGATTTCGCTGCTTGCAACCTTATGTAGGAGCAAATTTTTTGCGTTATAATTATCGTTAATCAACTGGAATGGACATATATCGAATATTATCAGATCGAATTCTCCATTTTCAACTTCCTGATAATTGCAGATATTAATAAGTGATTTTATTTTGACTATATTGTTTTGTAGCAAAAAAACACGCATGTTATTTGTTGCAAACAGTAAAATCATCTCTTCAATTCGGTCTTTTGCTACCCGATTGAAAAGGTCTTGGTCTGGATAGTTTATACCTATAAGTATTGTTTTAATTGGTAAAGTTTCCATAGAAAAAAAATTGGATTACAAGATAATTCTCGGTATAACAGCATTATAAATCGTATTCACCGATTGTTCGATAGTTTGAATATCTGTTTTCACAACAATATCAGCGGCTATTGGCGATTCATAAGGGTCATCAATTCCTGTAAAGCTTTTAATCTGTCCAAGGCGTGCTTTTTTATACAATCCTTTGGTGTCGCGTAGTTCGCAAACAGCTAATGGGGCACTGATAAATACTTCGAGAAAATTTTCGCTGCCAATTATTTGTTTTGCTAAGGTACGCATTTCCGTTCGCGGGCTGATGAAACAATTAATGGTTATGATGCCACAATTTACAAATAGTTTTGCAACTTCGGCAACCCGGCGTATATTTTCGTGCCTGTCGCACTCGCTAAACCCTAAATTGCTATTGATGCCACTTCTAATATTATCGCCATCTAATAATTTGGTCAAATAACCTTGCTCGTATAATAGTTTTTCGAGAGCAACCCCCAGTGTAGATTTTCCAGCACCCGACAATCCTGTCATCCAGATAGCTAAACCTCTCTGTTTAAGTAAGATTTCTTTTGCTTCTCGTTTCAGTACACTTTCAAAAATGGGGTGAATGTAATCATTTGTCATTGTGCGCAGTATATTGGATAAAAAAACCGGTCATGTTGATTAAACTCAACAAAACCGGTTTTTAATGGTCATATCCTATTTGTTATTCTTCAATTTTTTTAATACGCATATTATAGAACGAGCGATATACAAAATACAAAGCAATAGCTAAAAATGCTATACCAATGTATGGTGCCACCGGTCTAAATTTCTCTGTAATTGCTATTTCCATTGCCAGAAGTCCGAATAGAGTTGTAAATTTGATAATCGGGTTCATCGCAACAGATGACGTATCTTTAAATGGATCGCCAACTGTATCGCCAATAACTGTTGCATCGTGTAGCGGAGTTCCTTTTTCTTTTAAGTCAACTTCAACAACTTTTTTAGCATTATCCCAGCAACCACCGGCATTTGCCATAAATATTGCTTGGAATAAACCAAATACTGCAATCGAAATAAGGTAACTTACAAAAAATGAGGCAGCTGCATAAACAACACTTGGTGCTGCTCCTACGTCGCCCGACTGATAACCAGAAATAAATGCAAAAGCTAAAGCAAACGAGAATATTGCGATAAAGATGTTGAACATACCGGTTTGTGCATATTGGGTACATATTTTTACAACTTCTTTCGATTTTTCGGTTGATGCTTTTTTATCGGCATTGGGGTCGAGGTCAATGTTACGTTTGATGTATTCAACTGCACGATAAGCGCCTGTAGTTACAGCTTGTATAGAAGCTCCTGTAAACCAGTAAATAACAGCACCACCAGCCATAAAGCCAAGTAATGTCCATGGATTTAAAAGGTTGAGAATAGTTTCGGGTTCAACACCTAAAACATTTCTAATAACAAGAATAAGCGAGAATATCATGGTAGTAGCTCCAACCACTGCTGTACCGATTAACACCGGTTTTGCTGTTGCTTTGAAAGTATTACCAGCGCCATCGTTTTCTTCAAGATAAGATTTTGCTTTTTCAAAATCTGGTTTAAAACCAAAGTCTTTTTCTATTTCTTTGCTAATGTTCGGAATACTTTCAATCAATGACAATTCATATACTGATTGAGCGTTATCGGTTACTGGTCCGTAACTATCAACTGCAATGGTAACTGGACCCATACCTAATAGACCAAACGCAACTAAACCAAATGCGAAGATTGAGGAGTATGCCATGATGCCATCTAAGCCCATTGTACTTGCCAAATAAGCAACAAACATCAATGCAAGAAATACTAAACCTTGCCAGAATGCGCTGAAATTACCAGCAACTAAGCCCGATAGGATAGTAAGTGATGCGCCACCTTCGCGCGATGCTTGTACAACTTCTCTTACGTGAGCCGATTTGGGGCTGGTGAATAATTTTGTGAATTCAGGAATTAACGCACCACCCAAAGTACCGCAACTGATAATAGTAGATAACACAATCCATAGGTTTTCGTTTCCTACACCCACTTCGTCGGGACCAATCATCATGTAACTTGCAATATAGGTAACTATAATTGACATGATTGATGTAATCCAAACGAGATTAGTCAATGGTTGTTCAAAATCAATATCATCTTTTTTATCGTAGAGGATTTTGCTGAGTAATGCATTGATATAGAATGATGCTACTGACGTAATAATCATGAGGATACGCATAACAAAAATCCATGTTAGGAAAGTAGCTTGCAGGTTAAAACGAGTTGCTTCATCTATACCTGGAACAATACCAACAGCAAGAACGATAAACGAGATAAGAGCAACGCCTGTAACACCATAAGTTTCGAAACCATCAGCGGTTGGACCTACGCTATCACCAGCGTTATCACCAGTACAGTCAGCAATTACACCTGGGTTACGTGGATCATCTTCGCCAATTTTGAAAACTACTTTCATTAAGTCTGAACCAATGTCGGCTATTTTTGTAAAAATACCACCGGCTATACGTAAAGCACTTGCGCCTAACGATTCACCAATAGCAAAACCAATAAAACAAGCTCCGGCAAGTTCTCTGGGTACAGCTAACAAGATTATTAACATCATAATAAGCTCAACGCATATAAGTACAACTCCGATACTCATACCAGCATTAAGCGGAATATTTAATAATTTTAATGGTTTGCGTTCTAAAGATGCAAAAGCCATACGGCTGTTAGCTAAGGTATTCATTCGGATACCAAACCATGCTACGCCATAGGAGCCTAAAATCCCTACTACTGTCCAGCCAATTATCAGGAGTACACCCCCGAAACCATTATGCTGCAAAAAGCCAAAATAAAATGCGATACACGCAGCAATGAATAAGAAAAGAATTACTAAGAATTTACCTTGTTGGATAAGATACGTTTTACAAGTTTCGAAAATTATTTTCGAAACATCGAGCATGGATTGATGTGCTTTCAGCGATTTAACTCGTAAATACTGATACAATCCAAACACTAATCCTAAAAGACAAATCAAAAAACCAGAGTAAAGCAGCGAATTTTGTCCATCGGTCAGTTCTGGAATTTTTAAATCGGCTTCACTTGCCATTGTCATTATTGGTGTAACGAGCAATAGCATAAGGATAAATAATACAACTTTTTTCATTTTTAATTAAATTTGCTTGGTTAAACAACGGTGGCGAAAATTAGACATTATTGGGGAGCGTACAAAAAAAATAATGTTTTTTTTTAATGTTTTTTACACTTTGTTGGAGTGTTCGGTTGCTTTTATGTATTTTTGCACTATTGTTTAAGCATATATAATTTCTTTATTAGCTAATATTTAACCTGTTTATGCAAGACTTTTTTAAGCATTTTTTTAAGCATGATTTAATCGGATCGGCTGTAATACAAAGCGACCGGTGTATCTTTGTAAATGAAAAATTTACATCTATTACTGGGTTGTCCGTAGCGCAATTAAATCTATTAATCGAACATAAAGAGATTGAGTATCTGCAATCGGCGCAAGATGAAAGCGGGTACACGGTTTGTTTATTCAAAAATACTTTAGCGGGTACACCTATCACTTTCAAAGCTATTGTTACTTCAATAGAATATCACGAAATGCTTTTTCGTAGGTTCGATGTTTTGTCTGACGATTTGTTTCAGGTTTTTAACCAAAATAATGGGGAATATAACGAGCTGCTCGAATTTAATAGAAAGCTGTTTTCTATTCTAAACCACGACCTAAAAAACCCGTTAAGTGTTTTAATTACCTTATCCAAATTACTCAACGACGAAATCGTAAGTTTCACTTCCGATGAAATTACAGAAACTGCCTTAACAATTTATAACTCTGCAAATCACAGTATTGATATTTTGAATGAAACACTCACTTGGGCTAAAGCTAAAGCCGGACTACTTCGTTACGAGCCAAAGCCAATTGAAATTAGCGAGTTAGTGCAAGAAGTGATGGCTGACTTACATGCCAGATCACAAAAAAAGTGTCTTAAGTTGTTTCAGAAAGTAATAACTACAACCATTATCGCCGATCCGGATATGGTTTCTGCTATCTTGAAAAATTTGGTGTACAATGCGATAAAGTTTACCAAAAGAGGTGGTTCGGTAAGTTTAAATGTAACTGCGGATGAAAACAATGTTGAATTTGCTATCACCGACACTGGAATTGGTATTGAGCAAAAACATCTGGATATGTTGCTCAATAACGAGATGACCTCATCGCGCGCTGGCACAGATGATGAAAAAGGTACTGGTTTGGGATTGTTAATTTGTAAAGAATTTGTTCGGATTAATGGTGGTAAGCTAAGGGCAACCAGCGAAATAGGTAAGGGGAGTAGTTTTCACTTCACCATACCACGAGCCGGTCTGGTTCAAGGAGTTTTAGAATCTGGGGATGACGAACACGTAACAGAATTTCAATCGCGAAATATGCATACGCTACTCATCGAGAGCGGTGTAACCGAATATTCCGACGAATTAATTTTAGCTATTGATAATGAGCTTATTCCTTTATATACCAAGATATTAAAAACTTCGTCAATAGCTGCTATCAAAGACTTTGCGCAACACCTAATAATTATAGGTACGGATTATTCCAATGAGTTTCTTTGTTCGTATGGCAGCGAATTACAACAAAATGCCCGTTTATTTAAAATTGATAAAATCATGCAATTACTCCCTAAATTTGCTAAATTTGTCGAACAATGTAAACGCAATACTTTTACGGATTGAACCACTTTGAATATTGATAACATGGTGAATAGCGATGAAATGAATTACAGGTATAAAGTACTTATAGTTGACGATATACCCAAAAATTTACAGGTATTAGGCAATATTCTCGACGAAAAGGGAATAGATATTAGCTTTGCTACAAGCGGGGCACAAGCTCTCGAACTGGTTGATTTTAATCAGCCTGATCTAATTCTACTCGATATTTCGATGCCTGAATTAGACGGCTACGAGGTTTGCCAGCGGCTGAAAGAAAATCCAAAATCTGTAAACATACCTATTATATTCTTGACTGCCCGAACCGAAGTCGAAAGTATTGTTCAAGGGTTTAAAGTTGGCGGGCAAGATTATATCACCAAGCCGTTTAATGCCGAAGAATTGCTTGCCCGAGTCCGAACACATCTGGAGCTGAAAGATAAACGCGAAGCCGTAGAAAAATACACCCAACAATTAGAGATGTGGAACGAGAAGCAACTCCAATTAAATCGGTTTCTACAAAAGCAAAAGGAAATAATAGCTCAAAAGAATAAAGACTTGACTGATAGCATCAACTATGCTCAAATCATTCAGAACGCTATGTTACCTTCGTTGGATAAGCTGAAAACTTATTTCGCTGAGGTTTTTGTACTATACCGCCCAAAATATATTGTAAGCGGCGATTTCTACTTCTGCGAAAAAATTGTTGATCCCATAACTTCAACCGAGCGTATTGTGATGGTGGTTGCAGATTGTACCGGACACGGTGTGCCGGGAGCTTTGCTTACTGTAATGGGTATTAGTATTTTAAAGCAGATTATTGTTTACGAGAAAATTAGTAATCCTTGCGATATTTTGTATCGTTTAAATAGCGAAATTGCAGATATGCTGGCAAATAGCGAAAGTGACGGACGCACAAGCGATGGAATGGATATTGCGCTATGCACCATTGATCCTTTGGCAAATACGCTTACTTTCAGTGGTTGCAAGCGACCACTCTATTTTGTACGCAATAAAGAGCTTACAGTGTTTAATGGAAGTATTCATTCAATTGGTGGATTCTACGACGATGAAAAAAAGGAGTTTACTAATCAAGTGATTGATTTGTATGACAACGATACTTTTTATTTGTCGAGCGATGGATTTGTTTCGCAATTTGGAGGTGAGTACAATAAAAAATTTAATCGTAACAGACTTAGTAAAGTGCTGGTTGAATTGGATTCAGCTAATTTGCCACTCATAAAACACAGAGCATATTTAAACGATGTACTTAACGAATGGATGGGAACCAATGAACAAATTGACGATATTTTGGTTATCGGGTTTAAATACCAGAAGCCTAACAATTAAGCAATTTTATCACAAAACATATCAATCTGTTTTGGTTTTGTTGCTGTTGGGTTTTATAAATTGTTCTTCTGAAAACAGAGCATCACAACCCGAAAAATCAGAACCATTGACAGGTGCTTCTCAAATTGAAGCATATTTGCCTTTAATCAAGGGAAAATCAGTAGGGCTTGTGGTCAACCAGACCGCAGTTGTGGGAAATAAGCACTTGGTTGACACCCTGCTTTCGCATGGCGTTAAAATTAAAAGGATATTTGCACCTGAGCATGGATTCAGGGGTGAACTTTTAGCCGGTGATGTTGTAAATGATACCATTGATCCGAAAACAGGTATTCCGGTAATGTCGCTCTATGGCAAGAATAAAAAGCCTGATGCTTCGCAAGTTAGCGATATTGATGTGATGATTTTCGATATTCAGGATGTGGGGGCAAGGTTCTATACTTTCATAAGCACAATGCACTACATTATGGAAAGTTGCGCTGAAAATCACAAGCAACTGATCATCCTCGACCGCCCCAATCCCAATGGCGATCAGGTGGATGGACCGGTTTTAGATACAGCTTACCGCTCGTTTGTCGGTATGCACCCAATACCGGTAGTTCACGGTTTGACTGTGGGCGAATTAGCGCGGATGATTAATGGCGAGCGATGGCTCACTTCCAGCGATACTTGCAATCTGACTGTAATTAAAGTAAAGAACTACACCCACCAAACTTTATATCGTTTGCCCATAGCACCATCACCCAGCTTACCAAACTATTTGTCTGTTCGGTTATACACGTCGCTATGCTTTTTTGAAGCTACCGATTGTTCGGTGGGACGCGGAACAGCTTTCCCGTTTCAGGTTATTGGCTATCCCGATCCATCATTTGGCGATTTTAAATTTACACCCGAAGTGAATAGAATTTCAAAAATACAACCCATCGCTGCTGATAAAACCTGTTACGGAATAGATTTGCAGCATCTCAATCCCGATTCTGTAAAATTCACTTTATCCTATATTATTGATTTTTATAAAAAGTACAAAGACTCTGGTTTGCCTGGTGATTTGTTTTCGAAAAAAAGATGGATAAATCTTTTAGCGGGAAACGACAGATTGGCTACTCAAATTGAAAAAGGATTGAGCGAAACCGAAATCAGGCAATCATGGGTTGCTGAATTGAAGAAATACAACGAGATGCGTCGTAAATATCTTCTGTACCCTGAATAAGTGGTGTGTAAAAAATAATTCAGGTTTTAATTGCCACGACCTTTAGGTCGTGGATAGTGGTTGAAGTACAGATTTATGTAGGGCTTCAGCCCTTTT
>JFJP01043199.1_pt1 | contig 10824 bp, 6 predicted proteins | sample 431651 | NCBI WGS metagenome assembly JFJP01 (sample SAMN02602958, study PRJNA72255) | Microbial mat metagenome, whole genome shotgun sequencing project. | biome: fresh water; feature: sink hole; material: water; isolation source: purple microbial (photo- and chemosynthetic) mats found in...
CTATAATACCAAATTTGATTGGATGAAGAAGGAATTAGATAAATTAAAATCGAAACAGTGAGACGATTCTTAATATTAGTTGTTTGTTTGGCTACCTTCAAAAGTATTGTGTCGGGCTTAGTTCCCGACACAATACTGATACTAGAATTTCCACAATTACCCAAAACCAGCTACTATCAAGCAACCGGACAACACCCAACTCCGCTATGTTCTATTTATCTGCCTCAAAATTTCGATAAATCCAAAAAGTTCCCTGTCGTACTTTGGATAGATGGCGGCATGGGCGGTGCGGGCGATTGTGCAATGCATTTGAAAAATAAAATGGGTAGTAAAGATTTTATTTTGATTAATCTCCCACTTTTTAAAAATCAGATGGAATCGTTGAACCCGGACAGTAGTAATTTCTGGACACGTTTAAGAATCCGAAATACGGACAGCGATATACTTTGGGCATCTTACAAAACCATGTTGGACAGCATTTTCCATCTCATACCGCAGATAGACTGCAACAATGCATTTATGGGAGGATTTTCGAATGGAGCACACGCTACGGCAGTTTTACTCAACCGACCGCAAGCCCAAATTACGCATTATTTCAATAAGTTCTTTTTTGTTGAAGGAGGCGATGGGCTCGAAAATTATACGGTACTCAAAAACTGCCCGGTACTTTACGTGCAAGGCACTGAGCTCAGATATCCGAATTGGGTAAAATCGTATTACAAAAAGGCAAAGGCACAAAAGGCAAAAGCAAGATTTGTATATATGAAAGGTGTTGGGCATAATTTTCCAAACAGTAAATTCCCTATTCTAAAAAATTGGATTGTGATTAACTCTGCGAATATTGAACATAATTCAAAAATAAAATAACTTTCATCCTTTCTTTTTCTCTCGATATTCAGAAGGCGAAATACCCATTGTCTTGGTAAAAACCCTGCTAAAATAAAGTGGATCATCAAATCCCAACATGTTGCAAATTTGATTTATTTTCATATCAGTAAAATCAAGATAATGACAAGCATCTTGTATTTTGAGTTGTGAAAAATAATTCAATGGAGAGTATCCTGTTTTTTGTTGAAATAAGGCAGAAAAATAAGATGTTGAAAGCTGACTATAATTTGTGATATCTTTTAAAGTTAACTTTTTATGAATATTTTCTTGCATAAAGTGAACCACATCGTCTATGAAGTTTATCTCGTTTTGTTTTGAGGATAAACTTTCGCGATATGCAGCTAAAAATTTTAAAGAGCCTAAATAATGAAATAAACTAGAAATGCTGTATTCTAAATTACTTTTACTGTACCCATTTCTTAGGGTAGAATATATTTCTTCAAATAAATAAAGACGTTCTTTAATTCGTGAGTCTTTTTCAGGTATTACTTGTGTCGGTTTGTCGAACCCGGTAGAAAAGTAATCAGCCTTTTCTCCATCAAAATGAATCCAATAGATTGTCCATGGACTATTGCTGTTGCTCCCGTAAGAGTGAGCTTTTCCTTTGGGAAGAATAAAAAAGTGATCTGGACTTACTTTTTGTTTTATTCCCTCTATTTCAAACCATCCTAATCCCTCGACACAATAGATAAGAATATACTGTTTGGCTTCTTCTTTACTTCTTTTTCTGTGATGAAACTCTGCTTTCGGATAATAACCGATATCAGTAATATGAAGCAAGCTACCTAATGGATTGTTCTTAAAATCCTCAATAATTGGTGTCGGAACAATAATTGCCCTTTCACCAAAGAATCCACTTTTTAATTTTGACATATAGTTATACGATTTTCATGAAGAGTTCAAAGTGATTAATTAAAGTTAAATACAAAAATAGTAAAATAATCCATGTAAATAGTTATTTTGTCTATGGGAAATGACAATAATAGACTGCATCTTTGCAACGATTATTAGTCTCAAGTAATTAAGCAATTAAATATGCTTTTTACGACTTGAAAATTGAAAATTTTGGAGCATTCTAACGATTTTTTACTCGGTTAGAAATATTTCCAAAAATAAGTATTATTTACCATTAAATCAAATTTTTATGAAATTACACAGAAAATCAGTGTGCAGGTCATGTATCCTGCTGCTTCTCTTGTTCATCGGGATCACCTTGCCTAACGGTATTTTCGCTCAAACTATCAATGTCAGTGGCATTGTAAAAGATGCCAACAATCAACCTTTACCAGGAGTGAATATCCGTATAGATGGGACAGCATTGGGTTCAATTTCTGATATTGATGGAAAATTCAATATCAATACTGAATCATCGAGAACATTGACATTTAGCTTCGCTGGTATGGAAACTCAAAAAATTGCTGTTTCCGGTCGAAAAAGTTTAATTGTAACCATGCTCGAAGACACAAAACTTCTTGATGAAGTTGTTGTAATTGGATATGGAACCAGACTTAAAGGAGCTGTAACTGGTTCAATTGCAAAGATTGATAGCAAAACTTTTGAAACAAAGCCAATTGTAAATACGATGGATGCGCTACAAGGTGCATTGCCAGGCGTAACAATTACGAGAAATAGTGGTAAACCGGGAGGCGAAGGTTATGCTTTGCAAATTCGTGGCTATTCTTCGGTGAATGGTAACAAACCTTTAGTATTAGTCGATGGAATTCCCGGGAATATTGATGTTCTTAATCCGAACGATATTGCTGATGTTACGGTACTAAAGGATGCTGCTGCTTCTATTTATGGAGCTCGTGCTGCAGATGGAGTTATTCTTATTACCACCAAAAAAGGTAAAAAAGGTAAACCCCTTGTAGCTTATTCATACAACTACGGCATAAAAACTCCTCAATTTCTTAAAAAAATGACCAACACCATGCAGCTCGCGGAGATGCTTGACGAAGGTTTACGAAATGTAGGACTACCGGGAGTAGACCAATCTGTGTTTGATAAAATTGCAGCCAATGCCGAACCAGATCCTAATGGCGGTTGGATGAATTATTTAGAAAATTACCCTGGGTTTTATCAAAAAAATGGGATTCAACAAATGCACAACCTTAGCATATCGGGTGGTGGAGATAACAACACTTACCTTCTTTCCGCCGGTTACGAGAGCAATGGTGGCACTTTTAATTATGGAGAAAACACATCGGATAGATACAACTTGCGTTTAAATTACGACTTTAATCTCTCTGATCGTATTAAATTTGAAACCCGAACATCATTTGAGAATGCGACAACTGTTGAACCTTCGGCACTAGGAGAGGCTCTTAGAGTTTTATCGAGAAGTTGGAGCTATTTACCGATTTACAACCCTTTAGGGCAATTTTATAAGTATCAGGGATATGGGAATCCTGTATCGGATTTAGTAGAAGGTGGTGAAACCACTTCTGATTACTCTAGATTATCAACGAATTTTAAAGCTGATGCAAAAATTATTGATGGATTAAAGTTAGTTGCCCAAGCAGGAATTGAACTTGGTTTCTGGAATGGTAATGGTTATTACCCAACGTATCAGGCATACGACTGGACAGGAGGAAGTCAGGGCGTCTTTAACGATCCTAATTCAGCATATTACGCCAACTCACATAGCCTTTACAAAACTTTAACAAGCTATTTAGATTATACAAAAATGCTATTTTCAAAGCACCAATTAAATGTTATGGCTGGTGCTTCTCACGAGGAATATGATGGTTTCAATCAATCAACTACTGGAAGAAACTTCTCAAGCAATACTTTGTTTTCGTTAAATTTGTCAGACAAAACAAAGTTAGACTATACCAAAGACTTCACCAGTTCAGCTTCTGATAACGCGATGACCTCCTATTTCGGACGATTTAGTTATGCCTATAATAATAAGGTATTCCTTGATTTTACAACTAGAATGGATGGTAGTTCAAAGTTTGCTGAGAGCAACCGTTGGAGCGCAATATTTCCTGCATTATCGATGTCATGGAATTTATCTGAAGAACAATTCATCAAATCTTTAAAAATATTTGATAAACTTAAAATCCGTGGATCATGGGGGCAATCGGGAAATCAGGATCTGAGTTTTGGTAACTACGATTATATTCCGCTCGTTTATACTTCAGGTTCATATCCTCTTGGTTCTCCTAATATTGGGCTAAAAGGTGCAACATCGAGTATAGCATCGGCCGACCGTAGCTGGGAAACAATTGAAACAACGAATGCCGGTTTAGACATAGCAGTTTTTGATTCAAGATTATCTGCAAGCATTGATATTTTTAGAAAAATGAATAATGATATGTTAGTTGCAGTACAACTGCCGGCAACATTAGGAGGAAGTGCTCCTACAAGTAACGCAGGTACACTCGAAACCAAGGGTTGGGAAGTAGCGCTAAATTGGGCGGATAAAATTGGGGATTTCAAATACAGTATTTCCGGCTCTATTAGCGATAGCAAAAACAATTTGATCAAATTAGAAGGAAATGATGGCTATTGGGAAGGTATGGTCTGGACCAGACAAGGTTACTCATTAGGTTCCTATTTCGGATATCAGTTTGATGGCATTATTCAAAACGATGCCCAATTGACTGAATATAAAAAATTGGGAGGTGTACCTGCAAATTTGGGATTGGGCGATGTAATGTACCATGATATTGATGGTGATGGTAAAATTACAGCTTATGGTGACCCTGCATTAGGAACTAAAGGTGATATGAAATATATAGGAAATTTGTTGCCAAGATATACCTATTCATCAAATATAAGTGTGTCCTACAAAGGGTTCGATTTAAATGTATTTTTACAGGGAGTGGGACAAAAGGATGTAATTAAATATGGTGATTTTGCTCAACCTTATTACTTTGTTTGGCATCAACCATTGGAGTATTTTTATGGAAAAAACTGGACTGTAGATAATCCAACTGCAAAATATCCACGTATAATTCCAGGAGCTGTTGGTTTTGACGAGTTAAGGGACTGGAACTGGAAAACTTCGTCTATGCGTATTGATAACATGGCATATCTGAAAATTAAGGATATAAGTCTGGCTTATAACTTACCTCAATCGCTTTGTGCTAAAATTAAGATGAGCAGTGTACGTATTTATGCAAGTGGTAAGGATTTATTTACTTTTTCAAGTGGAACATGGGATAATTCATACGACCCTGAAGATTCGGCCTGGAGCGAGCAAATGTATCCAATGAGCAAAGTTGTTTCTTTTGGTATAGATATCAAGTTCTAAAATTAAATCATAAAATTATTTATCATGAAAAATATATTTATAATATCAATTGCAGTAGTTATACTGCTAACAGGGTGTTCTAAAGGACTCGATTTGATACCCAAAGACACTATGTCGGATGCTTCATTTTGGAAAACTGCAGATGATTTCAAAATGGGGGCAAATAGTCTCTATTACTCATTAGAAGGACTAGGTTTTGGTGATACCGAATCGGATATTGCCTATAATGTGAATAATTCGGTAAGTAACAGTACTTATCAAACCAGTGAAACGAATGGTGATTGGAATAATGCCTACTATTATATTCGGTGCTGTAATAATATTATTACAAAGGCAAAAGACGCAACATTACCACAGGGAGTTAAGGTGTATGCTGCCGAAGCAAAATTTTTCAGAGCATATAGTTATTGGAAGTTGTTAAAACTCTTTGGTGGTGTTCCACTTATTACAGAAGTATTGGATATTAAAAGCGAAGCATTGTATGCTCCAAGAGCGAGTAGGAAAGAAATAGCAGATTTAATTATTAAAGATTTAACCGAAGCTGCTATTGACTTACCTGTCAGAAAATCATTATCAGCCTCCGACAGGGGAAGAGTTACAAAAGGAGCTGCGGACGCTTTAAGGGCAAGAGTTGCCTTATTCGAAGGCACATGGGGTAAATCTCGGGGAGATGTTAATGCCAACGCATATCTTGACATTGCTATTGAAGCCTCTAATACAGTAATGAATAGTACTCAATACGCCTTATATAATGCGAAAGGTGCAGATAGTTACCGTTATTTATTCATCGAAGAGGGAGATGATTCTGACGAAGGAATTTTAGATCGTCGTTATGAAAAGGATATCGAGGGTCAGGTGTATCCAGCCCTGATCCAAAGATCAGGATACCTGCCAACAAAAAAATTAGCTGATATGTATTTGTGTACCGATGGATTGCCTGTTACTAATTCTCTCTTATTTCAAGGATATAATACCAGAACATCTGAGTTTCAAAATCGTGATCCTCGTATGACGATGACAATGATAATACCTGGCAAAAGCGTTGGTGTAGTAGGTTACCCAACACCAATACCCAATTGGCCTTTCTACCCACAAAGGGTACCGAATACTGGTTATATTATATATAAGTATTCATCTGAAAATGTTTACGCTAATACAAGTGGAGAAAGTCCAAACTTTCAATTCGATAATCATTTAATTAGGTATGCAGAGGTGCTATTAATAAATGCAGAGGCTACTTTTGAACGAAATGGTACAATTAGTGATGCTGATTTGGATAAATCAATCAATCTACTACGCACCAGAGCAACCATGCCAACTAAACTTACCAATGCGTTTGTCTCGGCGAATGGATTAGATATGAGAACTGAAATTAGAAGAGAAAGATCTATTGAATTGGCACTAGAAGGCTTCAGATATGATGATTTAAGAAGATGGAAAACGGCTGAAACAGAACTGTCGCAGGATATAAAAGGTATTAAGATTGTAGGGTCAACATGGACAGACCCAATACTCATATCAGGAGTCAACAAAAACCCGTATAAAAAATCGAGCTGGCAAAGCAAAACTGATGCCAGCGGGTTTATTGTGGTAGAAAGTGGTACGGGTAGAACTTTCGATCCTAATAAACATTATTTAAGACCATTGCCAACAAAAGAAATTTTATTAAATCCAAAGTTAGAACAAAATCCAAACTGGTAAATTCCCCCCTTATTGATAAATCCAAATAAAAGGGATGGTAAATAATCCATCCTTTTTATTAAATCGAAATAAAAGCCCAATGCAAGGGGTAAATAGTACTTGCGCAATTCTTATTTAAAAATCAATTTTATGAAAACAATTACATTGTCTCTCGCCATTTTAATGGCAACATCAGTTTTTGCATTTACTCCCCTTACAGGAGGAGGCTTACTTGTAGGTGGTAATATGGAATCAGCTACAGGCTGGACTGTATCCAATCTTCACGGAGGAACTCCTAACCCGGTACTTACCTGGAATGAAACAAGCTCTACACCTATGTACGGTCAAGGTGGTTGCTTGAAAATTACTTCTATAGGTAATGCGAGTCCATCATCTACAGTCGCTATTTATCAGGCAGTAACGCTAGAAGCAGGTAAATTGTACACTTTTAACGGCGCATTCATTGACAATGCGGGTGGACTTAAACAGGCAGGTATTCAGGTTTATCTAGGACAAACAGTACCAGGTGCAGCCGACTATACCGATGGGTGGCTTACTGAATATAACTCGTGGGTTCCTGCTTGCGACCCTGCGGATAAGGATGACACTTTCGAAATGGGTGCTTCAGGATCGCGTAAAATTCTTTGCTCAACATCAGGCACCTATTATTTGGTAGTGAAAATTGGACTTTGGGGTGATTTTACAATGGATATTTCGTTGGACGAATTATCGCTAACCGAGTCTACAATTGAACCACTTACCGGCGGGGGTTTATTGGGTAATGGCGACATGCAAACCAAAGGAGCATGGACTGAAAGCAATTTAGATGCTAATCCGGCACCTGTTAATACATGGGGTTATACCGCAGAAACTCCTCAATATGGTAATGCCGGTTGTTTGAGAGTTGTTGGAACTAAACCGGCAACTGGTTTTACAAATGCTTGCATTTATCAAAAAGTAGCGCTTGTAGCAGAAAAAACGTATGAGTATGATTTAGCTTTCAAAGACAACTCTGATGCATGTCAGGAAGCATGGGTAGAAGTTTATTTGGGCGCATCGGAACCCGTTTCGGGAGCTGATTTCACCGAAGGGAAAATTGGATTGTTAAGCTCGTGGAATCCTGCATCTACTCCTCTTGATAAGGATATAACTTTTCAATCGGCTGCGGGCGATGTGAAGAATTTTATCTGTCCTGAAACGAAGGACTACTACTTTGTAATAAAAGCAGGAAGTAATTATGATTTCGATTTCTTATTCGATGAAATTTATTTTAGAGAAAAGGGAACAAATACAGGTGTAACAAATACAAAATTAGATAAATATAAAATATTCGCAAATAATGGAGTCATAAGAGTTGATGGCGTTGAATCGACTGTCGAATTATTTGATATTAGTGGACGTAACTTGCAAACAGCAAAATTGATGGGTACTTTCTCATCTAAGCAATTGAATTCAGGTATTTATATTGTTCGTGTAGATGGTTGTTTGATGAAAGTGGCTGTAAATTAATGTATTAAATTTTTTAAAGCGAGCGCTATAGAGAGTTGTTAGAGATGACTTAAGCTCTGTAGCGTTCGCTTTCTATTTCGAATCTTCAAATTATCCTTAAATAAACTATTATGTGTAATTTACTCCAAGTCTTTAAGTTATTTATAGCGTTTTCCATTTGCACTATCTTTTTTGCTTGTGAGTCCAAAGTTTTAGAGGATAATCCAATTATACCGACTGATACAATTCCAACTATTGGTCCTGCAAAGGTATATATAGAAAGTAACAATGGAAAATGGCAAATCATGCGCAATGGAGAACCCTTTTATATTAAAGGAGCATCAGCAGGTGCTTTAACAGAATCTGATTATAAAAATATGCAGCAATATGGTGGTAATTCTCTACGATTGTACGGTTTTAGCAGCAACCTAAGGAGTTTGCTTGATATGGCTTTAAAATATGAATTAACTGTAATGCAGGGAATTTGGTTTGTTCCGGAAGAATGGTTCGATTATTCCGACTCAAAAGCAACAAGTGCGAAAATAGAAGAAGTACGTACAGAGGTAAGATTATATCGAAATCACCCGGCACTTTTAGCATGGGGAATTGGGAATGAAGTTGTGGGAGAAAATTCCAGTGATGCGATGTTCAAGTTTATGAACGATGTCTCGATAATGATTCATCAGGAAGATTCCAATCATATTACATCTATTGTAACCTGCGGAATAACAACTAAATTGGCAAATAAAATTGCAACTCTGATCCCTGATTTGGATTTTATAGGGGTGAATTATTATGCTGGAATTCCAACAATTTATCCGGAAATGCAGGCATCTAAACTTAAAAAACCTTATGTGGTAACCGAATGGGGGGTAAATGGTCCCTGGGAAGTTGGCTTAACACAGTGGGGCTGTCCGATAGAAGATGGTAGCAGACAGAAGGCCAAGCTTTTTAAAGACCGATACAATAGTTATATAGCTGCTTATCAAGGCACTTGTATAGGATCGTATGCTTTTTTATGGGGTGACAAGGATGAGGGTTCGCCAACTTGGTTTGGGCTTTTTTATGAAGGGAATGCCGTTGAGCAAGTAGATGAAATATCCAAATCATGGACAGGTTCATATCCTATAAACAGAGCACCTTCAATTATATCAAGTAAACTAAACGGAAGTGCGAATAAATACAATACCATACTATCTAAATCAGACGAAAATTTGTACACCCAACAGATTTCGGATTTTGAGGGCGATACAATGACTGTTGAATATATAGTACAACCCTATAATTCAACAGAAGGTCTGATATCTGACAACAGTCACACCATGAAATACATTCCCGGAATCACATATGAAGAGACAACAACATCTTGCAAACTCAAATTTAATGATTTGCAGGATGAAAAAACATATAAACTTTATGTAATTCTGAAAGATTCGAAAGGACGAACAGCCACAGAAGTTTTTCCTTTTAGAGTTAGTCTTAAATGAGAATTTCACAAATAATATTATCTATTTCATTACTCACATTATATTATTATTTAAATCATTTAGAATGAAAAGAATTTGCCAATTTATTTTCCTAATCGGTATTCTTACAGCGTTTAATTCCTGCCAAACAAGCAAAGACTTTAAACAAGTAAATATTTTAAACGGGAACCTCTACGAATATCAAAATGCAGAACCACGGTGGAGTAGCTTCGAAAACCTGACTGCCGGAAAAGGACAGGGAGGTACTAAAAATAACGGTGCTAAAGGTCATGCCTGCGACGAAATCAAGGCTGGTCAATCAGTTATACTTTTGGATATTGAAGGGCCAGGTCTGATAAACCGAATGTGGTTTACCATTAACGATCGTTCTCCGGAAATGCTACGCTCACTGAAAATCGAAATCTTTTGGGATGGTTCTTTAAAACCAGCAGTTTCAGCACCTTTTGGAGATTTCTTCGGGATTGGATTAGGACAAAAGACGGCTTTCGAGAACGAACTGTTTGCCGATCCTGAAGGAAGATCGTTCAATTGTTTTATTAAAATGCCGTTCAGGAAATCGGCTAAGTTGGTTGTTACCAACGAAAGTTCAAAAGACCTGACTATGCTATTTTACGACATTAACCTGTTGAAACTGAATCAATGGAATAACAACAACCTGTATTTTCATTGCTACTGGCACCGCGATACTGCAACAACCCTTGGTTACGATTACCAAATTCTCCCTAAAGTGAACGGGAAAGGACGTTTTCTCGGGTCGAATATTGGGGTAAATGCCAATCCGCTGTACAAAGATTGTTGGTGGGGTGAAGGTGAGGTAAAAATGTATCTGGACAATGACACTGATTTACCTACCCTGGTGGGATCGGGTACCGAAGATTATATTGGAACCGCCTGGGGACAAGGGAAATTCTGCACCCGTTACACTGGTTGCCTGTTTGCAGGCGGGGAGAAAAATCAATGGGCATTTTTCAGGTATCACATTCCTGATCCTATCTTTTTTAAAAACGACATCAAAGTTAC
>JFJP01002380.1_pt1 | contig 10823 bp, 7 predicted proteins | sample 431651 | NCBI WGS metagenome assembly JFJP01 (sample SAMN02602958, study PRJNA72255) | Microbial mat metagenome, whole genome shotgun sequencing project. | biome: fresh water; feature: sink hole; material: water; isolation source: purple microbial (photo- and chemosynthetic) mats found in...
GCCGGGCTTTTCGCTGGAATGATGGTTCAAGCCAAAGCGGCTTTCTCAGGATTTTATGACACGGGGGTGGGGGGATTGCGAGGCATGGCTCTATTCAAGATTGACGTCTATCAATGCGTTGGATAGTTCATAGCACGAGCCAATTCAAAGCAAAGTGTGTTTTCTAATGATAAAACAACATTATCTTCAATCAGATTGTGGCAAGTGTCTAGCGGCAGGATGATTTGCACAATCACGCTCAAGGAAATTGATAGCACGCTACATTCCGCGCGTACGACACCCGATGGCCGCTTCACGATATTTCGTCAGGAAACTGCACTTAATGGCACGTATAATGACATAGTGCTGCTGTGGGACAATGCCTTGGACCGGACTGTGTCTTCAATGCCGCTCCCGCATAGCTGTGATTCGCAAGCATGCATTAGCGATGACGGGACATGGGCGATTGTGATGATTCGCGTCTGCCCGCTTCGCAAGGCATCATTGACAAGGTATTCATGCCGGAAGTGGCCTTGGCGGGATTGGCGGAAAATTACCACCTACTTCGAGAGTGAGGATCGGCATGTGTCGCAAATTGCACTCTGCGACGACAACTCAAAGCTTCTCGCCCGTGAGCACGGGGTCAAGGTCAGGGATGTAGCAACGGGAAGGCTACTCAGACAATTCCCGACCAGCCAAAGCTTTGGTTGTGAATCCCCAATCGAGACGTTTGATTGTTATCCATTCGCATTTCTCGGTGGTAATGATGGCAGTGTATCAGTGATTGATTGCGAGATAGGGAAGGAACTTTTCGTAGTTCCTGGTCCGTATGAGAGTGTTAAGTCGTTGGTTTTGTCCCAAGACAAGCTTCGATTGGTAGTCAATCGCGAGTGGGTGATTCACCATTTTTGGGACTATTACTTTCCCTCTGAAGATTGAGTCGAAGAACCGTAACACTAACCTAATTACCTAGGCATCAATTCTCGCACAACCGCAAGGCAGCCCCTTTTACGGCATTATCTTTTAGACATCGGCCGCACAAATATGAACAACTATTTAAATGAAATCAAGTCGATCACTTGTTATCTCAAGGCTGCTAAGGATTTGGCGTTTCATGAACAAATTGAAGCATTACTCCGCTTAAGACTTCCTGTGGAGGAAGCTGAGATGCGTGCTGGATGGATTCTTAAGGACATGGATGCAATCAGATGCATCGGCCGAAGGCGCTCTCCATCGGCCTTCGCCACCGACGTCGCCGTCTTGAAAACTTTGCGCAATGCCATGCATCGATGCAGCGGCCTTCCCTCATGCCCGGATCCTTTACCAAGTTCGGCACGGATCGAACGGCGCAGCTGTTTCGGGGAAACTCCAACTGCGGAAAACGCCTCCCGCACTTCCATAAAATCCGACTCCACCTGCCCTTCCATCGCCTGAAGCTCCGGGCTGCCATCTTTCAGCAACTCAGAAACCGAAACCTCCACCGCCTTGCAAACGCCCACCCAAAAGTGCGCGAGTTCGATCTCGGAAAATCCCGCGTGCGCGGCTTCCGCCTCGGCGAGGCTCCAACAAATGTCTATTGATGGTGAAATCATGGTCCCATGGGCTTGATAATGGGCAATCCAAATGATTCAGCCCGTTTGTAGTCGTCGATGACCTCGACCTTCGAGCCTTCGAGCTCTTTCTTGATGCCGCCGAAACGCTGCTTGGCGTTCTCCGCATCGGTGTAGCCGACGAAGACCATGATCTTGCCGCCGTCAGGAAGGGCTTCCTTGATCAGCTTGCCAGCCTCGACCCCGGCGGCGAAATTATCGGTGCCGATGTAGGCGACGCGCTTGCTGTCAGGCGCGTCGCTGTCGTGGCAGATGAGCAGAGTTTGTTCGGCGAGCTGGAGTCCTTGTTGCAGCCAGTCAAGGCAAGCGAGAGAATGGTGGCGGCGGATAGAATTCGAAGTGCTGGGAGTTTCATGATTTGGATTTTTGGTGAATCATTTGGATTGGCCGTAGTAAGCATCCGGGCCGTGTTTGCGGAGGAAATGTTTTTCCAACAGATGGGTCGGGGCGGGGGCCGCGGATGGATTGAGCGAGAGGGTCTTGAGGGCCATGTCTGCGACGATTTCAAGTGCGAGCGCGGTTTCCATCGCCTTGGCGGCGCTCGGTCCCCAGGCGAAAGGCCCGTGGTTGCGAACGAAGACGGCGGGCACGTTCAGCGGGTCCAGATCCGCGAAACGCTCGACGATGACCTTGCCGGTTTCCCATTCGTATTCGCCGCCGACTTCCTCGGGAGTCATCGTGCGGGTGACCGGGACAGAGCCGTAGAAATAGTCGCAATGGGTGGTGCCGAGGCAGGGCAAATCGATGCCCGCCTGGGCGAAGGCGACGGCGCTGCGCGAGTGCGTGTGGACGACGGAGCGGATGCCGGGGAAATTCAGATAGAGGTGCCGGTGGGTCGGCGTGTCGGACGACGGGCGGAAAATCCCTTCGATGACGTTTCCCTCATAATCGAGGATCACCATGTCATCGGCGGTTAGCGTTTCGTAATTCACACCGCTCGGCTTGATCGCGAAGACACGGCGACCAGGATCGGCGACGGAGACGTTGCCGAAGGTGAGATCTACCAGTCCGGTTTTCGGCAGGTCGAGGTTCGCCTTGAGGCATTCGTCTTTGAGGGATTGGTAGCTCATGGGTTTCAACCTTGGATGCCTTGGGCGAGGTGGAAATAGAGATCCTGCTGGCGGAGCTCGTTCTTATAAGAGCGGAGGCGGGTGTCCCCGTCGATCAGGCTGAACTCGATTTCCGCGATTTCCGAAAAATCCTCCAGATGCTCGATTGTTAGTGCGTAGGAAAGCACGGTGTGGTGCGAGCCGCCCGCGTAGATCCAGGCGGCGGTGGCGGTCTTGAGATCGGGAAGCGGTTTCCACAAGGTGCGGGCGACCGGGAGCTTCGGCAGCTCGTTTTGCGGCGCGACGCACTCGACCTCGTTGACGAGGAATCGGTGGCGGCTGCCGAGATCGATGATGGAACCGTTGACGGCCTTGCCCGCGGAGCAATCGAAGACCATGCGGCAGGGATCTTCCTTGCCGCCGATACCGAGCGGGTGGATTTCGATTTTAGGAATCTCCGAAGCGATGGACGGGCAGATTTCCAACATGTGCGCGCCGAGCACGAGCGGGTTCGCGGGGGCGAGGTGATAGGTATAGTCCTTCATGAAGGAAGTGGCGCCCTCGAGTCCGTCGGCCATGACTTTCATGATACGGACGAGCGTGGCGGTCTTCCAATCGCCCTCACCGGCGAATCCGTAGCCGTCTTCCATCAACCGTTGCACGGCGAGGCCGGGGAGTCGTTTCATGCCGTGGAGGTCTTCGAAGGTGGTGGTGAATGCGGTGAAGCCGCCTTCTTCTAGCAGCGCGCGGAGGCCGATTTCGATGGCCGCGGAATCGCGCAAGGATTGATGGCGGGCAGCATCTTTTTTAAGCTCGGGAGCGACGCGGTATTGTTCTTGATAGACCGCGCAGAGTGCGTCGGTCTGGAGCTCGGTGACGGCGTTGATTTTCGCGACGAGGTCGCCGATGCCGAAGGTGTTCACCTCCCAACCGAAACGGATCTGCGCGGAAACCTTGTCGCCTTCCGTGACCGAGACGTGACGCATGTTATCGCCGATTCTAGCAAGCTTGAGGTTGCGGGACGTGTGCCAACCGCGCGCGGCGCGGGCCCATGCCGCGAGGCGCTCGTGGACTTCCGGGTCCTGCCAATGGCCGACGACCGCCTTGCGAGGAAGGCGCAGGCGCGCGCCGATGTGACCGAACTCGCGGCCGCCGTGGGCGGTTTGGTTCAGGTTCATGAAATCCATGTCGATGGATTCCCACGGAATGTCGCGGTTGAACTGGGTGTGCAAATCGGCAAGCGGTCTGCGGAGGATTTGCAGGCCTTCGATCCACATCTTCGCCGGAGAAAACGTGTGCATCCAGGCGATGATGCCGATGCAGTTAGGTGCGGAGTTGGCGTCGATGGCGAACTGGGTGATCTCGGCGGAGGACTTGAGCACCGGCTTGAAAACGACCTTGTGCGGTAGTGAGGCGGAAGCGTTCAGGGCATCGACGACGACTTGCGCGTGTTCATCGACTTTTTGGAGGACTTCGGGTCCGTAAAGGTGCTGTGAGCCGGTGACGAACCAGATTTCAAGATGATCGAACTGATTGATGTCGGACATGAACTTAGCGGGATTGTTGGGCTTTGAGTGCGAGCAGGTCTTTCATGACGTGGCCGAGATCGGCCGACTTGGTGACGCCGCCGAAGGAGTCGTGGAGCTCGCGGTAGAGGGTGTAGGGTTGCTGATAGGCGGCTTGGTTTTCCGGGATCGGCTTGTAGGAAATTTCCTTGAGGCCGGTCATGGCGGCCTGGGCGGTTTTGAAATCCGGATGCGCTCCGGCGACCACGGCGGCCCCGATGGCGGAGCCGAGCGCGCAGGATTGGGACGAGCGGGAAAGTCGCATTTCGCAGCCGGTGACGTCGGCGTAGATCTGCATGAGCAGCGCGTTTTTCTCGGCGATGCCGCCGGAGCAGACGATGCGCTCGACCGGCACGCCGTATTCCTTGATGCGATCCACGATGGCGCGGGCTCCGAAGGCGGTCGCCTCGATGAGCGCACGATAGATTTCCGCCTTCGTGGTGTAGAGCGTCTGGCCGAGCAGCAGGCCGGTGAGGCTTTGATCGACGAGGATGGTGCGGTTGCCGTTGTTCCAGTCGAGCGCCAGCAAGCCGGATTGGCCGGGTTTCATGGCGGACGCGTCTTCGGTGAGTTTGCCGTGGAGGGCGGCATCGCCTAACACGCCTTCGACGAACCATTTGAAAATGTCACCGACCGCGGATTGGCCGGCCTCGATGCCGAAGTAGCCGGGCAGGATCGCGCCCTTGACGATGCCGCAGATGCCAGGGATGTCGGCGACCGTTTTTTCGGCGGAGACGACCGCGCAAGCGCAGGTGGAGGTGCCTATCACTTTGACCAACGTACCTTCGTCCACGCCGCAGCCGATCGCGCCGTAGTGGACGTCCATCTCGGCGATGGCGATAGGGATGCCGACGGTTAGACCGAGTTTTTCCGCCCAGGTGGGGCAGAGATTTCCGGCGATGGCGGAGGCGTCGTGGGCCTCGGTGAAAAGGCGGTCGCGGAGAGCGGCCAGCTTCGGATCGAGAACTGTGAGGAATTCCTTGTCGGGAAAGCCACCCCAGTCTTCGGCGTAGAGTGCTTTGTGGCCGGCCATGCAAACGCCGCGGCGGATGGCGAGCGGGTCTCTAACTCCGGCGAGCACGGCGGGAATGAAATCGGCGAGCTCGACCCAGGAGTAGGCGGCGTCGAACACGGCGGGATCTACCTTGAGGCAGTGCCAGATTTTCGCCCAGGACCACTCGGAGGAATAAGTGCCGCCGATTTTCGCGAGATATTGCGGACGGAGTTTGCGGGCGGCATCGGTGATGGCGGTGGCCTCGGGGATGCTGGTGTGGTCTTTCCAGAGCCAGCACTGGGCATTGAGATTTCCCGAGAATTTCGGATCGTAGGCGAGGGGGGCGTTGTTTTGATCGACCGGCAACGGGCTGGATCCCGTGCCGTCCATACCGAGGCCGACGACTTGATCGTTGGAGAACGAAGGCTCGGCAATGCGGGCGGCTTCCAAGGCGAGCAATGTCGCCTTTTCCAAGGCGAACACATAGTCGGCGGGGTTCTGTCTCGCTAGATGGTGATCCGAGGAATTGAGCAGGATCCCCTGATTTCCCGAGGGATAATCGACCACAGCAGTGCCGATTTCGCGGGCGTCGGCGCAATCGACGACCAAAGCGCGAGCGGAGTTGGTTCCGTAATCCAGACCGATGGTGAATGGCATGACGGTTGTTTAATGAAGTCACGAACGGAGCTCGGGAAGAATCGTGTCGTATGACAGTCATATTCAGTGCTGGACCCGGCGGAAATTCTGCGGAAAATCCGTGTCGATGTTGCAACCGGCGATGGCGGAAGTGGCCAAGGCGGCCGGGGTTTCCAAGAACACGGTGAGCCTGGCCTTGCGGGGAAGTCCGAGGGTTTCCGAGGCGACCCGCGGGCGAATCGAGGAGGTCGCGCGGGCGCTCGGCTACCGGCTGAATCCAACGGTGGCGCACTTGATGGCCGAACTCCGGCAAAACCGCTCGCCCGGCTATCAGGCGACTTTGGCGTTGATCAACGCCCATGAAAATCGCGACGCGTTTTCCAATCATCCGACGATCCCCGCGTATGTCACAGGCTGTCGGCAGCGCGCCAAGCAGCTCGGCTATCAACTCGATGACTTCTGGCTGCATGAGCCGCACATGCCGGTCGCGCGCTGGCTTTCGATTTTCCGGGCGCGAAACATCCGCGGCGCGGTGATCGTCGACCTGATGCGGCGCAACCGGCTACCCGCGCGTTTGACTCCGCTGTGGGATGAATTTCCGGCGCTGGTGACGGGAGTTAGGACTCGCGAACCGGCGCTTTCGTTCGCATGCAGCGACCATCACGCACTCGCGTTGATGGCGTTTGAAAAGGCGGCGGCGCTCGGCTACCGGCGGCCGGCTCTGGTTTTGGACGGGGTGATCGACGACTTGGTTGACGGGCGGTTCTCGGCGGGTTTCCTGATAGGTCAGAACCGTTTGATTCCTGCCGAACAGCGCACCCGGCCGTTTTACGAAGTCGCGGCTGCGAGAAACGACCGGATGGTGTTTTCCAAGTGGTTCGAGGAAAACCAACCCGATGTCATCTTCACGCTCTATCATGAAGTCGAGCGCTGGGTCCGTGATCTGGGTTTGCGGGTGCCGGAAGACGTCGGACTGATCCAATACGAGTGGCGGTCCGATCACGCCGCGTGGGCGGGTATGGACCAGCGCAACGACCGGGTGGGCGCGGCGGCGGTGGACATGCTCATTTCCATGGTCCACCACAACGAGCGCGGCATCCCCGCACATCCGCGGGCGACCTTGATCGGCAGTCATTGGGTCGATGGCATGACGGTAAAAAAGTCCTTGGTGCGAAGTAACTGAAAGTGGTGGGCAGGCTAAGTTGACATGACGGTGTGGACTGCCCCCACATGTCGGAACGGCCCGAAGGAATGGAGCACGCCTACCGACTGCTAGTAAATGGGGGCATTGCTCTCGGATTAACATCAAAGCGGTCAGGGTGATCTGGTTAACCTCCATCTGGTTTCGCATTTCAACATTTCCGGTGATGGCAACTGTTTCACAAATCCAGTTTGGCGGGCAACTCCCCGACGGTGGGTTTGTGGTGTGCGGCCACCCGTTTCAAGACGCCGCCGAGCAGGGTGCCGGTTTGGAGCGGGCGATGATTCGGGACCGTCAGATGGAGCGTTCCGTCCACGACGTGCTCGTCAGGCGGATGGCTGCGGGAATGTGGATCCGATGTGGGAGTGACTGAAAATCCAAACTCACGCTCACCGGGTTTTCTCCATCACACAAACCGGCGTTTGCCAGCCTTTGGGGTGGCTGGAGCTGAAGCCACCGCTTTCAAGAAAGAGGTATTCTTTGCCATTGATGGCTTTGACGCTCATTGCCAAGGCTTCTTTTTTATCGAGTGCCATCAGCGTGTTTGACGTCCAGATCCAATTGGGATTGTTGGTTTTTCCATTTGGCAGGAAGGAAATCCTATCCGCAGAGGATGCGAAGGGATTGTCGGCACGCGGCTTGGTGAATTCCGCGATTTCACGGACCAGGTCCACCACCTTCCACTCGCCACGGACGCGCGGGTCGTCGATGAACCTGCCGTTGTAGCGGTATTTTCCTTCGTTGGGAACTGTCACAGGCTCCGCGCTGTCCGGATCCTGCATTTCCTGCCACTCAGAGCTCATCATGGGAGCGCGGGAGATGGCGTTGAGGACTTCCTTCTGGCCGGCCGGAGGCATCTTCATCTCTTCGATCCATGCGCTCAGGTAGGCATTTTGCGGTTTGATGGCCGCAATACCAAGAAGCACCTTGCCGCCTGCGAATTCCGAGGCCAGCGCCTTGTCGATGAAGAAGCCGCGGGGATTGCCACGAAGGCGGCCGCCGAAGCCGCCCTGCTGGTGCACCGGCCTGCCATTGATATATACCGTGACCGGTCCGCCGGCTTTCGAATGGATGTTCCCGCCGAGCAGCACCCGGTAGCGGTGATCCGGCTTGAACGGAGGAAGCAAAATGGTGCTGCGCATCAGCAGCACGTCCTTTTCCCACAGGGTGTTGGGAGGCTCTCCGCATCCGCAGAAGTTGCCTTTGCAGCGCCATTCCACCGGCATCGCTTTGCCATCGGTATTTGCAAAGGGAGCGAGGCCGCGTTTCCACTTGGCCCTGGTGGGGTTGAAGTCGGGGGCAAACCACTGCTCCATGTCTTTGGGAAGTTTCCCGGCGAGCATCGCCTGGTTTGCGCCTTGCCTGACTATCGCCGCTTTCTCGGCCGCGGCCGCCGCCTTTGCACGCAATTCCTCGTAGGTATTTTTTCTGCCATCAACATCCGCCTGGGTCTTTGGGGTCTTGTTTTTCACCAATGCCGCCAACGCCGTTTCGACATCCGCCGTGGCCTTTTGAAGCGCCGCGGCATACTTGGCGGCCTCGGCCTCGGCCTTGGCCGTCCTACCGGACGACTGTTGAAGCTCGCCGATGTAGAAATTGGCGTTGCTGTTCTGGTTTTTCACCACATCTGGCGCGTCATAGCTGTAATAATCCCAACGGATGTTGTCGCGCTCCGGGCCAAACACGTGCCAGTCGTAATCCTTGATGCCGATTTCGTGATACAAGCTCACCAAGTCATCCAAGGCACCGACGGCGAACTGTGCCATTTTCCATTTTTCCTGCACGGTAGCCCATCTCGTCTCATCAAGAATGGCATCCATGTTATCACCGAGATATTCGGGTATGACATCCTCACGGATGATTGTGGGCATCAATTTGGTAAGATCAGGGCCGAAGGTCTTGAAGTCCTCTTTGAAATACAGGTGTTTGTAGGGCAAGGCCTCGTCAGGCATGATTTTCCGGCCGACTCTGAAAAGATCGTCGAATCCTCCCGGAAACTTGGTGACGGCGGCGGCCAAATCACCTTGCAGGTAAGGAATGGCATTCTGCATGTCCGCGCCTCCGGGCGCGCTCAGTTTTGCAGGGAATCGCTCATAAGCACTAAGAAATGATTCCTTGGCGATTTTCTGCACGGCAGACGAGGCTTGGGACAGATCGGTGGCGATTTTTGGAATCGGTGACACCGCGGCCCCAACGGTGTTATAGGCTGCGACATTCGCAATCGCAGGAACGATTGTCGCGCAGAGTTTGTGATCCGTTGCCAATGGGGCCAGCGCGGTCATGGCCGCGCGTTGCATCCACCATTCATCATGATCGAGCCATCCGAGCAGGGCATTCACGCTGGGTTCGATGCGCTCGGGTTTTGTTAGTGAGAGCGCCATCATCGCGTTTTGCACCACCCACCATGACTCGTTTGGATCGGCGATCATTTTCGACAGTTGGCCGGCCATTTCCTTGTTCACCCGCTCGCCGGAAATGTTGGGGGCATTGGCGCAAAGCGCGCTGATACCCACCTCGCGGACGCGCGGGTCGGGATCCTTGAGCAGGACCGGGATCAGGCTGTCCCGTTCCAATTCACGAATGCGCTGTGCGGCTCCCTGCCGCACGTTGTGGTCCGGATGCCTTGCATAAAGAAGCAGGACCTCATCTTTGACATGCTCCTGCATGATCTTGCGGATGATGGGCCAGGAGGCGTCCGTCGCCAGTTTTTCCGCATCCACATCCATCACCTTGCCATTGCCGTCCGGAGCTGGTGCCAGCGAATAGAACGCATCGTCGGCGGCAGTGCCCCAAGGCCGTGCGGGCAGTTGGTATTTTTTGCTGAATTTGGAGGGAGGGGCCCCCGCCATGCGCAATGTCTTGCGCGGGACGGTATAGGTCATGGCGTATCCGCTGCCCCACATTTCATTGTCGTATCTCCTGCTGTAGTCGGTGTCGCGAAGCACGGTCATCGCGCCGTTGAAGCGGCGCGAGAGATCAAGGTGCCACGTGCGGTTGTCCATGAACTCGCGGAATTTCGTCGGCTTTTTGTCATACATGAGGCTCATTGCCGAACTGCGCCAGACTTCACCGATGCCGCCGCCGGTGTGCCCGTGCAGCATCCATGAGGTGGAATAGAAACCCTTGACGGCGCAGGCGTCGCGGGCCTTGGCATAGATGGAGTCCTCGCCTTCGGGCGTGAGTGATGCTGCGGCGGCCATGGCGAATGCAAGGCCTCCGACTTTTCCATTGTCCACGAATCCGCCTTCCGGCATGCTATCGCCGTAGGGCACGTTGCCGCGCCCTGCATAGCGGAAGAAATGTCTGAGGGCGGTGAGCAACGTGTATTCATCCACATCCACCCCGCACTCTTTGGCGAGCATGAGGAACTTCACGCAGTGGACGCCGGCCGCGTTCATGTGGCCGTATTTGAAATTCACGATCGTCCGATGGTTCCATGCGCCGTTATACATCAGGCGGGCCGCCTGGTCGGCGATTTTCTTGATGAGCGGCAGCACCGACTCATCTCCCGTTCTCAGGTAATATTCGCAATACGCGGGAGCCCCGTAACCGATGGCCCACGGAATCGTTTGGGACTTCTCTTGGTCCTTGGTGGCATCAACCGCTTGTTTGACCCATCTGCGCGCGACCTCGAGATCCTTTTCCTCGCCAGTCGAGAGCAGGAACAAGAGACCTTGGTCATGACCAAGGGCGCCCACCGGGTTGCCATTATTGGCAAGAAAATCCGCCACGCCGCGGACAATCTTGTCAGACTTCGGGCAGTTGAGCGGCCAGGTATCGCTGTATGCA